>Ga0183099_1000659_pt1 | contig 23187 bp, 12 predicted proteins | sample Biomet1_FD_127788 | JGI IMG/M metagenome (GOLD analysis project Ga0183099, IMG submission 127788) | Microbial communities from bioreactor (seeded with anoxic lake sediment) at LBNL, California, USA - Biofuel metagenome 1 | ecosystem: Engineered > Bioreactor > Anaerobic > Unclassified ...
ATAGCAATAAATGGAAGAAAATAGATATAAATAACATGCTGTCAATCAGACACTATTAAATTGATTTACAGCCAAATAGAAAATAAAGCAAAGCTAAATGCGGCCCCTGGGGGGCGTGTGGTCGGAAGTTCGAATCTTCTCACCCCGACTGAGTAGAAAGGCTAATAATCAGAAAGTTATTAGCCTTTTTTGTTTTCTATAGCAGCCCTAATAAAGGCTCATTTTATAGTGATTTAGGCTATTTGTTTAAACCGTTGTTTAAACTAGAAATCATTATGAGTACCTCAATTACAGTCGTTTGCTACAAATCAAAAAAGCTTTCGAACGGAAATTCTCCCTTAATGCTTAGAATCACTAAAGACAGAAAACTAAAATACCTAAGCTTGGGAATTTCAATAAAAACACATTTTTGGAATTTTGAAAGAAATAAGCCAAAAGCAAATTGTCCTAATAAAGACCTGATTAATAAAATCATCCTTAAGAAAATATCAGAATACAATGAGAAGGTAATAGAAAAAACTGCAAATGATGAAGAATATACAGCGACATCATTAGTTGAAGAAAACAAACAAAAAAATTCAGGCTAAGACTGTTGAAGATTTCTATCAGGAAATAATATCAATATTAAAAGCTAAAGGAAACATTGGCAATAGTTATGCTTACCTCAAATTGCTGAATTATTGATTTTATTCTCCAATAAATAAAAGCCATAGGAGTATAACCAAAAATTATTGGTGAATAATTGCTCAACTTCCCGCCTATTTTTTTTTCAATTTTACGTAAAAAAAAACAAAAAGCTACCCTCACTTTTCAGGGCAACCCTAACGATTTCAAGTTATTTCTTACTATTTTGCACATTCTCAACAAGTAAGAATTTATCAACCAAACATGCTGATTAAGCAAGATTTCACATTCAAGAAAACGGCTAATAGATATCAAGACCGTGAGGGTAGACACCTTTTCGTGAGGCTTTCGTGAGAGTTAAAACGCTACCATCACGCTATATAACATTGGATTACAATACATTAAATCAAAAAGTGATGGAGTGATGGATGAATTGCAGTTTTTAAATAAAAAGCGGCAAATGATTAAAACCATTTGCCGCTACCAACTGATAGATAAATTTATAGAATAGATATAGCTGATTTTTTTTATTAGAGCATCATATATATGATATATTTACCTTATTAAATAAACCTGTAATGGATAAAGAACTATTTCACATTAATAGTAACTTTGTAATTTTGAGAAAAGGCTCTAACTTCGTATTCATCTGTTTTATTATTCGTCGTAGTATTTACATCAGTTGATGAAATAGGTACCGTTGCATTAGGATTAAATGTGAATAATGTGAATGACCCTGCCGTGTGATTCAAAGCTTTAATGTGAATTCTTTTAATTCCTTTGATGGCTTGAGGCCATAGTAGAGAGAACGCACCATTTGCATCAGGAGAAAGAACATTTCCATTATCGTCTACAATATTATAATCAACGCCTCTAACTAAAGATCCTGCGACGTAGTAATTGATAGCCACATCGTATGAACGAACCCGCTCGCTGTAGAACTGAACTGGTACGCCCAGTGTATCACCACGATTTACATCATATTTTATAGAATTATCAAATTTAGCACTCCACTGCTGGAAACCTATATAGTAAACATGTTCCATAGATGGATCTCCATCCGGCATTTCTTCTCTGTTGCAGCTAGATAATACAAAACAAAATGTTGCTGCCAGTAAAAATAATATTTTCTTCATACTACTTAATTTAATTTTTATTTCCATCCTGGATTCTGTATTACAGCACCGCCTGAAAGCGATATTTCATTAATAGGAATAGGATATAGATAATCTTTATCCAGATTAAACACACGGTCTTCAGCTTTTTCAATTACATAAAGGTCTGGTTCATCATATACCTTTTTACCATTAAGCATGCCATTAGCATCTGTCAATCTGCCAGCCATATCCGAACGCTGTTTTGACGTTTCAGAATCTACAAATTTTGCACCTAACACATAAGTAGGCAAAACTTTATCGGCAATTTTCCAGCGAATGATATTATCGTAACGCATATTTTCATCGATAAATTCAACAGTACGTTCACGACGTATTTCATTCAGCATATCCAGTCCATTCTGAGTTACAAAGCTATTTGTAAGCTTAACGTTGAAACCAACACGTTTGCGGAGAGCATTGACAGTTATATCAAGTTGGGCATCTGTAATTGAACCATTATATTCGTACAGAGCTTCTGCATAAGAGATTAATACTTCAGCATATCTTATCAACATTTTATCGACAGTTTCTTTACCATTTGTAGTCCATTCACTAAGAATAAATCCCTTCTTCAATGAATATCCATACCCGTGCTGGTTAGAGAAAGGAATATATGGACCTTTGTATGCATTTTCATCTACTTGATACAAAGTCATTGCCAGACGAGGATCTCTGTTAATAAAAACATCATCAAAACTCTTTTCCGGAGAAATCTTCAACGGAGACTTTTCACGAGGAAGGCCATCTGTATAAAGGAATAAATCGACCATAGAACGTGTTACAGATACCAAATTTTCCATCTGACGAGAATTTGCATGAACAACGGTTCCTGCACCGTTAGGGCCATATACTTTTACAAAAATATTTTCTTTGTTTTGAGGCCCTTCTCCGTCAAAATAGAATAGCTTCTGGAAATCAGGATAAAGTGAATGTCCCTCTTTCATTACCAATTCAGCAGCATCAAGTGATCTCTTTAGATGAGCTCTGTAATCACTTTCAAGATTGTGATATTTTGAATATGTACCTTCATAAAGTCCAATGCGCTGAATCATAGCCAATGCCGCCGATTTTGTAACTCTACCCCAATCGGCAGCAGGAAGCGCACTCATTTTGGGCAGCCATTTTGTTGCAAAGTCAAGGTCATTGTAACACTGTTGAATAACCTGCTCACGTGGAGTACGAGGTGAATCTAAAAGAGGGTCTTTTGTATCATCAATAGGTTTCAGGATCAAAGGAACATCACCATATTTCTTAACTAGATTAAAGTAATAATATGCACGAAAGAAATAGGCCTCTGCCAGATATCTGTTTTTTACTGACTCCGAAATATCTGCGCCTGCTCCTTTAAGGATAATATTATTTGCTGTAGTAATACGGTAATATGGATCTGACCAATCACCTGATGTAGAAGGAATTGTTCTTCCTCCGTTTGAAATTAAATCCGGAGAAGTTTTTACCAATTCATCAGAACGTGTATCATGTGAGAAGCCATCTAGCAAATTATATAATCTGTTACATGCTCCGCGAAGGTCTGTTTCTGTTTTCCAGAAAGACGTATCGGCCAAAGTGTCTTCGGGATATCTATTTAAGTCGCAACCCGTCATGGCCAGTGATGCAACTATTAAGAAGAATAATATTTTTTTATTCATAGTTTTACAATTTAAAATGTTACGTTTACTCCTACAGCCCATGATCGGAAGAATGGGTAATAGTTAGCACCAGCATTGTTGCCCACTTCAGGGTCAAATACTGAAAGTAATTTTGAATGTTCCCAAAGATCCTCTCCTGAAACATAGACTCTTAATTTTTCAATCAAAGTTTTCTTAACTGGAACGCTATATCCTAACTGAACATTTTTCAAGCGTACGTAAGCTGCATTTTGTACCCATTTATCAGATGGGTGATAATTGAAAGTATTTCCGTTATACAATCTTGGCCAAAAAGCATCTTGATTGTCAACGGTCCAATAATCACGCTGAATTGTCCATGGCATATTAGAAGTTGAAGCAAAAGGTGCAAGAGTATTTGTATCAATCAAAATCTTACGTTTGCCAACTCCTTGCCACATCATTCCAAAATCAAAGTTTTTCCATTGAAAAGAAAGGTTCAGTCCATATAAATAACGACCATTTGAATCTCCTAAATATATTAAATCTCCCGGATTTTGCGGAGTACCTCCACCCTGTCCTATTGTATGGTCTGCTTTTCCCTGAGATACATATTTAACATCGCCACCTGAAACCATGCCATCATTAAATGATTGATAACCTGGGTTTGCTGTTTTATAAGCCAGATATTCTTCACGGCTACTCCAATAGCCATCAGTCTTATATCCCCAAAGGGTATTCATTGAATAACCTTGTAATAAGCCAACAGTTCCTTCGGAAATAACATTCTTTCCATCATATGCAACCAAGCGGTTCTGGCTATCAGATAGGTTAAAGCTAACCTGGTAATTTAAGTCGCCGATTTTATCTTTGTATGAAACTTCAAACTCCCATCCCCAAGTCTTCAGTTTTCCAACGTTAGCATTTGGAACTGTAGTACCTATTAAACTTGGCACCTGAAGAGAAGCCAGCATATTATCATTATATTTCCAATAGTAATCTGCTGTAAGATTCAGTTTATTATTCAGAAGACCAAGATCAAATCCAACATTGGTTGTACTGATAATCTCCCATTTCTTGCTTTTTGAAGCTAGAGATCCTTGATAATAGTATTTTTCTCCTAATTGAGTTCCGCTATTAATCATTGGAATATAATCATAAAGACCTAATACGGCACCATTACCTAATTGTCCCCAGGAAGCACGAAGTTTTAAGTTTGAAATTTCAGGAACATTAAACCATTTTTCTTCATTAACACGCCATCCTACAGAAAAAGAAGGGAAAGCCTGCCAGCGAGTTAGAGGTGCCACACGTGAGCTTCCATCATAACGTATATTTGCTTCAAATAAATAACGATCAGCAAAATTGTAATTTACTCTTCCGAAATAAGACATCATTGCCCAAGTATCTATGTTGTCAGAAAGAGAAGTATTATCTACTACAGAAGAATCATAATATCCGAAAGTAAAGAAATCATTTGAGTTCAAATGTTTAGCTGTAGCCGTTATTTCATCTAACTTATAATTCTCATAAGTTGTACCAGCCAAAGCATTAATAGTATGTTTGCCGAATTTCAAGTCATAATTCAGCAACGCTTCAAAAGTATCATGATAACTACCATTTTTCTGTTTTGTAAGTGAATTAGGGTCATTTGCTGAGAACCTTACAGTTGTACCCAAACGGTCATACCATACCAGGTATTTTCTATCAACTTCTGAATTGTAAAATCCTGATTGACGAGCTGCACTAAGTTTTAATTGCAAGCCCTTAAACACATTCTTAATGGTCATTTCACCTTTTCCATTATATTCCTGATAATCGTTTTTGGAAATGCCACCATTCTTCATTAAATCAATAGGATTAACCTGTAAGTCACCATTATAAGGACTCTTGTTTATATCTTCATCAGGATTAAATATTGGTTGACGACCACGCACACGATAAAGTCGCTCAAGAATATTTGTAGCTCCGTAAGGATTACTATTTGTAAATTCACCATTATAATTCATAGTTAATGCCATGTCAACATATTTATTTAATTGTGAATTGATCTTAGCTCTAAAATTATAACGATTATTTTTATCTGGGCCGTATTTAAGAATACCATTCTTGGTATAATATCCGGCAGAAACCATATAATTAAGTTCTTTAGTACCGCCGCTTACTGACACTGAATGATTTTGTTGTGTAGTGTATGCTTTTGTACCTTCATATACCCAGTCAGTTGCCTGGAATAAATCCCAGCGACCATTACCATAATTTGGTCTGTAGTTAAAGTTAGGGTTAGCTACCCATGAAGTTTGTTCAGGATTCCATTCTGCAGATCCACCTGCATTTACTCTTGAAATGTTGATGAAATCCTGTTCTTCCCATGGAGTTAAGCGTTGTGGCATATTACCCGGAGTATTTATTCCCAAGTATCCATTATATGAAATATGCGTTTTACCTTCACTACCTGATTTTGTTGTAATCAAAACGACTCCGGCAGCAGCTCTGGCACCATAAATAGCACAGGCTGCAGCATCTTTCAATACTGAGATAGAAGCAATATCATTAGCATTCAAAAGAGTCATATCTCCTTCGATACCATCGATAAGAACCAGAGCAGAAGTTGCATTAGCCGACGAGAACCCACGAATACGGATTCCCGATGTTTCAGATCCCGGCTGACCGCTGTTTCTCAACACGGCAACACCCGGCATTTCACCTTGCAAGGCAGTAAGAACATCGGATGCCGGCTTGGAGGCGATTGCTGCACCATCAATTGCTGTTACAGCTCCGGTAAGGTTTACCTTTTTTTGAGTACCGTAACCTACAACAACTACTTCTTGCAAAGTTTTTGTGTTTTCACTCATTAATATCTGGCCTTGAGCTTTATCCGATTTCAATTCAACCGCAACATAGCCAACCGAAGAAAATCTTAATGTTGAATTGACTTTTGCCTTAATTGAGAATTTTCCATCAAGATCTGTAACAGCTCCATTAGATGTTCCCTTTTCCACAATGGAAACACCAATCAGAGGATCTTTTGTGTTTGCATCTAAAACTGAACCTCGAATATCAATGTAATTTTGAGCCGAAAGGCCCACATCAAAAATAAATAGAAAACTGCAGAAGAGAAATAGCTGCAGACTTTTACATGAAAATTGCTTTCTTTTCATAATAAATAGATTAATTAAATAACAAATTGCGCTTTTACTTAAGCGTCTTACAAAAGTAGTTTTGTTGAATAAAACTCAGGTAAGATTAACTACGACATGAACTCTATTGAAAACACGAAAGAGTACATCACGAGTATCTCAACAGTTATATAAAAGACTGTTTATAAACAAAATAATAGATAAAATAGGGACCTATTTCATCTATTATTTTTTGTTATTTGAAGTAGTAAATAATGACCTAAAATTTGATTTTTGAATTTATAGCAGCAATAATCTATTTATTTGGTGAGTCTATTATCCAATCCTCTATTATCAGAATAATTGGTTTTAGAAATTCGCTGAAGGAAAGATGCCAGATTATCTTCTTTACTTAGATTAAGTTTCTTACGTAATCTGTATCTGCTAATCTCAACTCCTCTTAACGAGATGTTTAATAAAGGAGCTATCTCCTTGGAAAGCAAATCCATTCGGATGTATGCACACAACATCTTATCTTTTTTATTCAGATCAGGAGCAATCTCATCCAAACGTGTGAAAAAGTCTTCATGAATAGAGTCAAAGTTATCCTGAAAAACCTGAAAATCATTGTCGTGCTCTATATTAGTATCAATCTTATTAATCAGATTGAGGGTTTTCCTTCTGATATTAACAAGGTTTTCTTCCTGTATTGAGTGAGAAATGCTCAATGCCGCCTTTTTTATATCCAATAAGATTTCATTTTTTCTAAGAATATTCAAAGTGGATCTGGTAAGTTCTTCTGTTTTAAATTTTAGTTCAGATTTTAGTTTTTCTTCTTCCAGAGAGTCAATCCTTTTATCTTTTAATTCATTTTGCTTCTTAAAATTCTGTTCCTGAATCTGCAGTTCTCTCTTTTTCTTTTCAATAAGATGTTTTTTACTTTCTTCTATCTGATAATATACAAAATAGATTAGCGCCAAGATAACCAATCCATAGAACATAAATGCCCAGATGGTTCGGTACCAGGGAGGAAGCACAACAAATTCAAAACTAGTATATATCGGAGCTGAATTCTGATCTGTTATTGCCCTTACACTAAAAACATACTTGCCTTCACTCAAATGCGTATATTCTTTTGAAGTTGCTTCTGTATATTCACTCCACCCTTCCTCCTTTGCGCCGCTTAATTTATATGAATAAAGTGTAATTGAAGATTTATCGTAGTTATTCAGACTATACTCAATACGAATTGAATTGTTACTGTACTTAATGGAAGGTCTTTCAGGGTTGGTATCGAAACTTCGTCCGTAAATCAGTGAATCTTTCGGTGTAGTGATATACACATGTCTGATCTGAAGATTCATTTTACTGTTTTTATGAAACAGTCTGTCCAATTTCAATAAAGAGAATCCTTCTTCAGTACCTATTATTGCCTGATTATCACAAAGATGAACATCTTCAAAATCCTCAATCAGGTATCCTCGCAAATAAGATTCATTTATTTTTCTTTCATACCTGTTCTTCTTGTTGCTATATCGGGCTATTTTCAGTATTCCATTTACCACATACCATATATTCCCCATTTTGTCCTGCCGGAGATAAGTATAGTGATTCTTCCCGTCTAATGCAGATTCCAAAGCAACATTTTCTTCCAACTTGTCTTTTATCTGATTATATTTATATATTCCATCTGAAGAAGAGAATACAATTTCATTATTAATTTTAGACAGGCAAACATTATTTCCAGCAGGAAATTTATCACTGTTATAATTGGTTTCTTTTTCTATCCTCGAAAAATCTCGAGATATTTTTATGCGGAACAATCCGTTTTCCTTATTAGATACCCATACCACGTTTGATATATCTTCAACAAGGATATTCTTACACGAATGATTGAATCCCCTGACTCTGTTTGTGCATACCCATTTCCCTCCTATATTCTTTATTATTGCTAGTCCAGAATACGTACCGGCTACTATCGGTCCTTCTTTTAAATTAAGAGACGCAAGCCCCCATGCACTTTTAATATTTTCCACACGGTTAATTTGCTTCCCTTTTACTATAAATACTCCATTATCGCCAGAGCAGAACAGCTCATTACCAATTGCAACCATAGACCATATTTGTCCTTCAGTACCAGGTATAAAGTTAACTTCTGCATTTTTATTTTGAGTTGAAGGATTTTCTGTGTAATATAGACCTTGATTAGTTCCCAAATACAAAAGATTATTATATAAAAATGAAGCATATCCTGAGCCAATAACTGACTTGTTACCATATAACGAATAAAGAGATGATTCAAGATGGATACAATCTATGCCATTATCAAGACCAAGCCACAAGTTATTTCCTTTATCGATAAAGGCACTCAACACTGTTTTATTCTGCAAGCCATTTGTAATGGTTATATGCTCAACTTCATTCTTCTGAAGATTAAACAGTAATATTCCATCCTGAACAGATCCCAGTACTAAAAGAGAATCTTTTATTGCTGTGCAGAACAGCTGGTTCTTGCTTATAAAATCATCAGCAATACTATTGAAACGGGAAAGAGTATTGCCGTCATAAATATATAGACCGTTAAGGTTAGTCACAACCAGAATTCTACTGCCTGCAAGAGACAACAATCCTATCACCTTCATTCCCTGAAGTTTCTCTGTGTTAGGAAGAAGTGAAAATTTATTGCCATTAAGAACAAGCATTCCATCAGAAGTAGTTATATAGAATTTATTGTTTATTATTGTTGAGAAACTGATATTTTTGGGATACCTTATTTCTGTTATTTTTCCTCTTTCTGTATAAAACACAGCATCGGCCGACTGGTAATACACCCTATCATCAATAATATGAATATTCCATATAGCTCCCACATTTACACTGCGCTTATTTAAACTATCTGAAGTACATACATAATTGAGCCCTCCAAGCCTGTTTGGAACAAAATAGCCGAATTGGTTTATTCCACCTACATAGATTTTTCCATCAGGGCCAGCATTCACAGCTCTGACTTTTGAATTGTGTATAGAATAAGTTTGCCAGCTCACACCATCAAATTCTAGCAATCCTTTATTATTGGCAAAGTACATCCAACCATTTTGGTGCTGTGAAATCATCCAGTTCTGATTTCCCGATTGGTAAGTATGCCGATTGTAATTAGTGATTGAGCGTTGCCAATTAGAGTAAATATTGCACGGATAAGAAAAGATGAGTAAAAAAATTATTGATATTACTTTCATGGTAATTTATAGATCTATGTATTAGGTATAAGTTAATATTTAGTTTCTCAAAGATTAGAAGCCAAAGATAATAATAATTAATATTCCTTATTATGCTTATTAATATAATTAGCACTACATCAAACTTCATTATATGATGTAATAGACGGACAAGAAATTAAGTTGTATTCACCTGATTAACAAATTATTATTTTTTTAGAATGAAACTGCTGATGTAATGTTTACATCTTTCAATAGAATCTTTGTAGTAACACAATTCAAAGATTTCACATGCTGCATTGGTATATTTGTAAGAGCAAATAGGTATTATTTTCTCTGGAAAAAGTTAAAAAGGCTATCCGGAAATAAATTCCAGGTTTTTGTAAAGCAACTCAAAAAGCCCAAATAGTTACACTGCACTCTTTACCTGTGCATTAATGTATATTTCATATGATTAAGAATTTCACAATTAAAACATTTCAGTTTAGTTTTGCTCTTTTGCTTCTCATGAGCAATCCGCTTAAGATAAAAGCTCAACGACAAGAAAGAACAATCAACGAAAGCTGGAAGTTTCAGAAAGGAGAGAATCTTCACGCCTCAGATAGTTTGTTCAACGATAATAATTGGACCAGCATAAACATTCCTCACACATGGAATACCGATGCTTACGTGGTAAAGGATTACTACCGAGGAACAGGATGGTATAGAAAGACACTCTATCTCTCAGAAAAAGACAAGGGAAAAATGCAATTCTTGAAATTTGAAGCAGCTAACCAGGCAGCCAAAGTTTTCTTAAACGGTCATTTTGTTGGTGAACACAAAGGAGGATATACAGCCTTCACTTTTGATATAACTCCATTTTGCATATACGGAAAAAGAAATATTATTGCTGTTGAAGTCAATAACAATTCATCAGAAGTTCCTCCCGTATCGGCCGATTACACTTTTTTTGGTGGAATTTACCGAGACGTGTGGCTTATTACAACTCCCAAGAAGCAACACCTAGAATTATTGAATAGTGCATCCAGCGGAGTATTCATTGATACGCCAATTGTTTCACAGTCATCAGCTTCATTCTCAGTAAGAGGAGGCATAAAGAATGATGCGGCAACTAAAGTAACACTTAAACTGATTCATCAGGTTTATAATCCGGATGGCAAACTGATTCAGAGATTGGAAAATCGTATTTCACTGACTGCAGGAGAGACTAAAAAATTTAAGACTCCGGGTAAAGATGTAGTAAATCCACAGCTTTGGTCGCCAGAAAGTCCTAATTTATACACAATTGAGACCTATATTGCCGATTCTAAAAACAATCAGATAATTGATAAAGTAGCCAATCATTTTGGTTTTCGATGGTATCATTTTGATGGAAACAAAGGTTTCTTCTTAAATGGGAAACCATACAAATTAAGGGGTATATGCAGACATCAGGATCAACCACCGACAGGAAATGCCATGAGTGATGAAATGCACCGACGTGATATGCTTCTGGCAAAAGACATGGGGACTAATTTTATTCGTCTAGCTCATTATCCTCAGGATGAGGCTATTCTGGAACAATGTGACAAACTGGGTATTCTTGTCTGGGAAGAGACTCCAATTATTGATATGGTGCCTGATTCTAAACCTTTTGAACAGGTCTGTGAAACAAACTTGCGAGAGATGATCCGTCAGCATTATAATCATCCAGCAATCATAACCTGGGGCTACATGAATGAGATTCTGCTGGCCACACAACGAAAGTTTAGCAAGCAGGAACAAGTTCCTGTTATAAAGCGCACATTAGACCTGGCCAAGCACTTGGAACAGGTTGTTAAGGCGGAAGATCCGTACAGACAGAGCACCATTGCATTTCATGGAAGTGACTCGTATAATGATGTAGGTCTATCGTCCATTACAAACGTAATAGGATGGAATCTGTATCAAGGATGGTATGGTGGAAAAATGGACGGTTTTGACAATTTTCTTGAAAAACAACATAATAAATACCCCGATCATCCTATTATTATAAGTGAATACGGTGCCGGATCGGACAAGAGAGTGCACTCATTTTTACCACAAAGCTTTGATTTCAGCATTGAGTATCAGCAGGGATATCTGGAATATTACTTGCCAGTCATCGAAAAGAAAAGCTATGTAAGCGGATCTACTCTATGGAATTTTATAGATTTTGCTTCTGCATTGAGAGATGAATCGATGCCACGCATAAATAACAAAGGGATATTATATACAAACAGAAGCCCGAAGGATGTTTTTTATTACTACAAAGCTTTTTTCAGAAAAGATATACCAGTTTTGCATATTGCCACAAGAGACTGGAATTCACGTGCAGGAATAGAGCAGGGCAATGATTCCGTAGTTCAACCAATCAAGATATATTCTAATCTCAGCCAGGTAGAATTATTTATTGACGGTAGATCTTTGGGGATAAAAAAAACAGATAATTATAATGCAATCTGGCAAGTTCCTTTTACCTTTGGAAAGCATTATATTTATGCAAAAGGGGTATATGATTCACGCATTGTTGAAGATGGATCGAATGTTTTCTTCCAGACTATTCCGGAACAACTAAACAAAGATAATCTCAAAGGACTTGAACTAGCTATTAATGTGGGTAGTAACTGTTACTTTACTAGTGATGAAAGCGGGCTTACATGGATTTGTGACAAGCCATATACTCCCGGAAGCTGGGGATATGTAGGTGGTAAAATGTATCACACTAATGATTATAGCATAGGGACTCAGACACAGATAAAAAACACATTTGACAATCCTCTTTATCAGACTCTGCGCACCGGATTAGAAGGGTATAGTTTTGATGTTCCCGAAGGAGAATATGAAGTTGAATTGCTTTTCGCTGATGTGTTTAATTCCGGTACAGAAATCATCTATAACATCGGCGACAATAAGCAGGCTCAAACAAGTGGAAATGTTTTTGATATATACATAAATGACAAGCTGGCGGAAAGCGATGTAAACATAGGAGCTCAATATGGATATTTTAGTTCCGTAAAGAAACGTTTTGTTGTCAGCGCATCCAAAGATGGCGTTTATGTAAAGCTCTCTCCCAAAATGGGGAAAACCTTTTTAAACGGAATAAAACTAAGAAAATTATAATAACAATATATCCACCTAACGACCATGAAAAAAATTAAGATTTTGGTTTCGGTAATATTTTTTTATTTTGCAGCTGGAAGCTCCGCTCAATCATTGTGGAACAAAGATCATCTGGAAAAGGTAAAACAATCACTTACTTCATCTGAATATGCTCCTGCATATAAACGTTTACTGGAAAGCGCAGACCGCGAACTGTCAAATCCTCCTTTATCGGTAATGATGAAAGAAAAAACTCCGGCTAGCGGTTCAAAACACGACTACATGAGTATCGGCCGGTACTACTGGCCAGATCCTACAAAGCCTGATGGCAAGCCATATATCAACAGAGATGGAGTTTCTAATCCCGAACTAGAAAAACTAGACAGGGTGCGACTAGGTAAAATGGCCGATGCGGTAACCACCCTTTCGCTTGCATATTATTTCAGCCACAACGAGAAGTATGCTGCTAAAGCTACAGAATGTCTGCGTGTATGGTTCATGAATAAAAGTACGAAAATGAATCCAAACCTAAATTATGCTCAAACAGTACCGGGAAGATTCAATGACCGCGGACGTTGCTATGGTGTTATTGACACTTACTCCCTTGTTGAAATGCTTGAAGGTGTACAATTGCTGTCTCAATCCAAATCATTCACCGATAAGGATGAAAAGGTTCTGAAAGCATGGTTTGGGGAGTTAGTGCAATGGCTTGTAACCAGCGATCTTGGCAAAGAAGAAAGTAACTCTGCAAACAATCATGGACTAGCTTATGACGTTCAATTAGTGGCTTTTGCCATCTATACAGGAAATCATAAACTGGCAAATGAGGTACTTGATGCTTTTCCGCAAAGAAGACTTTATAAGCAAATTGAGCCTGATGGTAGTCAGCCACTTGAGCTTAAACGCACATTAGCATTTGGTTATTCTGAATTTAATATTCACCATATGATAGATCTGTTCTTTTATGCAAAAGCCTTAAACCGCCCTAAACTTTATTTATCGCAATCGGAAGATGGTCGAAGCTTCTTGAAAGCTGTTGATTTTCTTACGCCTTATCTCGGCAAGAAAGTCTCTGAATGGCCATATCAGCAAATCAGTGAGTGGGATGGAAAACAACAAGCATTCTGTGACGATCTTTACAAAATTTCATTGCTGGCACCATCACACACAGACTATATGATGCTTTATAAAGCACACAAAGAGATTCACCCTGCTGACAGAAATATTCTATTATATTAAATCTACTATTCTATGACATTGAAAAATATTGTTATCAGTGGGCTGCTTCTTCCAGGAATCTTCGCATGTACTACATTGAAAAAAGATAATCTGGTAAAAAACAACTTCAAATTTGCGCAAAAGCAGTTAAAGTACGCCATAGCATGCACTGACACAGTGCTCAACAGCGACAGAAACAAAGATCACAAACTAACTAATCCTCGTTCTGTGGAGAAAGACGGAAGTCTGCGAATTGTGAGATCCCACGACTGGTGTTCGGGGTTCTTCCCAGGTTCATTGTGGCAAATGTATGCTTATACACACAATAACTACTGGAAAGAAGAAGCCGACAAGCGTACACGACTTATTGAGGATGTAAAAATGTACAATGGAACCCACGATCTTGGTTTTATGCTTTACACTTCATTTGGCAAAGGATATGAACTGACCAAAAGCAAGAAGTATGAAGAAGTCTTGCTACAGGCAGCTAAAACATTAAGCACACGATTTAGTCCAAAGGTTGGTGCTATCCGTTCATGGGATTTCAACAGAGATAAATGGCAATATCCGGTTATCATTGACAATATGCTGAATCTTGAATTATTGTTCAGAGCCACACAGATATCTGGCGACTCCACTTACTATAAGATAGCTGTAAGTCATGCTAATGTCACAATGAAAAATCATTTCCGCGGTGATTATTCATCATATCATGTTATCAATTATGATTCCATCACAGGCAAGGCACTCACCAAAGAGACTTTTCAGGGATATAATGATGCATCAGTATGGGCTCGTGGTCAAGCATGGGGACTATACGGTTTCACTATGAGTTACCGATTCACTAAGGATCCTGCATATCTGGCACAAGCTGAAAACATAACTCATTTCCTATTCACCAATCCTAACATGCCTACCGATCTTATTCCTTACTGGGACTTGAAAGATCCAGCCATACCACATTCGCCCAAAGATGCTTCTGCTGCCTGCATCATGGCATCAGGTCTTTATGAGCTATCTTGCTATGCAGCTCATGACAAAGGCATGAAATATAAAGCTCTTGCAGATAAGATCATGCAGAACCTCTCTGCGCATTACCGTACCAAAGAGAAAACAACAAAAGGATTTCTGCTGCTACACTCAACAGGCAACTATCCTAAAAAAGATGAAATTGATGCCCCTATTTCTTATGCAGACTACTATTATCTTGAAGCATTATTGCGTAAAGACAAAATTGAAAAGACTGGAAAAGCTTTATAAACTGACAAATCTACAAACTATAATTACATGAAAAAAAAACATTTATTACTATTAATATGTTTTTGTTCCGTTCAATTATATGCCCGGGTACCTTCCAACTCTAAAATAAGACTGACTGATAATTGGGAATTTCTGAAGCAGGATGTAGGAGGTATCTGGGAAGTAGTCCGCCCGGCAGTTCCCGAGTCATCGGAAACTGTTCCTTTATGGACTAGAGTCACGTTACCACATTGTTTCAATGGGACTGATGCTGTTGATCCTGATGTGAATTACTATCAGGGACCAAGTTGGTACAGAACTCTCCTCTCTGTAAATAACAGCTATGCAAATGGCCGTATCCTGCTTGACTTTGAAGGAGCCGGACAAAAAACAGATGTCTATATCTACACCACCAAGGTTGGAAGTCACACCGGTGGTTATGACGAGTGGTCGGTTGACATAACCGATGCTATTGAAAAGTTTATGCAGACTGATACTTACAAGCTTCAGTTCAAAGGAAAAATACCTCTTTCAATCAGGTGTGACAATAGCCGCGATCTGCAAATGATTCCATCTAACCTAGCCGATTTCAATGTATACGGAGGGCTATACCGGTTTGTCAATCTGGTCTATGTTCCTCAGGTTTCCTTTGACCAGATCAAAATCAACAGCCCGCTCAGCAAAGGAGTGAAAGATGGCGCAATTGAAATAAGCACTCAGTTCTACAATCCGCTCAACGTAAAAGAGGCCTTAATGGATCTGACCATAAAAGATCCTTATGGCAAAATGATATACACTGTCAAGTCTCAGAAAATAAATCCGGCAGAAGGGAAATATACATTCTCAAGAAATTTAAAGAGACCAATAGTTTGGGATGTAAATAGTCCTCGTCTGTACAGTTGTGAAATGACTTTAACCGTTAACAACCAGAAACTACAAACCACGCAAAAGTTTGGATTCAGGAATTTTGAGTTTCTGGAGAATGGTCCATTCCTGTTAAATGGCAAACGCTTATTGCTCAGAGGCACACACCGTCATGAAGATCATGCAGGAGTAGGTGCAGCCATGACCGAAAGCCAGATAAGAAGCGAAATGCAAATTATCAAAGATATGGGAGTGAACTTCATCAGATTAGGGCATTATCAACAGTCTGATTTAGTTCTTCAATTGTGCGATGAACTTGGAATTCTTGTATGGGAAGAGATACCGTGGTGTCGTGGTGGCATTGGCGGTGAAGTCTATAAATCCCAGGCTAGGCGAATGCTGACAAACATGATTGAACAGCACCACAACCACCCTTCAATAATTATGTGGGGACTAGGTAATGAGAACGATTGGCCAAATGACTTTGAAACTTTTGAAAAAGATAAGATCAGGGCTTTTATGACAGAACTCAACCAACTTGCTCACCATACAGACAGCAGCCGCGTTACTTCCATCAGGAGATGCGATTTCTGCAAGGATATAGTTGATGTATATTCTCCCTCGATCTGGGCAGGATGGTACAAAGGTATATTCACTGATTACAGCAAATTTGAAAGTGAAGAAATGAACAAGGTTAAACACTTCTTCCATGCAGAATGGGGAGGCGACAGCCATGCTCAAAGACATTCTGAAACCATACTTCAGGAACTGAGCAAAGTGCAGAGCAGAACTGATGAAAACTGGGCAGAAGTTGCAAAAAAAATAAAGAACGGAGATTGGTCCGAAACCTATTATACACAACTTATTGACTGGCATCTGAAAGAACAGGAGAGAATGCCTTGGCTCACTGGTTCTGCTTTTTGGTCGTTCAAGGACTTTTCAACACCCGTTCGTCCTAATAACCCAATACCTTATGTTAATCAAAAAGGAGTAGTTGAGCGTGACCTGACAAAGAAAGAATCTTATTACGTATTTCAGTCATATTGGTCAGAAAAGCCTATGGTTCATATCTATGGACATTCGTGGCCTATAAGGTGGGGAGATAAAGACGAACAGAAAGAAATCTTTGTCTATTCCAATTGCAACAAGGTGGAACTATTTGTGAATGGAGTCTCTCAAGGAATAAAAATACGTAACAGTCAAGACTTCCCGGCTGCCGGTCTGAGATGGAGTGTACTTTTAAATGAAGGCATAAACAGTGTCAAGGCTATTGGCATAACAAAAGAAAAGAAGAACAAAATAATAGCTGATGAGATTCAATTTGAATATCAGACAAAAAAATGGGTCACAGAAGCTGAAATAAAACTGAGCTCATCGAAAATATCAGAAGACACATTGATGATCGAAGCACAGTTCATTGATAAAGAAGGAGTTCGCTGCCTTGACTCCAGAAAAAGAGTAGTATTTGGTATCACTGGTGACGGAGATTTGATTCAGAATATGGGAACAACAACCGGTTCGCGCAAAATAGAAGCATACAACGGACGCGCATGCATTAAAATAATTAGAAAAGGTGAATGTGTAGTCTCAGTAAAATCAGACAAAATTGCCACTGCATTTATTAAGTTATAAACAATCGAATAGTATGAAAAAATTAATTTCATTTTTCTTCTTACTGCTGATTATATCAGCGTGTCAGCCAAAAATAATGAATAGCCTTGCATCAAAAAAAGCTTTTATCAGAGTAGACGGACAGAACCTAGTTAAACTTAATGGAGAAAAATTCTTTATCAAAGGGATAAACCTTGGGAACTGGTTAAATCCTGAAGGTTATATGCTTTCCTTCAAAGGAGCAAGTTCTCCACGCCTTATAGACCAGGCTATCCGCGAGATGGTAGGTCCTGATGCAGCCAATCTGTTCTGGAAAGAATTTAAGGATAACTATGTGACCCGTGAGGATATCAATTACATTAAAAAGACAGGGATGAACTCTGTCCGTCTGCCATTCCACTACAAGCTGTTTACAGATGAAGATTATCTTGGACTGAACAAAAATCAGGATGGATTCTCAAGAATAGACTCTCTTGTTGAATGGTGCCGAAGTGCCGGACTATATATCATTCTTGATATGCATGATGCTCCGGGTGGACAAACGGGCGATAATATTGATGACAGTTACGGATATCCATGGCTGTTCACAAGCAAGGAGAGCCAGGAACAGTATTGCGAGATATGGAAAAGGATAGCTAATCACTATAAAAATGAACCTGTTATTTTGGGATACGATTTACTTAACGAACCACTGGCACCCTATTTTGACAATATGAATGAGTTAAACCAAAAGCTTGAGCCACTGTATAAAATGGCTGTAAAGGCTATTCGTGAAGTAGACAAAAACCACATCGTACTATTGGGTGGTGCTCAATGGGACTGTAACTTCAAAGTGTTCAATGATTCAAAATTTGACTCAAACATGATGTACACCTGCCACCGTTACTGGTGCGATACTTTACAGACTAATCTGCAGGATTTAGTTGATTTCCGTAACAAGGTGAATCTACCACTTTATATGGGAGAAACCGGTGAAAACACTGATGCATGGGTTGCAGCTTTCCGCAGACTGATGGAACGCAACAATATGGGGTGGCATTTCTGGCCTTATAAAAAGTTAGATAGCAAAAGTTGTATGGTTCAAATTAAAAAACCTGAAAGCTGGGAGTTACTTATGAAATATGTTGATCAGCACCGTGCTAATTTTAAACAGATACGTGATGTCCGTCCTAATCAGGAACTGGTAAAGAAAGCATTAAATGAATATATTGAAAACAGCAAATTCAAATCCTGTATTAAGAATGAAGATTACATAAAAGCTTTAGGAATGAATCCTTAGTAATCCTGCTATTTTAGGTAAAAAGATTTCTCGCATCAAATTATATTTCAAGACTTATGAATAAGATTAAAAAAATTGTATTATTAGGATTTTATCTCTTAACTATCCAGGCATTTGGTCAACCTAAAGGAGCCATTTATCTGGACAACAAAAAGCCCATTGAAGAGCGGATACAGGATGCTATATCCCGGATGACAATTGAAGAAAAAGTGGCAATGTGTCATGCACAGTCTAAGTTTAGTTCAGCAGGAGTTCCACGTTTGGGGATACCGGAAGTTTGGATGAGTGACGGTCCTCATGGAATTCGTGCCGAAGTTTTTTGGGATGAATGGAACAATGCCGGATGGACAAATGACTCATGTATCGCTTATCCTGCTCTGACTTGCCTTGCAGCTACATGGAATACTGAAATGTCTTCCTTGTACGGAAAATCAATAGGTGAAGAAGCCCGATACAGAAACAAAACAGTGTTACTGGGACCGGGAGTCAACATCTACAGGACTCCTCTAAACGGTCGTAATTTTGAATACATGGGCGAAGATCCTTATCTTTCTTCTGTTATGGTGGTTCCTTACATAAAAGGAGTACAGCAAAACGGAGTAGCAGCCTGTGTAAAACACTTTGCATTGAACAATCAGGAAGTAGACCGCGATCATATAAACGTAAATGTGAGCGACCGCGCACTTTATGAAATCTATCTTCCCGCATTTAAGGCAGCTGTTCAGAAAGGTGGAGCATGGGCTATTATGGGATCATACAACCAATATAAAGGAGAACATTGCTGCCACAATCAGTATTTGCTCAACGATATTCTGAAAATAGACTGGAATTTTGACGGAGTTGTGATTTCCGACTGGGGAGGGGTACATGATACCCGTCAGGCTATTTATAATGGACTGGATATGGAATTCGGTTCATGGACAAATGGTCTTTCCTGGGGGCGTAGCAATGCATACAGCAACTACTATCTTGCAGATTCTTTCCTTAAACTACTCAAATCCGGAGAGGTTAGTGAGGATTTGCTTAATGAGAAAGTGCGCAGAATACTTCGACTTATATTCAGAACAACAATGAACAAAGAACGTCCAATGGGTTCATTCGGAACAGAAGAGCACGCATTGGATGGTAGGCAGATTGCTCAGGAAGGCATTGTGCTGTTAAAAAACAAAGGGAATTTATTACCACTTAACAGCTCAGCAATTAAGAGAATTGCCGTAATAGGGGACAATGCAACAAAGATGATGACTGTAGGCGGCGGTAGTTCTTCATTGAAAGTGAAATATGAAGTTTCTCCTCTCGATGGAATAAGGAAGCGCTTTACTTCATCTGAAATAACTTATTCACAGGGGTATACTAGTGGTAAAAGTAATGCTGACAGTCTTTTTAATGAAGCCATTAATACAGCCAAATCGGCAGATGTTGTTCTTTTCTTTGGCGGATTGAATAAAAACAAGAATCAGGATAGTGAAGGATCAGACAGAAAAGAATTGTCACTCCCTTACAATCAGAATAAGTTGATCAGCGCCCTTGTAAAAGCCAATAAGAAAGTGGTGGTGGTGCTTATCACTGGTAATGCTGTTGAAATGCCTTGGGTAAATGAAGTTCCTTCTATTGTTGAAGGCTGGTATTGCGGAACAGAAGCTGGGAATGCCATTGCATCTGTTATTTCAGGCGATGTTAATCCGTCAGGAAAACTTCCGTTTACTTTCCCTGTAAAACTGAAAGACAATGCAGCACACGCCATGGGCGATTATCCCGGAGACGGAAAGAACGAAAACTATAACGAAGGTATCTTTGTGGGTTACCGTTGGACTGACAAACAGAATATAAAGCCTCTTTTTGGCTTTGGCCATGGATTGAGCTACACAACTTTTGAATATGGAAAAATCACTGCCGACAAGAAAGTTATGGATGTAGATGGTAACATCACATTCACTGTTTCGGTAAAGAACACAGGCAGAAGAGATGGTAAAGAGACGGTTCAGCTTTACATAAACGATAAGGAGTCATCACTTCCACGTCCAGTCAAAGAACTGAAAGGATTCAAAAAGATTCAGTTAAAAGCTGGTGAAACACAAAATGTATCATTCACTATTTCTAAAGAAGAACTAAGTTTCTACGATAATACAAAACATGCATGGTTAGCAGAATCAGGCAAATTTGAAGCTCTAGTGGGAGCCTCATCTACTGATATCCGCTCAGAAGTGCTATTTGAATTAAAGTAATTTCCCGATAGTTTTAATTATTATAACCAACGAAAGGCTGGGATTAATCTTTTGGGAGATTATTCCAGCCTTTTAATTCTCCAAAGAATTTTATTTATTCGCGAATGGACTAAAAGCCATTGGAGTATAACCAGAAGTCATTAGAAAAAGGAAACAAAAACATCACTTTAAGTTATCAATTCCATGTTCTGTCACCATTACTAAACGATATCTGGTATTAAGGCAGAAGGAGGTTCTGCAAACTTATGATTGCCTTACATTTTAAACTTATAGAGTAGTACTAAAATTAATGCAACTCTTTCTCCGAAACAAGAAATCTTTAGTGGGCTATCACTGAAGATTTATTAAGAACTATTTTTGTATTCGTAAAAGATGCTTCGTCAAAAACTTGCGTACAGGTTCATCATATAATTTTAAGCATAAATAAGCCAATATTACAGAACCTATAAGAAGTGCTAAAGCACCGGGCAAAGATTGGCTGAACGTGAGATGTTCATTTTTTACCCAAGCATAATACAAATAAATAAAGGGATAATGTACCATATACAGAGGATACGATATATCTCCCAGGAATTTACATATCCGGGTAGTTGTCTTGTCTGTTGTTTGCCCTGATGCTCCAAGATAGACAATAATAGGGAAAAGAATAGTGAAACATATAGTGTCATATAAGCCATTCATCCACAAATTTTCACTCCCCCCAATTCGTGGTATAGCCGATAAGACAACAATAGATAGGCTACCGATCCAAAAAGCTCCTCTTATCTTGATGGGTTTGAATATGCGGGATAGCAGCAAGCCTGCCGAAAATGAAAATAATAGACGCAAAGAACCTCCGATTATGTTTTCTGATGTTAGAGAGAATCCCACGCATATATCGCCTAATGGTCCCCAGATGGCAAACGCCGCCAAGCCACAACCTGCAAGTAAAACTAATATAGAAAGAAATTTGGTCGGAAGTTTATGGATAAAGAACGCATAGAGGATATTACCAATATACTCAAAAAACAAAGACCAGCTTGGACCATTCAGAGGGTACATTTCACCAACACCCCGAATTTCAAAACCGGGTGTTGCCGGAATTAGACAAGCATTTATAAGAGTTGACATCAGCAGCATAGCCACAGATACTTTTGAAACATCCCAAACAGAGCAACCTTGAAAGTAGAACATAATTGCCCCCATAATGACCATAGGATGCAAGCGAATAAATCTACGCTTGATAAAGTCTTTTATTGTCATCGTTTTCCATCGGTCGTCGTAAGAATAGCCAACAACGAAGCCGGACAAGATAAAGAAAAAATCAACTGCCAAATATCCGTGATTGATTTTCTGGTCTAAATGACTAGTTGCATAGGCTTCAAATAAATGAAAACATACAACAGATAATGCTGCTACTCCACGTAATCCATCAAGTATATTGTAATGCGGTTTTGGTTATTGCGAATTGAAGTAGATAATTTAATTAGAACTGAGATTATACTCACATAAAAATAAAATGCCTACCTAAGTCATCGTGCAGGTAGACTTTCACTCTATATTTACAAGGAACAGCAGGTGAAGCAATTCATTTGCTGTTTTTTGTTATGGTACGAATTTAAAGAATTACAGTTCAAGCATCACAAAAGATGAACATTATTTCAATACTATTAGTACCTTTGCAGTCGAAATTATTGTTTGTAACCCAAACGGTATGACACAAATGTGTAAATCACTATTTAAACCATAGTTTAAACCAATAGAAATAAAAAATACATAATCAATTGATTATAAGCCTCTTTATTTGAAAAAAAAAATCTTTTGTAACCTTATTATACCCTGACTAGCATAATTTAAGCCTATCTAATTTCTAGGCGCAACAATTTTGTAATTTAGGAGATATTTGAATGAAAAAAGAAAGACTGTTAAACAGGTGCATCGTTTTTGTAAT
>Ga0183099_1000660_pt1 | contig 23120 bp, 29 predicted proteins | sample Biomet1_FD_127788 | JGI IMG/M metagenome (GOLD analysis project Ga0183099, IMG submission 127788) | Microbial communities from bioreactor (seeded with anoxic lake sediment) at LBNL, California, USA - Biofuel metagenome 1 | ecosystem: Engineered > Bioreactor > Anaerobic > Unclassified ...
CAGGTGGCAAATTCATTGCCGCGAAAAAAGCCGCGTAGGACGTGGCGGTGTTTGGGGCGGCCTTTCGGAAGTGCGCAGGAATCATCCCGGCCCGCGCCGTCGCAGAACTGGCCGGCAGCGCGGACGCGGTTATGGTTCGGGCCTTGAAACGGACCATCAAAAAAGACCTGGACACCATGCTGGCGGCCTATGCGGACGCCGCAGTGGAACAGGAGGCAGAGCAGCTATGAAAAAGAAATTTACCGTCAAACCATACACTGCACCCTCCTGGATCTATAAGGCTATCCAAGTTTTAAGGCCGGCGGAACGCCTGCCGGTTTCGGAGTGGGCGGAAAAGTTCCGCATACTCCCGGATGGAAATTCAATTCCTGGACCGTGGCGCAACAGCGTGACCCCGTACCTGGTGGAGATCCAGGACGCTTTTACCGACGAAATGATCGAGGAAATAGACTTTATTAAGCCCACCCAGGTGGGCGGCACCAGCAGCATGGAGAACATGCTGGGCAGTCTGATTGATCAGGACCCGGCCCCCACCATGGTGGTGTACCCATCGGACGATCTGGCGGAGCGCACCGTGGAAAGCAAGCTGGAGCCGATGATCTACCAATGCCCGGCCCTGGCCAGGAAATACCGCAAAAACGACAGCAAAAAACTGGCCCTGAAATTTTCAGACATGACCGTTTACCTGACCGGTGCCAACAGCCCGGCAGACCTGGCCAGTACGAATATACGCTATTTGTTCCTGGATGAAGTGGACAAGTTCCCCGGAGCCTCCAAAAAAGAGGCGGATCCGGTTTCCCTGGCACGGGAGCGCACCAAGACATTTTTTGACCGCAAGATCTTTATGGCATCCACCCCCACCCTGAAAACCGGCCACATCTGGAAAGCAAAAGAGGCGGCGGAGGTGGAAAAACACTATTTTGTGCCCTGCCCCCATTGCGGCCAGTTTATCGAACTGAAATTCGCACAAATCAAGTGGCCAAGCAAGGACGACGTGCCGGAGAACACCGACCGGGCGGAAATGGCCGCCTACGTCTGCCAGGCTTGTGGCTGCGTGATTACCGACCAAGACAAGGGAAAAATGCTACGCGGCGGGCGCTGGCAAGCGGTACGCCAGACAAGCCAGCACCCCAAAAGCGTGGCCTTTTGGATGAACACCCTATACTCCCCGTTTACCCGCTTTTCGGAGATTGCGCGGGAGTTTATGCGGAGCAAAGACGACCCGGATCTGTTTCACAATTTCGTCAACAGCTGGCTGGCCGAACCGTGGGAGGACACCAAACTGAAAAACCAACGCGGACATGGTGGCGGAGCGCCAGACGGACACGCCGGAGTGGGTCCTGCCGCCATGGACCAAGCTGATCACCGGCGGCGTGGACGTACAGGAAAATTGCCTGTACTGGACCATTCGGGCCTGGGGCGATTATATGACCAGCCAGAATATCGCCCATGGTCAAGCCACATCCATGGGCGAGGTGGAGCGGATTATGAACACCGAGTTTTCCCTGCCAGGCAGCGGGGAAAAGCTGGTGGTTAGTCTGGCCCTGGTGGACAGCGGCGACCAGACCGACGCGGTTTATGAGTTCTGCCTGATCAATTCGGAGTGGGCGCTGCCATGCAAAGGAACCCCCACCATGCAATCCCATTACCGCCTTTCGACCGTCAACAAAGCCGGATCCCGCGCCTTTGGCATGACCCTGGTGCTGGTGGACGGTGGAAAATACAAGGATTTGATTGCCGCCCGTATGCGGAAAGCAAACGGCACCGGATCCTGGATGGTTTACCAGGGCTGCGATCAGGAATACGCGGAGCAGGTCACAGCGGAGCATAAGATCACCGAGCGGTCCGGCGGCAAAGAGGCCCAGCGGTGGGTCCTGAAATCCTCCCACGCGGACAACCATTACCTGGATTGCGAGGTTTACGCGGCGGCAGCTGCCGACGTGCTGGGCGTCCGGTCCCTATTTCTCCAGGACCGCACCGAGGAAAAGGCCCAGGAGGTCAAAAAGCAAACGGCCCCGGCACCTGCGCCGCAGGGACAGGAAGAAAACTGGATCCAGTCAAATGACAACTGGGTTTGAGAACGGAGGCAAACATGGACGAAAACACGACGCAGCCGGCGGAATTGCTGGCGCAAGTAAATGCTGCCATATCCACGGTGCTGGCAGGCGGACAATCCTACAAGATCGGCAGCCGGTCCCTGACCCGTGCGGATCTGGCCATGCTGAAATCTATGCGGGACGACCTGGAGGCCCAGCTGGCGGCGGAGGATAACGCCGGATTGCTGGGGCGCACCTTTGTGGCGTACTTCGACGGGAGGTAAACATGGGACTTTTGGAAAGCATGATCGCCACGGTGTCCCCACGTCGGGCCTACGAGCGGGAACTATGGCGCCAGGGCCTGGAGGCCGTCCGAGACTATGACGCTGCCAGTTATGGGCGGATCAATGCCGGGTGGCGGGTCCACAACGAAAGCGCGGAGATCACGGACCGGAACAGCCGGGACGTGGTGCGGGCGCGGGCCAGGGATCTGGAGCGTAACAGCGATATAGCCCAGTCTGTGATTTACGCCTATAAGCGCAACGTGGTGGGAAAGGGCTACACCCTGCGGGCCAGGACCACGGACGACACCATGAATAAGCTGATTGAAAAGACCTGGAGGCGCTGGTGCAAGGCCAGGAACTGCGACGTGACCGGGGAACAGACTTTCAATGAAATTCTGCGGATGATTGTGGAGCGAAAAAAGGTGGACGGCGGCCTGATCATCCTGTACCGATACACGCCGGGCGGGGTGGTCCCGTTCTGCCTCCAGGCCCTGGAGGTAGACGAACTAGACACCAACCAGACCGCCCCCAGAACGCCGGGAAACCGGGTCGTGGGCGGAATTGAGTACAACCAATACCGCCGAGCCGTGGGCTACTGGATCCGGCAGTATGACATTGAGGGGTGGCGGATCCTGGACCCGGTTTATATCGAGGCCAAAGACGTGTATTTTTTCAAGACCAAACACCGCCCCAGCCAACTGCGGGAAATGTCGGACATGACGCCGACCATTACCAGGATCCGGGACACCAACGAATTTATTACCGCCGTGTCCGTTAAAGAACGGATCACGGCCTGCCTGTCCGTTTTCATCAAAAAAACGCTGCCAACCGGCGGAATTGGCCGGGGTGCTGTCCAACATGCGGACGGCCAGGTGGACTATGCCGGAAAGCACCTGGGGCCAGGCATGATTATGGAAATGAACGCCGGAGACGACGCCCAGGTGGTGGATCCAAAGGGATCGGCCACGGACGCCACCGCGTTCCTGAAAACCCAGCAGGGCCTAATTGGTGCCGGCCAGGGCCTTTCTTATGAGGCGGTCAGCCGAGACATGACCGGGGCCACCTACTCCTCCGCCCGGCAAAATGCCATTGAGGATGAAAGTACATACGCGGAGGACATAGAACTGCTGACAGATTTCATGTCCGAGGTCTACGAAAATTTCATCATTTCCGGTTATCTCACTGGGCTTTTCAACATGCCCGGTTTTTGGGATAAAAAGGCGGATTACATGGTAACACACCTGGGTCAAAGCACCGAAAAAATGGATTGATCCGGCCAAGGAATCCACCGCAAACAAAACCGCCCTGCAAAGCGGTCAAAAGACATTCCCCGACATTTGCGCGGAGCAGGGCAAGGACTGGAAAGAGGCCATAGACGAAACGGCCCAGGTCCTGGAATATGGCCGTAAAGCCGGCATTGAGATGGGAGGTGTAATTTATGGAAATGGAACGACAGCAGCCCAGCAGAACACCAGCGCCCAGCCAGACGAATGACCGCAACCACGGAACCCGGAGCATGGGCCAGATCCTTTTCCGCGAGGCGACAGACCAAAACAGCCGTAAGCGGACGATCAGTTTTTCCTCCGAGGAGCCATACCGCCGTTGGTTCGGCATGGAGATCCTGGACCACGCAGACGGCGCGGTGGATCTGGAACGCCTGAACGCGGTGGGCGTTCTCCTGTTCAATCACAACACCGACAAAGTGGTGGGCAAGGTGAACCGGGCATGGGTAGAAAACCACCGAGGCATGGCGGAGGTGGAATTTGACACCGACGACGACGCCGAAAAGATTTTCGGAAAAGTCAAATCCGGCACCCTGAAAACCACGTCCGTCCGCTATGACGTAGACGCATGGGAGGAGGTGGTGGCCGGAAAGACCAGCGCGGACGCACGTTTTACCGGCCCCTGCCAGATCGCCCGAAAGTGGACGCCGCTGGAGGTGTCCATTGTCTCCGTGCCGGCGGACGCCACCGTGGGCGTGGGTAGATCCGGGGGAAATCCGCAGCCTGCGGCAACGCCAGATCTGTCCCTTTTTGAAAGACAAATCCAAATCAACCAAAACAAATTTAGGAGGTAAAAAAACCATGACCGAAAAGCAGAAAAAGGCCCTCGCCCGCCAGCAGGCTATTGTAAACGGCGCCCGCGCCGCTGGCCACCCTCTGACGGCGGAGGAACAGACCGAATTTGACGGTTTGCAGCGCCAGATCGACGATCCAAACAATAACCCTGACGGTGGCAGCCGTGGAGCCGACAACGGCGACCAGGGCGGAGCAGAGGGCGGAACCCCTCCCACCGACGGCAACCGTGGAGCGGGCGGCAATCCTCCCGCACCCAGCGCAACCCCTACCCCTGCCGGAAATGACGACGCCACCCGCCAGGCAATCACAGCGGAGCGCCAGCGCAATAACGATATTGTGGCCCTGTGCCGTCAGACCGGCATGGAACCGGATCAATTCATCCGGGACGGCAACACCATGGACGCCGTGCGGGCCGCTGCTGTTACCCACATGATCCAGCACGGCGCACCCGTCGGCGCCCGTATGAACGGCGACCAGGCGGACAATTTCCGCCAGGCTGCCATGGACGCCGTACTGATGCGGGCGGGCGTTCCTGTGGAGCATCCCGCAGAAACCGCCGACCAGTTCCGCAGCATGTCCATGCGGGATCTGGCCATTGAGTGCATGAGCCGCGACGGCGAGGGCAGCCCCGCCTCCCTGCTGCGTATGTCCAAGGATGATCTGTGGACCATGGCCTGCCGCCAGTTCTTCAACCCAACGTCGTCTTTCCCCGCCATCCTGGACAACGCGATCAAAAAGGCAATTGTCCACCAGTATCAGCATGTGCCCACCACGTTCCAACTGTGGACAGGCAAGGGATCCGTGACCGACTTTAAGCCGACCAAGGATCACAGTTATCTGGCCGGAGGAGCCGGTGAGTTCCTGCTGGTGGGTGAAAACGGCGAACTGAAACACGACACCCCCAAGACCGATCTGCTGCCCCAGCGCAAGATTGATACCTATGGCCGCCAGTTCAGCATGAGCCGCCAGGCGTTCATCAATGACGACATTGGTTTTATTACCGAGATCCCCGGCCTGTATGCTGCATCCGCAAAGCGCACGATCAACAAGCAGGTTTACAAGATCCTGGTTAATAACCCCGCCATTTTCGACGGCGTGGCCCTGTTCAATGACGCTCATGGAAACCTGATCGGCACCGGCACCAAGCCCTCCAACGAGGCGATCCAGGCGCTGATGATGAAAATGCTTTTGCAGACGGATCCCTTTGGCGAGGCCATCATGGTCCAGCCCTCTTTCATCGTGGTGCCCGTGGGTTATAAGTTCCTTATGACCACAATCATGTCCAGCCCCACCCTGAACACCGAGGGCAACACCCAGGCGGTCAACCCCCTGTATCAGTACAAGGACCAGATCCAGGTTGTCGAGGACGGCACGATCAACGCCCTGTCCGGCACCAATGCGGCGCCCTGGTTCATGGTAGGCGATCCCTCCTATGCAAAGAGCCTCCAGGTTGATTATCTGAACGGCCAGGAAACCCCCACCATCCGCCGCAGCGAGGTCCCCGGCCAACTGGGCTATGTGTGGGACATTTGGCTGGATTGGGGCATCACCGCCGTGGATTTCCGTGGCATTGCGAAAAACCCCGGCGTGGTCATTTCCTAAAAATACGACAGGAGGTAAAAAGCTATGAACGCAAAGTATTGGCAGAGAGGCGAAACCCTGGATTATACCCCCACCGCAGCCGTGGCAAACGGCGCGGTGGTAAGACTGGGAACCCGGATCGGAATTGCCGGCAGCGACATTGCCGCCAACGCTTCGGGCCAGATCCATGTGGCCGGCGTGTTTGAAATGGCAAAAGCAACCGGGGCCATCACCATGGGCGCCGCTGTCTACTACGACGCCACCAATGACGCGATCACCACAACGGCAACCAGCAACACCCCCGCCGGATACGCGGCGGAGGCGGCGACGGAAAGCGCCACCACTGTGCTGGTTAAACTGCTGGGCTGATCGGGGGAGGAAAGGACATGAAAAAGCTGGTTGCAGCGCGTCCGATCCAGTACATGGGCCGGACGTATGAAAACGGGGCCACGGTGCCCGCGTATGACGACAAAATGGTGGAGGCATGGCTGGGCGCCGGCAGCGTCAAGTGGTCCGACACCGAGGCGACGGAGCGGGAGGCGGCAAAGGCTGCCCCCACCCCTGCCGACGTGCAGGCCGCTGACGCCCTCCGCGCCATGGGCGTGGCCATCACCGACGATACCGGCGCATTTGTGGGCGCGGAAAACCTGGCGGAGCAGATCAAAAACCTGGTAAGCCCAGCTGAACCCGCCCAGGACGGCCAGAATGCCAAAGAGGGGCAGGAACCCACCGACGGCGAGAAACCCGCCCAGGAGGGCAGCCAGGGAGCCGGAGAGCCAGAAATGGTGACCGGCCACCTGGACGCCGCGCAGCTGGAGGAAATGAAAAAGGACGACCTGGAAAAGCTGGCCGCAGACATGGGCGTGAAAACAACCAAGAACATGACCAAGGCACAGATCGCCGCCCTGATCGCGGCGGAGGAAGTCCAGGCCCCTGCTGCCGCTGCGGGAAACGCAGCGGAGGTACAGGCCCCTGCTAATGAAAACGGGGGTGCCCAGTAATGGGCGCCCCCAGCTTTAAGGACTGTATCGCGGCGGACGTTTCCAATGTGTTTATGAACCGCCTGGAATTTGCGGACACCCACAAGGTCAATAGCGTGGAAATGGCCGTCCTGGTGGATGAAAACGAATTGCAGGACCGCGACAAATTCAAGCTGCTGGGGGCAAATCAGAACGGGACGTATAAGGCCACCCGCATGATCTATGTTGCAAAAGCGGAGTTTGGCCCGCGCCCCGCCCTGGGCGCAACCATCAACCTGGACGGGCGGGAGTACCGCGTGGCCCCCGGCACCACCGAGGAGGCCGGGATCCTGGCCATTGCGCTGGAGGCGGTGAGATCGTGAGCGCCGAAAGAGGCATGATTGAGATTGACACCGACGGGGAGATCGCGGCCATCATTGCCAAGCTGAACAAACTGCCGGACCAAATTGCCGCGCCCAACATTCTGAAAAACGCCCTGAACGCCACGGCCCGCAAAGTCCGCAAGCAGATTGTAAAGGACGCCGCCGGACAGTATGCGCTCAAAGACAAAAGCATCCTGAAAAAAGAGGACCAGGGTGCCCCGAAAGTCTATACCGCCAGCGCGGCGGATATGACCGCAACGATCCGTTCCAGAGGCCCCATGCAGGACATTATGGCCTTTATGACAAGGCCGAACAGCGAAACAGGAGCGGCGGCAGCCCAGGTGCTGCAAAGCGGCGGTATGAAGCTGTTACAGGCCGGGAAATTAAAGGCTTTTGTGGCTACTTTCGCAAGCGGCCACACGGCCATTGTGCAGCGTCACCCACCGGGAGAGTACAGCAGCGGGCGGGAAACCCGCGCCAGCCGCTACGGAGAACAGGCAGACATGACCAAGGTCAAAAAGCTGCTTTCCCCCGCCGTGCCCCACATGCTGGGAAATGAGGAAGTTATGGCCCAGGCTGAACAGCTGACCTATGACACCCTCCACGCGGAGATACAAAAGCGTATTGACAAAGTGCTGGCCGCCAAATAGGAGGAACCATGACACAGGAATTTTTACAGGACGCGGTGGAGGCAGACCTGAAAACCCTTTTCAGCAGCTACCGCCTGACCAATTCCCTAGGCGTCGAGCGGGCGGTGAATATCTACACCCACGACACGCCGATCCGGCAAGGGGATGATGAAGCACAGGACACCGAGGCCCCGCCGGAACCTTATGTGATCGTCCGCACAATGGGCGGGAATATCCAGGACGAAAACAGCCCCCATGTGGTGGAGATCGTGCTGGTGGTATGCGTCCATGATAGGGACCCCAACCGGCAGGGTTACCGGGACGCCCTGCACATCGTCAATGAGATTTACCACCACTATGCCAGTAACGGCATTGTAGGGAGGCGCTACTGCCTCCAGTATCCGATCAAGTGGGTAACACCGGACGACGACACCCACCCCTATTATTTCGCCGCCATGTCGCTGAACTTCGAGGCGCCAACGGTTTGCAAGGAGGTGCCAGAAACATAATGGCAAAAGCAAAAAAAGCAGAGCAGACCGCCACGGTGGTCTATGTCGGCCCGTCCATTCCAGGCGTGGCCAACCAGTTCACTTTCTACCGCGAGGGGATCCCCACCGCACTGGCGGAGGCTATCCGGGGAACCCCGGCCATGGAGGGCCTGGTGATCCCTCTGGAGCAGTTGCCGGAGGCCATGAAAATGCTGCGCGGCGGATCCGGCCAAATTTTCCGCCTGTATCGTCTGGTACAGGCAAATCATTAACGGGAGGTAAATTACTATGGCATACAAACATGGCGTGTATAACTCCGAACAGGACACCAGCCTGACCACCCCGGTGCAGGGGTCCGCCGGGTTGCAGGTCATTTTCGGAGTGGCGCCCATTCACCTGGCCAGCGACCCCACCACGGCAGCCAACACCATCAAGCTGTGTTACAGCTTCAAGGAGTGCCAGCAGGCGGTGGGCTATTCTGACGATTTCGAGAAATTCACCCTTTGCCAGTCCGTGGACGCCAGTTTCCGGGTGTTCAACGTAGCCCCCATTATCCTGATCAATGTGCTGGATCCCACCAAGGCCGCCCACATCACTGTGAACGCGGCGGAGGATTGCACGGTCACCGGGGGAGAAATTCTTTATAGCAAGGCTTATGTCATGCTCAACACCCTGGTGGTCAAGAACGGAACCGCCACCCTGGTGGCCGGCAGCGACTACGCAGCCGCACATGACGACAGCGGCAACGTGGTGATCACCCTGATCTCCAGCGCGGCCAAAGAGGCCGCCACGCTGAACGTGGCAAGCACCAGCATCAACCCCGCGGGGTAACCCGTGAGGACATTGTGGGCGGCGTAAATGCAACCACCGGGCAGGAAACGGGCCTGGAACTGGTCCGACCAGATTTACCCCCAAGCTGGGAATGGTGCCCGGAATCCTGCTGGCCCCCGGCTGGAGCCAGGACGCCGTGGTGGCGGCTGCCCTCCAGGCCAAAACAGAGGCAATCAACGGTTCTTTTGACGCGGACACATACCTGGACATTGCAGCGGACAGCACCGGCGCCACGGTCTATACCAACGCCAAGAGCGCCAAGGAAACCATGGGCGCCAGTTCTCCCCATGCGGCGGTGTTCTGGCCCATGGTGGCCGTGGGAGACAAGAAATATTACATGTCCGCCCTGGCTGCCGCGCTGACCGCCTACAACGACGCCAGCAATGCAGACGTGCCTTATGAAAGCCCGTCCAACAAGGATCTGAAAATCACGGCCACGGTGCTGAAAGACGGTACGCCGGTGGTGCTGGATCAGCAGCAGGTCAACGACGCGCTGAATGCCAACGGTATTATTTCCGCCATCAACGCCAACGGGTTCAAGCTGTGGGGCAACAACACGGCGGCCTATCCCTCCACCACGGATCCGAAAGATCGCTGGCTGGCGGTGCGCCGGTTCTTCGACTGGGACGGAAATAATTTCATTCGCACCTATTTCCAAAAGGTGGACAAGCCGGGAAACAAGCGGCTGATCCAGTCCATCGTTGACAGCCAGAACATTGTGGGCAACGGCTATGTGGCCCGTGACTATTGCGCCGGCTACCGCGTGGAGTTCAAGAGCGACGAAAACCCCGTGACCAATTTGCTGGCCGGCCATTTGACCGTCCACACCTACCTGGCGCCCTACATCCCTGCGGAGTTTATCGAAAATATCCGCGAATACGACGTGGCCGCCCTCCAGGCGGCTATGGGAGGCGAATAAACCATGAACACAATCCCCACCAAAATCAACAAGTACAACGTGTACAACGCGGGCAACCGCCTGCTGGGCATGGGCGACGAAATGACCCTGCCAGACTTCGAGGCATCCAGCGAAACCGTCACCGGTGCCGGCATCCTGGGAGAGATTGACGATCCCACCGTGGGCTATTTCACCAACCAGGAAATTGAAATCCCGTTCCGTGTCCTGGACCCGGAGGCCGTGGACATGATGGACATGACCAAGGCCGTACAGCTGGAGATCCGGGGCGCACAGCAGACCACCAACAGCGCGGGAGACATTGAATTTCGCCAGATCCGCGTGGTGGTCCGGGGGCGTTCTGCAAAACTTTCCACCGGAAAGGTCAAGGCGGGCAACCCCATGGACACCACCGTGACGCTGACCGTGCTGTATATCCTGATTGAACTGGACGGCAGCCCGGTCCTGGAACTGGACAAACTCAACGAGGTTTTCAAAATCAACGGCGTGGACGTTCTGGCCGCCGTAAAGGAGATGTGCTGATATGGACACCAAGAAAAAAGAGGAAATCATGGACGCGGCGGAGGATATGGAGGCCACGGCAGCCAACACCGCCGAGGGAACCGACACAGACGACCAGGAGGATCAGGAAATTTCCCTGGTGCTGAAATTAAGAAAGCCGTATGTGTTCGACGGCAGGCAGTACACCGAGGTGGATCTGACCGGCCTGGAGGACACCACGGCGGCGGATCTGTCTGCCGTGTCGAAAATTCTTTCTAAGATGGGAATTGTGTCACCGGTGCCTGAAATGACAATGGACTTTTCCCTGCACATGGCGGCGAGAGTTGCAAAAATGCCGGTGGAATTTTTCCGTGGTTTGCCCTCCCACGAGGGTATCAAACTGAAAAATATTGTAACGGGTTTTCTGTACGGCGGGGATGGGGACAACTAACCCCCGCCGTGATCACAAAGGGTTGCGTGGCCCTGTCCATGCAACTGAAAACCGGGATGGACTATTTCATGGAAATGCCCATTGACGACCTGAACGAGATCGCGGAAAGCGTCAGCAGTCTTATGGAGGAGGTGGCCAGGCGTGGCAGGCAAAAGTAAAACCTATGAACTTGCCTTAAAAATTGGGGGCAAGGCAGACAGTTCCCTTAAAAACGCCTGTATGTCGGCGGAAAAAGATCTTTCGTCATTAAAAACCTCCACAAAGGCCGTGGGAAAAGTGGCGGCGGCGATAGGCGCCGCCGCCGTTGGGGCCGCCGCTGCTGCGGGAACCGCAATGTATAAGCTGGGATCAAACTTTGATGCAGCGTACGACACCATCCGCATAGGAACCGGAGCCACTGGGGCAGACCTGGAGGCGCTGAAAGACAATATGCAGGCGGTATATCAAACCGTACCGGCTGAAATGACAGATACCGCCCAGGCGATTGCAGACTATAACACCAGGTTAGGCGTAACCGGTAGCACACTAGAAACGCTTTCAACACAGGCCCTGCAAGTTTCGGACATGCTGGGGGACGATTTGAGCGGAGTTATAGAAAATTCGTCAAAAGCGTTTCAGCAATGGAATGTTGCCCAGCAAGATATGGCCGGGGAAATGGATTATGTTTTCAAGGTCAGCCAGTCCACTGGGGCGGGATTTACGGACCTTATGACGGATATGCAGACCTACGGCGCACAACTCCAAGACATGGGTTATGGATTCGAGGAAAGCGCAACCCTGATCGGGCAGTTGGGTAAAGAGGGTGTAAACGTCACCGAGGTTTTAGGCGCCATGAAAAAATCTGTCACCACAATGGCAAAAGAGGGCGTATCCGCAACCGAGGGAATGGAAAAGTATTATGACGCGATCAAAAACGCAGGGACCGCCACAGAAGCAACCCAAATTGCCAGTGAAGTATTTGGATCCAGGGCGGCCTCTACAATGTCGGCGGCAATCCGCAGTGGATCCATGGCCGTGGACGACTTGACCGCCTCACTGCAAAACAACGGTGAAACCATTGCAGGAGCAGCATCTGACACATACGACTTTTCAGAAAAATGGGCTATCTTCAAGCACAAAATGGAAGTGGCAATAGAGCCAGCCGCAACAGCTGTTTTCAATGAACTGGGAAACGTGTTTGACCGGATTTCCCCACAAATTGAAAAAATGGCGCCACAAATTGCACAGGTGGCCGGAAATTTAGCGGTAGGAATAGAAAATACCGTGGAAAAGTCCATTAAGGCGGCAAAATGGATTGCAAAAAACAAGACTTTGATTCTTTCGCTGGCCGCTGGGGTGGGAACTGCCGTAGTTGCGTTTAAAACACTCACAGCAGCAAGCACAGCAGTAAGCGCGGTAAAAAATCTGTCCACGGTTTTCAAAAAGGCATCAGAGGGCGGCGGAGTGCTGGCAAAGGTTATGGGCCTGGGAGGCGTCAAAATGGCGCTGATTGCCGGCGCTATCGCTCTTGTGGCCGCTGGATTCATCTACCTGTGGAACAATAGCGAAAAATTCAGAAAAACCGTTATGGCCATCTGGGAAAAGCTGAAACCGCTGGGAACCAGTTTGGCCGCGCTTGCGGAAACAGCCTGGAATAATCTAGCCCCGGCCCTGGAGTTTGTCGGAACCGTTTTGGTAAACGGGCTAGGGAATGCTGTGCAAGTTTTGGCGCCGGTTATTCAAAATATTATTGGCATTTTTACAGGGCTAATTGATTTTATCACCGGTGTGTTTTCTGGAGACTGGGGAAAAGCCTGGCAGGGCATTTGCGATATTTTCAGCAACCTATTCGGGGGGCTTGTGAACATTGCGAAAATTCCAATTAACGCCGTTGTGGGAGCAATTAACGCCGTGATTGGGGCAATCAACAGCTGCGGAATCACGATCCCGGAATGGGTGCCAATTCTGGGCGGGAAAAAGTTCTCTATCAGTTTGCCGGAAATCCCCATGCTGGCCGCCGGCGGTATTGCGACGGCGACCACCATCGGCATGATTGGCGAGGGCGGAGAACCGGAGACAGTCCTGCCGCTGTCCAAGCTGGCCGCGCTGCTGGATGGGTGGGCAAAGCCAAAGCCTACGGGCGGCGGCGGAAACGCGGCGGATCCCGACACGATCACGCTAACCCAAGTGTTCAATTTCTACGGCGCCACCACCAAAGAGGAGGCCCAGGAAGTTGGGCGGATCAGCTTTACAGAGTTCTGCCGCCTACACAAACAGATGGAAATGGAAAAACGCCGCAAGAGTTTCAGCCCAGCGTAAGGAGGATCACGACATGGCGAAAACCTACACCACAAAACAGGGGGACGCCTGGGACGCCATTGCATACCAGGTATATGGCGACTGCAAATATACCGGCTGGCTGATGCAGAACAATTTCCCGCTGCTGGACACTTTTGTGTTTGACGCCGGCGCGGTCCTCCAGACGCCGGACCCCACGGAGGACGACGACACCAACGACACGCCGATCTGGAGGACCGAGGCATGAGAACACGAAAAGCAGAGGCGGATCTGACCTGGAACGGTACAGCCGTCACCAGCAAAATGGTGGGAACCAAGATGGAGGTTACATACACGGACCCCGCCAGCGGAGAGGCCGACAGTCTGGATATTTCCATCCAGGACCGGGGACGCCAATGGACTACGGCCTGGGTTCCCACGACGGGCGACACACTGACCGCCTCCATCAAGGTCACCGACTGGGCGCGGCAGGGAGACAACCGGACCCTGCCCTGCGGCTTTTTCGTTCTGGATAATTTCGAGTTTCAGGGCTGGCCGGTGACGGGCACCATTTCCGGGGTTTCAGTGCCGGCAGACGGAAATTTCCGGGCCACCGAGCGGAGCAAAACCTGGGAGAATGCCACCATTCAGGAAATTGGCAAAGAGATTGCCAAGCGGGCCGGGGTCACCCTGGCCTGGGACGTGGAGGGTGAACCATTCACCATTAAGACCGTGGAGCAATCGCAGCAAACAGACTGTGATTTTTATGCAGATCTGTGCGACACCTACGGCCTGTCCGTGAAAGTGTACGCTCAAAAAATTGTGGTCTATGACCGCGAGAAGTACAAGAAAAAGGAACCTGTGGCCAAGATCTCCGAGGAGGACCTGCAAACCTGGAGTTGGACCAAGACCCTGGCCGGGACCTATACCGGCGGCGAATACACATACACAGATCCCTCCACCGAGGAAGAAATCAAGGTTACCGTGGGAGCGGGAACCAGGATCCTGAAACAGTCCGGCAAAGCCGACAGCAAAGCCGACGCGGAGCGGATAATTACCGCAGCCGTCAGCAAGGCCAACCACGGCGCCACTAAACTGACCGCCACCATCATGGGCAACGCGGCCCTGGTGGCATCCCAGTGTGTCACCGTGGTGGGCATTGGCAAACTGTCCGGCAAATATTTCATTGACACCATCACCCACCACGTCGGTGGATCCGGGTACACCATGGACCTGGAAATGTCGCTGGTGGAGGAAATGACCGAGGAGGTCATAAAGGACGCCACGCAACGGCTGGCGGCGGTGGGGGTCATGAGTAGCCCGGATTACTGGGTGACCCATTACAAGGACGTGGCCAACCTGGGCGGGTTAATTCTGAACATGGCCACGCGGATCAAGGTAAACCTGGGCGGCAGTAGCATCACCACCGTGGACGCCGCGCTGAAAGTCCTGGCCAACACCGGCGTGATCAATTCCCCGGACTACTGGGCCAAGAAATACACCGCCGTGGCCTGGCTGGACCGGCTGCTGATAAACGCCGCCAACGCACTGACAAAGGGATAAGGAGGACACCATGGCAAATGATACCCGGCTGGGGAAAATCTCCGCCGTTGACTACGCCACCGGCATGGTGCGCGTGGTATATCACGAAAAAGACGACGACGTGACCACCCTGATCCCGCTGCTATCCAATGAGTACCAAATGCCGCAGGTGGAGGATCAGGTGCTGGTCCTCCACCTGTCCAATGGTTCGGAGGCCGGGGTGGTCCTGGGGCGACCCTGGAGCGCCAAGAACAAACCGCCGGAGGGCGCGGCGGGACTATACCGCAAGGATCTGGCCCGCACACCTGGGGAGGCAATGATCCGCTACAAAGGCGGCACCCTGACATTTCAGGCGGGCAGCGTGGTGGTGAACGGGGATCTTTCCGTACTGGCAGCCTGACCGTCACCGGAGCCATTACGGCGGCCAGCGTGACCACCAGCGGCGACGTGGTGGCGGGCGGAAAATCCCTAATCAAACCACACGCACACCGACAGCCTGGGCGGCGGAACGACGCCGCCGACGTAAGGAGGCCATAGCATGATCGGAACATTGGGAAACAAGATCGTTTTTGAAGTAAGCGACGACACCGTTATGACGTTTCAGAACATGACCCGCGAGGTAGCCGGGCGCTGGACCGTTCACGAGGTCATGGGGGTAAAGCCTAAACCGGAGTTTTTAGGCCCTGGCCTCCAGTCCATCACGCTGCCCATTACCCTGTCCGCCGCCCTGGGGGTCCGCCCCAGGAACGTGCTGCAAACCATTGAGAAAATGGTGGAGAGCGGCGCGGCGGAGTACCTGGTGATCGGCACCAGACCCGTGGGAAAAAACCCGTTCCGGCTGACCGGATCCAGCGAGACGTGGGACAAGGTTTACAGCCGGGGCGAACTGGCAAAGGCCACGGTGACCATCACCCTGGAGGAATACACATGAACGAAACCGCTTTATTTGACTTTCAGCTGGAATATACCTTTGCCGGCGATTGGCTGGCAGAACTTGACCGCCAGCTGTCCCTCCTCCTGTCCACCAGGGAGGGCACCATGCCACTGGATCGGGAGTTTGGCCTAAACATGGATTTTGTGGACAGGCCGCCGGAGATCGCCAAAAGCCTTTACACGGCGGAGGTCACCAAAAAGGTGGCCGCATTCATTTCCACCGTGCGCGTTCAGGAAGTAACCTGGAGCCGCGCAGAGGGCGGGCAATTAAAACCAAAGGTGGTGATCACAAGTGCCTGATATTTCCGCAGTACAGAACGCCCCGGATATTTCTTTCATTGACAACAAGACCATTGAGGACGTGCAAACCGAAATGGTGGCAGACTTCGAGGCGTTTATGACCGAGGCCAGCAGCGAAACAGTGAGCCTGGACCGGGCCAGCGTCCACCGGATGATCCTTTATTCGGCAGCGGCCCAAATTTACCAGGGTTTCCAATTCATTGACCGAGCGGGCAAGCAAAGCCTTTTGAAATATAGCTATTCGGATTTTTTGGACAACCTGGGGTTGCTGAAAGGCGTTACCAGAAACCCGGCGACGGCAGCCACCGCCACCCTGCGCTTTACCCTTTCAGCAACAAGAACGACGGCCACCGCCATCCCGCAGGGCACCAGGGTTTCATCCAGCGGATCCGTATATTTTGCCACCAACGAATACGCGGAGATCCCGGCGGGATCCACCACCGTGGACGTGTCGGCAGTATGCACAGAAACCGGAACCGACGCCAACGGCTTGCCGGCGGGTGACCTGACCACCATGGTGGATCCGGTGCCCTATGTGGCCAGCGTCACCAACACAACCGCCACCGAGGGCGGCGCAGAGATCGAAAGCGACGCCGACCTGGCGGAGCGGATCTATTTGGCACCGGGGGCCTACTCCACCGCAGGGCCGGAGGACGGCTATTTGTACCAAGCCAAGAAGTTCAACGCCTCTATTGGCGACGTGGTGGCCACCAGCAACCAGGCGGCGGGCCAGGTGGATATTGTTTTCATCATGGACGACGGCAGCACACCGGGCGCGGAAATGATTGCCGGGCTGAAAGCCTACCTTTCCGGCAAGACGATCCGCCCCATGACGGACCTGCTGACCGTGGCCGCGCCGGAGGAGATCACATACACCATCAACCTGGCGTATTACATCAACCGCAGCGACAGCGCCAGGGCCGTGTCCATCCAGGAGGCAGTCCAGACGGCTGTGGCCAATTATGCGACGTGGCAGCGGGCTATTGGCCGGGACATTAACCCGTCCAAGCTGGTGGCCATGGTCATGGCGGCGGGAGCCAAACGTGTCATGGTGACCACGCCGGCATATACCACCGTGGCCACCACCCAGGTTTCCGCCCTGTCCGGCGCCGCCGCGATCAGTTACGGAGGGCTGGAGGATGATTAACCTGGAGGGCAGCCGATTCACGTCGATTATGCCGGAAAACCTGGCCAGCCAGCCGGAGGTGCAGGCGATTGCCTACGCCGTGGGGCGCCAGATTGAAAAGCTATGCACCTGCGCAAGAGGCGCCCGGACCTATGCGGCCATTGCGACCATGCCGGAGGAGGCCCTGGACCTGCTGGCCGTGGAACTTCGCACACCCGCCTATGATGAAAACTATTCCATTCGGGTCAAGCGGGCACTAATTCAGGGCGCCCTAACCTTTTACACGATGATGGGCACCCCGGCGGCGGTCAACAAGATCATTGAAACCATTTTTGAAACCGGATACATCCGGGAGTGGTACGAATACGGCGGGGACCCGTACCATTTCAAAGCCTACACCACCAACCCCGCGATCACGTCCGACGACGTGGAGGAGTTCAAGCGGGTGCTGGGATCCGTCAAGCGCCTTTCTGCCTGGCTGGATGAAATTGTCCTGGATCTATCCACCCCGGCCACCAAAATCTATGTGGGCCACTGGATCCACACCGGCGACTTTATCACGCTGCAAAAGGCGACACTGTAAGGAGGCAGACCAATGTTTCAAGCCCCAAAACTGACCAACGCCGGAAAGGCGTTATATTACGACAACGTGGCAGGCACCCAGCTGAAATTTACCACCATTAAGCTGGGCAGCGGCACCCTATCCGGGTCCATTGCGAACCTGACCAACCTGGTCAACACGGTGGTGACCATTACCGCCATGGCGACAGCCAATGACGATTATGCCAATGTGGCCGGCGCATTCTCAAACGCCCAGTTGGCGGAGGGATTTTACTGGCGGGAAATCGGCGTATTTGCAGCCAACCCCAGCGACCCGGACAACCGGGAGGCTGATATTTTATACTGCTACCAAAACGCCTATGACACCGCCGACTTTATCCCCGTGGCATCTGTGGAAACTGTGGAAAAGAATATCACCGTGCCGGTGATCGTGGGCGACACCACCGCAGTTTCCTGCACCCTGTCAAAGTCTCTGGTTTATGCCACCCTGCAAGACCTGGAAAACCACAACGGAGACGCGGCGGCACATGCGGCCCTGATCCAACAGATCAACAACAGCCTGGCAGAAAAACAGAACGTGATCACTGCCACCGGTATGCTGAAAGGCGCGGCGGATACGGAGGGAAACCCTGTTGTAATTGCCGCCACCCCCGGCACCGATTACCAGCCGCCCACCCAGGAATTGACGGCAAGCGACGCCATGACACTGGAGGACACCGTGCCGTTTTTCTCTGGCACGACGGGCACAAACAAAAAGGTAACCCTGAAAAAGCTAAAGGAGGCCCTGGGCGTCCAAAGCGCCAGTATCAATGTGACCACCTGCACGGGCGCCACCGTTGTCTGCACAGACGGAACCACCACCCTGAACGGCGTGGGATCCACCAAGTTCTCCCTGCCGGAAAACACCGGCACCTGGACCGTGACGGCCACCATAAACAGCGTGAGCGTGTCCCAGGAGGTGGAGGTGACCGGTGCCCTGCAATACAATGTGGACCTGATGATCACCAGCGGCGTGGCCATCACCCATGCCCCCACAAAAACCGTGTATGACGTGGGTGAGGCGTTCAGCTCTGCCGGCCTGGTGGTCACGGCCACCTACGCAGACGGAACCACCGAGGACGTAACCGGCAGCTGCACATTTTCCCCCACGACCATGACGGCCTCCACCACGGCGGTGGCCATCACCTACACACGGGCGGGCATCACCAAGAACGCCAGCCAGGCCGTGACGGTCCGGGTGCTGTCCAGCATTGCAGTGACCACGGCCCCCACCAAAACCTCCTATTACATCGGGGAGACATTCAACAGCGCGGGCATGGCCATCACGGCCACCATGTCGGACAACTCCACCAAGGTGGTGACCGGTTGGACGTACAGCCCCACCACGGCCCTGACGGCCAGCAGCAACACGGTGACGATCTCCTATACGGAAAACGGGGTTACCAAGACCACCACCCAGGCCATCACGATCCGCACCCTGTCCAGCATTGCGGTGACCACGGCCCCCACCAAGACCACATACAAATACGGGGAGACATTCGCCAGCACCGGAATGGTGATCACCGCCACCTACACCGACAGCAACACCAGGGTGGTGACCGGTTGGACGTACAGCCCCACCACGGCCCTGACGCTGGCAAACACCGCGATCACCATTTCCTACACCGAGGGCAGCGTGACCAAGACCACCACCCAGGCCATCACGGTCAACAATACCCTGGTCAGTATCGCGGTAACAACGCCACCCACCAAGACCAGCTATTTTTCCGGCAACACGTTCAGCACCACGGGCATGGTGGTGACAGCCACCTATGGAGACGGAAGCACCGGAGCGGTAACGGGCTACACATACAGCCCAACCGGCGCCTTAACCTCCGACATTACGGCCATCACGATCAGTTACACCTATAATGGCACCACCAAGACCACCACACAGGCCATCACGGTGACAACGATCAGCACCACCCTGAACGCCAACAGCTGGGCCACCATTCGGGCCGTTTCTGACGCCGGAGCGGGTGCGAGTTACTGGAGCGTGGGAGACGTTAAGACCATCACCATCAATGGGACGGTGGGAAACACCACGTTTTCCAACCTGTCCGTTGACCTGTTTATTTTAAGTTTCAGCCACAACACCAGCCGCGAGGGCACCAACCGGATCCATTTCCAACTGGGCAAGATCAGCGGGACGCCCGTGGCCCTGGTAGATAGCAATTACGGCAACAGCGGATCCTCTGCATCCTATTTCCAAATGAACGCCAGCAATATCAACAGCGGCGGGTGGAATGGATCCAGCATGAGAAATTCATTGCTGGGCAACAGCGGAACACCCACCAGCCCACCGGCTGGCAGCCTGCTGGCGGCCCTCCCGTCCGACCTCCGCGCCGTGATGAAACCCGTTACCAAGTACAGCGACAACACCGGCGGCGGATCGGATACAGCCGGCTATGTCACATCCACCACGGACTACCTTTTCCTGCTGTCAGAGTTTGAATACCATGGCGCCCGGACATACGCCAATAGCGCGGAGCAGAGTTACCAGGCCCGGTATGCCTATTACCAGGCAGGCAACAGCAAGATCAAGTACAAGCACAACGCCACCGGAGCGGCGGCCACTGTCTGGTGCCGGTCCGTCTATTCTAGCAACAGCAACTATTTCTGCCGTGTCAGCGCTGACGGCGGCGCCAACACCACCAACGCGAACACTTCCGTTGGCGTGGCGCCCGGCCTTTGTGCCTAATCTGCCGTAGCATATCCGGCCATATCCTGCCCGCGCAAGCGGGTGGGATCCCCGGAGCATAGCGGCCTGAAAGGAGGACCGGCCCGTGTCAGTCCTGAAAAATAAACGCACCACCAGCAAGGCGGAATTTGTAAACACCGCCAACCTGATTTATGTGGGCACGATCTCCATTCTGTCCCGGCTTTCTGCCAGATACTCCCGCCTGCTGGCGGGCGCCCCGGCTACCATGGCCAGTGAGGTCCTGGACCACGCGGAAAAAGGCAACAAAATTTTCCCCAGCGACCCCCAGCGGAAAGAACTGCGGCGGGCGCATTTGCTGGAGGCCCTGGCCTCCCTTTCTGCCCTGGACGTGCAGCTGACCCATTGCTACATGGTCCTGATGCAGAACCCACAGGGCGCTTTCGCAGATAGCAAGGGGAAAGCCATCCCGGCGGCGGAGGCAGTGAAACGCCTGGACGATATGGCCCAGGACCTGGGGGAACTGATAGACCGGGAGGAAACCCTGCTGCGGAACACCATGGAGAGCGACAAAAAGAAGTAAGCAAAATATGGGTGTATTTCTGTAAATGTGCCGTGAGACAGGGCGGCAGGTTTGGCGGCGGCCAATGTCTGGTGCCGGTCCGTCAATTCTAGCAACAGCAACAATTTCTGCCTTGTCAACACTGACGGCAGCGCCAACAACAACAACGCGAACAATTCCTTTGGCGTGGCGCCCGGATTTTACAGGCCCGGAAACGGGCTGGGTCACATGCGGCGGCTATGAGCGGCCCGGACCCATGTAAAAGGAGAAATACTTCCCCGGGGAAACCCTAAAACTGCCCTTTGATACCCTTGCACGGACGCTATTTGCATGGCGGGGAATTGTGCCGAACCCGTTTCATGTGCCGGGGTTACACAGTTTAGACGCACACCAACAAGATAACTGCACGGAGAGCGAATTTTATTATGACCAGTCAAGAGCGCCGCGAGGCGCGTTACAATCGCCGCCAGGAGCGGCGGAAAGCTAACAAGCAGACCCGCAGCGACGCGGTGGGGCCGCTGGCGGAGGCGTTCAGCTATCATGCCATGTTTGCCTATGGCCGGAAATGCTGCAACGGCGTCCGGTGGAAACAGTCCACCCAGAATTTTGAGTGGCACCTGTTTTCGGGCACCGCAAAACGCCGCCGCAAAATCCTGGATGGAAAATGGAAACCGGGGAAAACGGCCCATTTCGTCCTATGTGAGCGGGGCAAGGTAAGACCCATTGACGCGCCCCACATCAATGATCGCCAGGTCCACAAAGCCCTGACCAAAAACGTTCTGGCGCCGCTGTACGGGCCGGGGATGATCTACGACAACGGAGCCAGTCAAAAGGGCAAGGGCCTGCATTTCCATTACAGGAGGCTGGCGGATCAACTCCGCTGGCATTACCGCCGGCATGGCCGCACCGGGGCCGTGTTCTTGATGGATTTTCACCACTTTTTCCCGTCGGCACCACACGCGGCGATTTATGACCGACACCGCCGCCTGATCCTTAACCCGGAGATCCGAGAAATAGCGGACAGAATTGTGGCCGCCGTTCCGGGCGGCGTGGGTATGCCTTTAGGGGTAGAACCAAGCCAGCAGGAAATGGTGTCCCTGCCCTCCAGCGTGGACAACTATTTCAAGTGTCAATTGGGGATCCACGGCGGCGGGCATTACATGGATGATTATTACATGATCCTGGAGAGCCGGGAGCGGGCGGAGCAGGTGGCGGCGGAGGTGATCCGCAGGGCGGAGGCCATGGGCCTGACCGCGAACCGCTCCAAATGCAAGGTGGTCACCCTGGACAAGCCTTTCCGTTTCTGCAAGGCCAAATTCCAACTGACCGAAACCGGGGCCGTCATGGTCCACGGGTGCCGGGACGGTATGAAGCGGGCGCGGCGGAAACTGCGGGCGTTCCAGCCGAAAGTAGAAGCCGGAGAAATAACCGCCAAGCAGGTGGAGGAATGGCTGCAAAGCCAGATCGCCTATTATGAGAAGTTCAACGACCATGGCCGGGTGCTGCGGCTTCGCCGGCTATTTCATGAGATTTATGGAGGTGCGAACAATGTATAAGATCATCAAGGACGGGACCACCCTGGCCATGACAGAGGCCCCCAACTACGTCAAGCAGCAGGCAAATGGCTGCTATACCCTTTGCGCGGAGGAGGAGGCGGCGGGGATCGCCAAACGCCGGGACTGTTTACCACCTGCTGGGCCGCCAGGAACTGGAGGGCGTGGAAACCATCGTCCTGGAGAAAACCGACGCCGGCGCCATGCTGGCGGAGGCAGGACAGGCCGCAGAGGACGCGGACGCCCTGAACGTGGATCAGGAGTACCGCCTGACCATGCTGGAATTGGGCATTACTGACACGGGCACCGACGCCACAACCGGCGTTTAAAAATAAAGGGAGGTGAAACAGAATGTTATACAGAACCTTAAAGCGCATGATCGAGCGCGGCCAGACCACGGACCTGGCGGGCCGGATTGATATTTTCTTTGCTGCCGGCAAGCTGACAGAGGCCGAATACTCCGAACTTGTGGG
>Ga0183099_1000661_pt1 | contig 23109 bp, 22 predicted proteins | sample Biomet1_FD_127788 | JGI IMG/M metagenome (GOLD analysis project Ga0183099, IMG submission 127788) | Microbial communities from bioreactor (seeded with anoxic lake sediment) at LBNL, California, USA - Biofuel metagenome 1 | ecosystem: Engineered > Bioreactor > Anaerobic > Unclassified ...
GACACCCGCCGCTTTTTAATGAATAAAACGGCAGGGCCGGGACGGGGGCGCAGCCGGAAACGTATTCCGGGCTGCAGCCTCCGGTCAGCCGCATATACTTATTTTTTTACATCCGTCTGATGGGTGCTGCCGCATCCTTCGTGTTTGCCGCAGCAGGCGCTGCAGCCCATACACCCAGGATTTCCGGTCGCTTTCGCGTTCTTGTATTTTATTACGATTGCCCGTACCGCAAGCGCTACACACGCTGCAAGGAGTACAATCGCCACAATGTTTGCTACCATAGCATAACCTCCTGTTACCGGTGCTTTTTACACACTCCGGGTATTTATTTTTTTATACGGATCGGGTCTGAACAGCATGTACAGGATCACGACCGTAAAAGCCGCGGCAATCACCGTACCGGCTCCGAACGACCCGGCCGTAATAAGCATTCCATACTGATACACGCAGAGCGTAATGACGTATGCGAACGCATTCTGGAACAGTATGGCGAACCAGAACCATTTTCTGCTGTTCAGTTCGTGCGACATTGTCGAAATCGCGGCAAGGCACGGTGAATCAAGCAGGTTGAACAGCAGGAATGCGAGCGCGGCAGGCGCGTTCGGAAACCACGACGCCACCGCAGCCGCGACTGCACCGGCGTCCTCGACATTCTCGGCAGAAACGTTTGCAAGAACCCCCATCGTACCTACGATGGCTTCCTTCGCTGAAAATCCCGTGATACTCGCTGCTGCAGCCTGCCAGCCGCCGTTTGCGCCGCCGAATCCGAGCGGAACGAATATCCAGCGTATGACGTTTCCTACCGCTGCAAGAATAGAGTCAGAGGAGTCTACGAGCCCGAACCGTCCGTCTGCAACACCGTAGCTGGAGAGGAACCACATTACCAGACAAGCCAGAAATAGAATAGTTCCCGCTTTGATAATAAATCCCTTGAGCCGTTCCCACGTGTGCAGAAACACCGTTCTTGGCTGCGGCAAATGGTACTGCGGCAGTTCCATGACGAACGGAGCGGCTTCACCGTGGAACGGTTTCGTTTTCTTGAGTATCACGGCGGCAAGGAGCACCGACGCGACGCCTGCCGCGTACATACCCGGCGCAAGCCACGACGAGTTCATGCCTGAAACGTGCTGCATCATAACCGCACCCATGGGCGCTATGACGGGAAGTTTGGCGCCGCAGGGAATCCACGTCGTCGTCATGATCGTCAGACGGCGGTCGTTCTCGTTCTCGATCGTCTTCGAAGCCATGATTCCCGGTACGCCGCATCCAGACGAAATAAGCAGCGGTATGAAACTCTTACCGGAAAGGCCGAACTTTCTGAACACGCGGTCCATAACGAACGCAATACGCACCATGTATCCGCAGTCCTCGAGCATGGAGAGCAGAAGGAACAGCAGCGCCATCTGCGGAACGAATCCGAGCACGGCTCCGACGCCGCCGATCGCGCCATTAACAATACAGTCGGTGAGCACAGCGTTCGCACCGCCGCGTTCCATCCATCTCTGTACGGCTGACTGAATGCCGGTTACGAAAGAATCGTTCGTCCAGTCGGTCATCCACGTGCCGACTGTCGTGACGGAAAGATAGTAGACGGCCCACATGACGAGCAGAAATATCGGAATACCGAGCCAGCGGTTGGTTACGATCTTGTCCACTTTGTCGGATGTTGTTAAGCGTCGTTCTGATCTATGCAGACAGCCTTTCAGGATGGAGGCGATATACTCGTACCGTTCGTTCGTTATTATGGATTCACTGTCGTCGTCCCGGACAGTTTCGAGTGCTTTAACAATTTCTTCAACGCCCGCGGCGTCTGACGGCGAAAGATGCAGTTTTTCCATTACTACGCTGTCACGTTCGATCATCTTAACAGCGTACCAGCGTACAAGCTGCGGAGGAACGTCCTGCGGAACGAAGTTCGCCATCCGTGAAACGGCATCCTCAACGTCGGAAGAAAAACACTTTCCGGGCACCGCGGTGCCGGAACGGCGCGCTTCCTCTTCTGCGGCGGCGGCTGCTTCTTTTACACCCGTACCGTGAAGCGCGGACGTTTCAACTACTTTACATCCGAGCGCGCGTGAAAGCTTCGCCGTATCAATTTTGTCACCCGACTTCGCGAGGGCGTCGATCATATTAAGTGCGACAACCACAGGCTTGCCGAGTTCAAGTATCTGCGTGGTCAGATACAGATTGCGTTCAATGTTCGTTGCATCGACAATGTTCAGAACCGCCGCCGGATCGCTGCCCGCAAGATAGTCCCGGCTCACGACTTCTTCCGGTGTGTACGGAGAAAGCGAGTAAATACCGGGAAGGTCGGTAACCACAACGTCGCCGTGTCCCTTCACTTTCCCTTCCTTTTTCTCTACGGTTACCCCCGGCCAGTTTCCGACGTACTGGTTCGCGCCCGTGAGCGAATTGAACATCGTGGTTTTACCGCAGTTCGGATTTCCCGCCAAAGCTATTTTTATCATTCCAAAAACTCCTTTATAGTAAAAGTGCTGAACTATTTCCGTTATTCTATTTCAATGCACTGTGCGTCGTTTTTACGGACGCTCAGTTCGTATCCCCTGATCGTTACTTCCACAGGATCACCGAGAGGTGCGACTTTACGCACAAATACGGTACATCCGTTCGTGAATCCCATATCCATGAGACGGCGCTTGAGCGCGCCTTCGCCCCCCATACGTTTTACTTTCACCGTTTCACCCACGGTAACGTCCTTAAGTGTTCTTATCATGAGAATCTCCCAGGCAGGAACTATCAGAACCAGCCTTGTTAATTAATTATTTTTATAAAACAGCTGAAGCTGTTTTCAGACCATGATCCTGTTTGCCATTCCCCGGTCGATCGCGATACGGGAATCCTTAACGCGTACGATAATGTTGCCGTTCAGGGTAGAAACCACGGTGACAGCAGTGCCAACGTTGAATCCGATTTCGTTCAGGCGCTGCTTTACTTCCGCCGAACCGCCTACTTTTTTGACAGTACATTCACTGCCGATTTCACACATTGACAGAGGCATCTTTCCGCTCCTTAATATTCCCACTGATTTACTGTATATACGTTAGTCACCGCTAACTACATAGTTAACATACTCTAACTAAGTATATACTGTCAATAGTACAGGCGGTTTTTTTATACGGCGCTGCCAGGAGAGGGGATACCGTCCATAAGCAGGCGGGAACGGCAGACAGCCTTAACACGCAAAAAAAGGCGGAAGGAGCTTCCTCCTTCCGCCTTCTATAGCACCAGTGTTTCTTCCGTTCAGTTACCTTCCGTCTGAACGAGTGAAATAGTATCGATCGTAACGGTGTGTTTCGTACTGATACTTTTTCCGTCCACAGCTCCCATCGATATACTCAGGATAGTCGCCGGATCGGTCGCTTCGGTCATCTGGAATTTTGTACTGTACGTTTTAAATGCAGTTCCCACGTCGATTTTTACGGTTCCCGAATACGGCATCCAGTTGTTGTCCCGGCTGCCGTCGCGCTGGAGGGCGTACATGATCGTCCGGGGAAGCGTAGACTTGGCTTCAAAGCTCAGTACGTACCACTTTCCCTTTTCAAGCGTAATGTTGTTCTGCTTGAGCTGAATCATCCAGTCCTGGCTGCCCGTTTTTGCGATATTCATACAGAGCGCGCCGTTCTCGGACAGCGTGTCGACGGCGTAATCTACCGACGCGCTGTCGTGCGCGTACACTTCAAAAGCCGTCATGCCGCCGGAAAAATCACCGTTGATCAAAAGCGCGTCTTCCTGCACCCGGACGTTGTCGATGTACGTCGTTCCCGGTGTTCCCAGATGGAACGTACATTCACGTTTTCCTGCGTCATTGGGAACCGTGAACGTTGATTTATACGTCCGGGCACCGGCGGAAAGCGGAATTTTTACAGTCTGTCCCGGCAGAACGACTTCTATCGTTTTTGGAGCGTCCGTGTGCGCGTCAAAAGAAAGCAGATACGTCTTTCCGCCCGCAAACGGCAGCCCTTCCTGACTTAAGGAAACGTCGGAAACCGACTTTACTCCTGCCGGGACCGTAACTTTGAGTTCGCGGACAGTATTCTTATTCGTTACAGCAACGTCCGCACCCGCGCATGTATTGTTTACTGTCCACGACGCAAGCCTGTTCTGTCCTTCCTGAAACTCCCCGTTGTATATAAGATTACCGTCCGGCAGTATTGAACGCGCGTCCTGCCCTGCGGCGGCAGCGCGGGTCATAACGACAGAAACGTTCGTCAGGTGAACGCCGGCGTTCGAGCCCTGGTTTCCGAGATTAAATTCCACCCGCGCGGCAGGGTCGTCGCCTGACTTCATGTCAAAGTCGAACGAATAGCTTTTTTTCTGAGTCGTAACGGGCATTTTCGTATCCGGGAAATACCGTATCCATCCAACGTTCGGTGCAGTGATTGCGGGAATTATCGTCCGGTTGTCGTCAGCCCAGGCGTCGAAACTGAACCGGTAGCTGCACCCTTTAACAAGAGGAATATCCGGCTGTACAACCTGTACGCTGTAGTCAAGTTCTCCGCAGTTCTCCGTAGTTACGTTAAGAGCACCCCCTGATATTTCCGCAGATGCCCTGCCCTTACCCGCTGTAAGAAAATCCCATCCTTTACCGTCGGAAAGATTTTCCTGTACGGTAAAACCGGGATTGAGCACAAAGTTTCCTCCGGCACCCGCGGAGCGGACCGGTGCGTCAGCGACAGGTTTAGAAACGTTCGCGTCATACGTTTTTTTCTGATATACTTTTACGTAATCCACGACAAGCCTGGCGTTCTCCGCAAACTTCGCCGAAGCGTCGGGATTGCCCGGCCAGTTTCCGCCGACTGCCAGATTAAGTATCATATAAAACTTCTGGTCAAACGGCGCGGGATACGTCGTTTCGCCGAACCCTTTCCGTTTCGTGAACCAGTCGCTCGTTTTATAGAACATCGTGCCGTCAAGATAGAAACGTATCTCTCCCGGATCCCATTCGCAGGCATACACGTGAAAGTCCTTGGACAGATCATCGGCGGCAACTGTAAACGTTCCCTGCCGCTGCGTATGCGGTTCTCCAAAATGCAGCGTACCGTACGTTGTTTTTACGGCGTCACCGAGAACTTCCATAATGTCAATCTCGCCGCACTTCGGCCACTGTCCGTATAAATTTTCAACCGTAGGCATCATCCAGAACGCCGGAAGGAATCCTTTACCCTCCGGTACTTTTATTCTGGCTTCAAATCTGCCGTACAAAAAATCGTGCTTGTCCTGCGTATTGATACGTGCGGACGAATAGGAAACGTTTCCCGCCGCGTCCGTTTTTTTTACAGCCTGAATAACAAGATTCCCGTTCTTAACGTACACGTTCTCCGGCTGGTCACCGTACTTCTGAAGCTCATTATTAACCCAGCCGGGTTCGTGGTACTCAATATTCCAGTCTTTCATATTGAGTTTGTCCCCGTTAAAGTCGTCCTGCCAGACCACGTCGGCGTCAGTATACACTGATTTCTTTTCCGCTGCGTAAAACGGAAACACCGCCCCCAGACAGAGAATGCCTGTCACTAATTTTTTTACCGTCCTCATTTTTCCTCCTGTAGAAACACGAGTATCAGTTACTTCACATAGCCGCAAGACTGCTTAATAAGCAGCAGCGATCGTTTTTATAATATCGTCCCGTATTGAATCATAATGTTCACCGCAGATGCCAAAATCCATCTGTTTGTACGTCCAGACAGCGCAGCCGATGTCCGCGCGGCCAAAAACCGAAAGCACGTCCCGGAACCATTCCAGCGTATCCGCAGGAGGTGCCTGATCTATGACGCCGAATTCACCGCAGTAAAGACGCACTCCCGCTTTTTCCGCCGCAGCCACGGCCTCTGCCGCCATCTCACTTATAAGCGCGGCGCCTGACTCATTCCCCTCAGAATCCGCAGCGACTTTTCCCTGATCCCCCAGAACCTGCGAAAGCCGGGCGTAATACTCCATCGTTCCCGGATAGTGAATATCCCTGTCCATTATCATATTCTGAACCCACCGCGCTTTCTGATGCGTAAAGATCAGCGGCTCGTAGAAATGGAACGTATACACGATATTTCCGTCGGCAGGCTTATCGAGCAGCGCCAGCGTGCGCGCGCTGTTCCACTGTATACCGCCGTAAATTATGGTGCGCTGCGAAGCGTTTTTTCTTATTACCCCGACGGTTTCCGCAATAAGCGCGTTCCACGGCGACGCAGCCTCCTGTTCGACAACTTCGTTTAATAATTCAAACGCGACGTTTTCGCGCGATCCGTACCGTGAAGAAATCGTATTCCACAGACCGACGAACCGCTTCTGAAGCGTTATGTCCGTAAAAAGTGAATTTTCCTGTATATTTCCCGCATTATTAAAATCATATCCCGGCGCTTTATGAAGATCGAGCACAAGATCAAGCCCGCATTCTCCGCACCACTCCGCCATTCTGTCGAGATACGCGTATCCCTCCGGTTTTGCCCGCCCGAACCCGTCTTCCACGACGTTGTAATCGAACGGGAGCCTGATGTGGTCAAATCCCCATCCCGCCACCCGGACGACGTCTTCCCTGCCAAGAAACGTATCGTACCGTTCTTTGGTATGATCGCACTGCGAAAGCCATCCTCCGAAATTAATTCCCCTCGTAAGTTTCATTCATTACTCCTGCACTGTACGTATCTGAAAGCATAGCATTGAAGTTCCGGCAGGAATACAATATAATTACGGTAAATAAAACAATATTACGTTTTCAGAGGCGAATTTGACCGAAAAAAACGAGCAGATACTTTCCCACAAGCTCTTTCTCCAGCGCGAATACGAAATTTCACATCTTGAATACGACAAAGAAATGGAGTTCTACACGGCCGTGAAAAACGGCGATTTTACCACGCTAAAAAAAGTAATGCTGCCGCTGGAAAACACCGGACTTGGAAAACTGTCGGATAATCCTCTGCGCAATCTTAAATACCATCTCATTATTACGATCGCCATGATCACGCGATTCTGCATAGAAGGAGGAATGCCGTCGGAAACGGCGTATACCCTGAGCGACATATACATACAGCAGGCGGACACCTGCTCTGACGAAGACGACATCAACGTACTGCACCGCGAAAGTGTGTTTGATTTTGCAGACAGAATGAAACATATCCGGAAAAATCCGGATATGTCACGCGCCGTCGTCAAGGCGATCGATTATATATACGACCATCTGCAGGAAAAAATACAGCTGGAAGCGGTAGCTGAGTCCGCAGGACTGAGCAGAACGTATCTCTGTTCGCTGTTCAAAAAAGAAACGGGCTTAACCGTCGGAACGTATAGTATGAAACTTCGGATAGAAGCAGCTGAGCACATGCTCGTGTACGCAGACTACAGTTCCGCGGCGATCGGTAATTATTTTATGTTTGCGTCACACAGCTATTTTATTAAAACCTTCAAAACATTCACCGGCATGACGCCGGACGAATACCGCAGGAAATATTACCGCAGACAGTGGAAAAAATAACGCTCCTGTAAAACCCTGAGCGCGGCAGGCTCCCGCGCATCAGATCAGGACGTTTTACAGACCGTTTACGCTCCGGGTGTTCAGATAGTCCGAAAGCACGCCGGCAAATTCCTTTTCCACAGCATTCACAAGCGCGTTCACCGCCCTGTTTTTTGCTTCCTCCGCGTTGCCCGCGCCTTCCCGTCCGGTTTTACTGTACGGGATCAGGACCGATCCTGTCACCGTATCTTTCAGCGCGCATTCGATCGTATATTTACAGTATTTTATCGTACCTTTTGAATTCTCTGTATCCGCAAATCTGACCGCTCCCGTGATAACGTACCGTCCGTTCCCGGCCTTGTCCGTCAGAAATCCCTCTCCCGCGGTCACTTCGGCAAGCTGCGCGGCGATCCTGCCGGTGTCGTCACCCGCAACGTCTATCCCTACCGGGATCGTTTTTGCAGTCTCTCTTTTTTTCGCGTCCAGTTCCGATCCTGCGGGAGATTCCGCGCGCATCTGATTTCCTGTCGCCGGATTTATAACGGAAAGCCGCTTTATATACGCGTCGTTCGTCTCCGCATTTTTTCCGGCAAACGTATAATATGCGTACGCGTCCATCGGAGCATCCGTTTTTTCCGCGCGCGTTACGGCAAGTTCTATCTGTTCGTTGTTTTTCCGTATCATCGAACAATACAGCGACGCCGTTTTATTTTTATCAAGAACAGCGCGCACGTACCACACGTTCCGTGAATCGTCAAACCAGTACTCCTTGATTTCCACACCGACGACGTCGTCCTGATCCACGTTCTGAAGGATGTCCCTGCTCACCGCCTTGTACTGCGAATTGGAACTGTCCCCGTCCGTTTCAGAATGTTCAGACAGCTGTTTTGCGGACGCGACAGACGACACGTTCTGCCCGAACAGCGACGCTATCCCCTGAACGGCCTTTAATTCGGCGGACTGCCTGTCCGGGCCGTCGCCAACGACGGCAAAAAATGTGTCGGCAGGATACGACTGAGAAGGAACGTTCACCCACGCGGGCATAGACCCGCCCGATCCGCCGCTTACGTTCGCGGCGTCGTTTTTCGCGTACGCATACGCGCGGGTCTGTACGGCAAACACAGCCGGAACAAGTAACACTAGTATTGTTTTATGCATGTTGATTCAACCAGAACAGGTTTCCCTGCCCGTACCTCCACTGAATCGAATTTTTCTTCCTTCACAACAGTTCCCGCCGCGTCAAGATACTGGACGGAAAATGAATACACTCCCGGATCAAGCGTAATGCCTCCGGCGTTCGCCATTCCCGGCAAATACCGGCACTGCCGCACGTCGGCCGTTTCCGCAAGGTCTACGGCTTCTATCGCCGCAACGACGCCTGCGTACGCTACGTTGTACGCTATACGCGCAAAAATCTCTTCTCCTGCGCTTCTGCGTCCGCCGTCCACGTCAAGACCGCGGGCCGCGGCGGCGAGCGTCGCTTCACCCGCCGCAACCGCCGACATTTTCTTACCAAGACTGCGTATCATGCTCCGGGCAAAAGCCTTTCCGGCGCGTACCCGCACGTCCATCGCGACCGCGTCGTTAAAATCTTCCAGCAGCGGAAGGTTTCGCACGGTGCCGTCTGCCATCACGATCCGCACAGACGCGATCTTCTTTGGCGCGTCATTCTTATTAAACGCAGGATAGACGAATTTAAGTCTGAACGCCGGAACGACGATCCCGTCGGCAAACGGCGGAAGGACAATGAGCGCACCGGGTCCGTTTCCAACGATCCGCGTACCTGCGGCGAGCACGCCGCTGACAACGTCCCCTGGAAAATACAACGCCTGTTCACGGCGCCTGCCGATGACGTTGCTGAACGCCACGACGCTGAGCCGTCCTTTATTCTCAGGAACCTCCAGTTCGTCAGCTGTGTCGAACGCGGGGTTATTTTTTCAAGAACGTCGCCGTCAACACGTGCGTTGCCGTCGTCACCGTTCATCTTCATGAACAACAGGCTCAGATACCGGGCAGTCGCCGAATCCCTGAACACGTCGGCCTCTGTCGCGGCAGGAGGTGATTTCGTTTTGAGCGCCGGCATATTGATTCCGAAGAACTGCGCGGCATAATCGGCGTCGGTCACTTCCTTCTGGTCGGCCACCTCTTTCTGCAGCGCGGCTTCTCCGTATTTTGAGATGTATTCTTTTTGCTTATTATTGATCTTGCGGATCTCGACGAGCGCGCCTTCCATGTCTCCGCGGTTATAATAATTAAGCGCGTTGAACACGTTTACGTACAGATATTCGTACACAGTCCCCGTGTAATCAGACGCGTTTTCGTTGATCGTCGCGGATACCACTGTTTTGGACACGCTCTTCGTAACCGCGTCCTGCATAAGCCTGTCGGTTTTTCCGCATATCTCATCCGACGCGTCGTACGCCTTTGCGTAATGTTCAAGCATAGCAACATCAAGATTCTGCCGTATACTGTCGCTGACGCTCACTTTCTGTCCCAGAAGCATACCCGCGCACGACATAAAATCGCCTTTGGCGAACGCCGCGTCGAATTTCTTTTCGTTGTACGAAAGTTTGCGGGGGTGAGCGGAATTTCTAAGGCCATCCGATGAGGATACCGTCGCGCAGGAGCACAACAGTACTCCCCACAGAAGAGCCGCAGAAAGAAAAATCAGCCTGTACTTCGTCATGATGCGCGCAGGTTACATTTTTGCAGCAGGTCTGTTTATGACTTTTTTAATCTGATCGTTCTCGCCGCTCCATATGATCCTGTTCGTTTCCAGATCGTGGAGTTCCGCATAGACGAAGTATGCACGGACCGATTTTCGTCCCTCAGTCTGAACGATCGTCTTGATGGAACCGAGCAGCATATAATCGGCGCCCGTTTCATTTCCGATCGCTTTCGCTGTTTCTTCGCTCGCGTTGTCCTGCTGATCCAGACGTTCCTCGCGGAGTTCGCTGCGTTCGCTTTTGTTTGACACAAAATCCATCACGCCGCTGTTGATGATAGCGTTCTGGAATTTTTTTGCGACAATGGACGTGTCGATATGCTCGTCGCTGTCGTTGCTTATTTTTCCGATTATCGCGACCGGATTCCGGCCGTTTTCCTTTTTATATTCCGCAATACGGGGAGATTTTACACAGTCGCTGATGAGCGACTCGCATGCGATCCGCACGTCGCTGTCGTTCCAGAAACCGTCAAGATCGACCATGTCCTCCGACGCAACGCGTTTTACGCTCGTCGCGCACGACGAAAGCGAACCTGCAAGAAGCACCGCCGCACATACATATCCCAGCACGTATTTTTTCATTTTTAACACCTCGCTACTCTGATGAATCCGGCATTAAGTATAATCCAGTATCGGGAAATCTTCAATCAAAAATCAGTCTTCCACTCAGTATATAACTCTGTTTCAAGGATACTTTCCGCATGCTTTACGCGTTCAGCAGACGGCGGTTCCACTCCCTCCAGCCTGTTTTCAAGTCCCAGTTCCTTCCATTTATAATTACCAAACGTATGATACGGAAGCACTTCGACGCGCTTTACATTTTTCAGCGTTCTGATAAAATCGCGCGTTCTGACAAGGTATCCGTCGTTGTCCGTGATCCCCGGCACGAGCACGTGGCGTATCCACACCGGTTTGCCTATGTCTGAAAGATACGACGCCATTTCCCTGATATTTTTTCCGGTACGGCCGGTAAGTTTCACGTGCTCTTCGTCGTCTATATGCTTGATATCCAGCAGAACAAGGTCCGTCAGATTCATCAGATTACTGAATTTAGTAAACCACGGCTCGTCGAGCGTAAAGGGCGACCCCGCCGTGTCGATCACCGTGTTCACTCCCTGTTCTTTCGCAGTAAGAAACAGCGATTCAAGAAAATCGATCTGGGCGAGCGGTTCACCGCCGCTCACCGTAATGCCGCCGTTCTGTTTCCAGTACGGACGGTACCGGAGCGCAATCTTCATCACCTCGGAAGCGGACATGCGGGTTCCGTTGTGCGTCCACGTGTCGGGATTGTGACAGTACGCGCAGCGGAGCGGGCAGCCTGCAAGAAAAATGATATACCTGATGCCCGGGCCGTCCACAGAACCGAATGTTTCGGTCGAATGGACGTATCCCCAGGAATCGGCAGCCTTGAGCGCGCTCACAATACCTCGTGGCTGCTGCGCGCAATCACGTCGAGCTGCTGTTCAGGCGTCAGATTTATAAACTTGACTGCGTAGCCGGAAACGCGCACCGTAAAGTTCGCATACTCCGGTTTTTCAGGATGCTCCATCGCGTCCTTCAGTTTGTCCACGCCGAACACGTTCACGTTCAGATGATGCGCGCCCTGGTCAAAATATCCGTCAAGGATCGCAGCGAGCTTTCTGCTTCGTTCCCCGTCGTCGTGGCCGAGCGCCCCAGGACTGATCGTCTGCGTGTTTGAAATGCCGTCGAGCGCGTACTCGTACGGAACTTTCGCCACGGAATTGAGCGACGCGAGCAGTCCGTTCTTTTCTGCACCGTAGCTGGGATTCGCACCAGGAGACAGCGGTTCTCCCGCCTTTCGCCCGTCGGGAAGCGCGCCCGTCGCCTTGCCGTACACCACGTTCGACGTGATCGTCAGAATAGACGTCGTCGGTTCCGAACGGCGGTACGTCGGATGTTCCTTTATTTTCTCCAGGAACGTGCGGAGCAGCCACACGGCGATGTCGTCCGCGCGGTCGTCGTCGTTGCCGTAACGCGGGAACGATCCTTCAACGGCAAACTCTTTTGCAAGTCCGTTCTCTCCCCGGATTATGCGGACCTTCGCATATTTCACCGCAGAAATCGAATCCACGACGTGTGAAAAACCCGCGATGCCGGTAGCGAACGTGCGCCGCACGTCAGTGTCTATAAGCGCCATCTCCGCCGCTTCATAATAATATTTATCGTGCATGTAATGGATAAGATTAAGCGTGTTCACGTAGAGCCCCGCGAGCCAGCTCATCATCGCGTCGTATTTGGCGATCAGTTCGTCGTAATCAAGATACTCCGAACGGACAGGCGCGTACGCAGGTCCTACCTGAGCTCCAGTCATGGCGTCAACTCCGCCGTTAATGGCGTACAGAAGACATTTTGCCAGATTCGCGCGCGCCCCGAAAAACTGCATTTCTTTTCCCGTCTCGGTTGCGGAGACGCAGCAGCAGATGGCATAATCGTCTCCCCAGACAGGACGCATAACGTCGTCGTTCTCATACTGTATCGAAGACGTAGTAACGCTGATATACCCGGCGTATTCCTTAAAATGCTCAGGCAGGCGCGACGAATACAGTACCGTAAGATTCGGCTCCGGCGCAGGACCCATGTTTTCCAGCGTATGCAGGAACCTGTAATCGTTCTTTGTGACCATGGAACGCCCGTCCTGCCCGAGGCCGCCCACTTCAAGCGTAGCCCACACAGGATCGCCGGAAAAGAGCTCATTATAGCTCCTGATACGCGCAAACTTCACCATACGGAACTTCATGACCATGTGGTCAACAAGTTCCTGCGCATCCTGTTCGGTCAGCAGTCCGGAACGCATGTCGCGTTCAATATAAATATCAAGGAACGTCGAAATACGGCCCACGCTCATCGCCGCACCGTTCTGCGTTTTGATCGCGGCAAGATAGCCGAAGTACAGCCACTGGAACGCTTCACGAGCATTTTTTGCGGGATGTGAAATATCAAATCCGTACAGCGCGGCCATCTTCTTCATCCCGTGCAGCGCCTTGATCTGGTCGGCAACTTCTTCGCGCAGACGGATCACGTCCTCACCCATCTCGCCGTTTCCGCCGATCGTGCGGTAGTCGTGCATTTTCCCTTCGATAAGAAAATCAATTCCATACAGCGCGATGCGCCGATAGTCGCCTACGATCCGCCCCCGTCCGTACGTGTCGGGCAGCCCCGTTATGATCTTGTTTTTGCGCGCAGCCACTATCTCAGGCGTGTACACGTCAAAAACGCCCTGATTGTGCGTCTTGTGATATTCAGTAAAAATCTGGTGCAGTGCCGGATCGGGCGTATATCCGTACGTTTCACACGCTTCTTCCGCCATTCTGATGCCGCCGTACGGCATGAACGCGCGCTTGAGCGGCTTGTCAGTCTGAAGCCCTACAACCTTTTCCAGCTCTTTCCCTTCCGCACAGATATATCCCGGTCCGTGCGACGTAAGGGAAGAGACAACATTCGTATCCATATCAAGAACGCCGCCCTTCGCGCGTTCTTCTTTTTGAAGCTTCTGAAGCTCGTCCCACAGTCTGTTCGTCGCGTCTGTCGGACTAGTCAGGAACGATCTGTCGCCGTCATACGGCGTGTAATTATGCTGAATAAAATCACGGACGTTTATTTCTCCGCGCCACAGCGTACCAGAAAATCCATCCCATTCGGTTCTTTGAATCATTGCGAACTCCTACTGTTTTGTATTACCGATAATTAGAGGGCACCATAGTACACTAAATAGTGCAATATAGCAAGGAAAAGCAAAGTTGAACACAGGAACCCCTAAAACCGCATCGTATCAGTCAACCCGTTAAGTATTACTACGAAACAGAAACCGATGCCATCCGATGCAACCGGCAGTTCAGTCAATATGAATATACTGGAATTCTGTACAGGTGTGTGTTGTTTTTCCAACACTCAGGAAAGCGGAGCAGAACAAGCGCCTGACCGCATACAGCCCCGTCCGGTAGCGGCGCAAAAAAAAGGGCGCGGAGCTTCAACTCCCGCGCCCCCGTATGTTCCGTTATCGGGAAGAAGCAACTTTGTGCGAAAAAACCGTTCCGATAAACTGTATTATTTCAACCAGCACAAGAATAACGACGACCGCGATCGCCATGATCTCGGGACGGAAACGCTGGTATCCGTAACGGATAGCCAGGTCGCCCAGTCCTCCGCCTCCGATCGCTCCGGCCATAGCCGAATATCCGATAAGATTAATAATTGTTAATGTTATTCCGTCGATGAGTGCGGGCATCGCTTCAGGAATGAGTACCTTCATGATTATCTGCATCGTCGTCGAACCCATCGCCCGCGCAGCCTGCACCACACCCGCGTCCACTTCCTTCAGAGCAGATTCGATGATACGCGCTACGAAAGGAGCCGCGGCGATCGAGAGAGGCACTATCGTCGCCTTTGTGCCGATGCTCGTGCCCACGATTATCCGCGACAGCGGAAAGAGAATTATCATCAGTATAATGAACGGAAACGAGCGGAGCGCGTTCACGATGCGCGTCAGCACCTGATACAGGACGGGATGCGGCTTTATGCCCGACATCGGATCGCTCGTGCACAGGAGAACGCCCAGCGGCAGTCCGAGCAAAAGGCTGAACACTGTCGAGAATACGACCATTTCGAGCGTCTGGAGAGAAGCGGCATTAACCAGCATGATTATTTTATTCGGATCCATTAGTTTCCTCCCCGATAACCGGCAGCTGAACTTTTTTCATTCGCCCTCCTCAACAAGAACGCCTTCGTTCTTCAAATACGCGACCGCGTGCTCTACTTCTTCAGGGCTGCCTGAAATGTCGGTAATAAGCGTACCCACCCTGCTGTCGCGCAGTTTTTGAATTCCACCCGCACGGATGTTGAATTCAACGTTGAATTTCTGCGCCATGCGGCTGAGCACGGGCTCGTCCGTAAGCCGGTTCATGAAGCGCAGCGTATACTTTCCGCCGCCGTCCGACCACCGCACGATACCGTCTTTGTCGGACGGCGTATCGGATTCAGGCGCAAGATTTGCAAGAAATTCCTTCGTCACAGATCCGGCAGGATGCAGGAAAATATCGTTAACCGTTCCCTGTTCAATGATACAGCCGTCGTCAACGACGGCGACCAGACTGCACGCGTCGCGTACAACTTCCATCTGGTGCGTTATCATCACGACAGTCAGGTTCATCTGAGCCTGTATCTTCCGGATAAGGTTCAGGATCGATTTCGTCGTCTGCGGGTCAAGAGCACTCGTCGCCTCGTCGCAGAACAGAATGTCGGGCCGGTTGGAAAGCGCGCGGGCGATCGCGATGCGCTGCTTCTGACCTCCGGAAAGGGTACTGATCGGAGCGTCTGCACGGTCGCTGAGATCGACGATCTCAAGCAGTTCTTTCACCCGCGCGCTGATCTCCGCCTTCGGAGTACCGCATATTTCAAGCGGATAGGCGATATTCTGCCCCGCCGTGCGGGAACTGAAGAGATTAAAATTCTGAAAGATCATACCTATTCGCCGGCGCCGCTGGATCAGAGCGTTCCCCGCAAGATCGTCCACACGCTGCCCGTCGTACATGACCGAACCGCTGTCGGGCGTTTCAAGGAGGCTTATAAGCCTGACGAGCGTCGATTTACCTGCGCCGCTTTTTCCGATTATGCCGAATATCCCGTTTGAAGGGATCGTAAGGCTAATATCGCGCACAGCCCGAACAACAGGCGCCGATCTGCCTGTTTTATACGTCTTAGAAAGTTTACTGAGTACAATATCCATTATTCAGCCTTACCATTCCCGGCCGGGTCACCGGCAGGATACAAACCTTTTACCATATATTTTTCCGGTATCCGGGAGGGCTTTCCCGCCTTAACGCTCGCCCACGTCACGTCGGCAGCCGCGCAGACTGTCCCGTTTTTCTTTCGTATCGTCTGGCGGAACGTGCCTGAAATAATATTAAGCTTCACCGGTTCAACGTCCACGAACAGTTCGTCGTCCAGGAACGCGGAAGCCTTATAATAAATATCGATGTGGGTTATGTACAGGTAATAACCGTCCGCCACAAGACCCTTATAATCGAATCCGATCTGATGCAGATACTCCATACGTCCGTATTCAAGATAATTCAGATACACAGCATTATTAACGTGCCCGTACGAATCACATTCGTAGGAACGAACAACAAGAGGCGATGAATAGTTCATGACACCATTATAGAAAAGTTACCGGTAAAACTCAAGCACGGCGAAATCAGTGGAGCACCGAATCAACAAGTTTTTTAAACATCGGATCCTGCACGATCCCCGAATACGCAAAGTCGGGAGATATACTGAACAACCCGTTTTTGTCTTCAACGATCACGTCGCCCGGAAGAGGAGTAAGTTCGTACACGTTATCGTTGTTCGCCCCGAAACGGGTAAAAACGAACGGAGTAGCGTCCTTTTCACCGGCGAGCGGACTCACGTCATCAGGAATCGCAGTATCCACTGTATCCGCAGATTCATCGGAGACGACAGATTCGTCAAGACCGACAAAATCGGGCATTTCAGGCTCAAGTTCAAAGTCAGGAACAGAAGCACCGGCTGCGTTTTCCGAACCAGCAGCGTAACTGAATCCGGGAGTTTCATGCAGAAATTCTGAATCAGTATCAGCATCCGTGACTCCGAACGTGTCAAGACTCACGTTCTCTTCCGGTGACCGATCATCTGCCCTTCCCTCTCCTGACACGCTCAGCGCGCTGCCGCCGTCAAGATGCGAAAAACCGGGTACCGGCGCCGCAGTAAATCCTGCAACAGCGGCGTCTTCTTCCTGAGGATGGAACACGATACGCTCCGGCTCACCGAACCGCAGCGGTTCAGCCAGAAACTCCGGAACAGGCACCGTGTCCCTGCTATTTTCTTCCGTAATAAATTCATCAATAGAAACAGACGACTCGGATACTTTTTCAGAAACGTCAGAAATTCCGTTGTCGCTGTCCGCTTCAGGAAGCGCTTCAAGCGCGCCGTCCGCAGGTTCAAGGCCGCTTTCGGCTGCGGCTTCTTCCGCGCTTTCTGCCGGTTCCGCTTCGGGAATTTCTTCCAGTTCGTCAGCTTCTGCGCCGTCCCCTTCGGGAAGCGCTTCAAGCACGCCGTCCGCAGGTTCAAGGCCGCTTTCTGCTGCGGTTTCCTCTGCGCTTTCTGCCGGTTCCGCTTCGGGAATTTCTTCCAGCTCGTCAGCTTCTGCGCCGTCCGCTTCGGGAAGCGCTTCAAGCACGTCGTCCGCAGGTTCAAGCTCTTCCGTTCCGGCAGATGCGGCAGGTACAGCTGCTTTCCGGTCCTGCAGGGGTGCGGAAAGAGCTTCTGCTTTAACCGAGCCGCTGCGCAGAATTTCTTCAAGCATTCTGCGGATTTCCTGCTGGTCCTGCAGGGACGACTGCGTCCGGGAGCCGTCAGGAACAGGAAGCGCGGTACCGGAGCGGCTGTCGAGAGCAGTGATGATCTCGTCCCAGCTCCGTGAAATGAGCCTGTCTGTCTCCTCTTCATGCCGTTTTGCACGGCGGCCCAGGCTTTTCTTTATTTCTTCGGACACCTCGCGCCGGCGGCCGGCAACGTTCCGCGACACGTCGTTCCAGTCGACGGTTTCCTTGTTTTCAAGATATTCGTTTATCAGCGCAAACTGCAGCCGTTTGATCCTGTCGCGTATCACGACCATATCGTCGTGGCGGAGACAGAGAATCATGAACACTGTCAGAAAAAGCGTAATAAATACGCACACAAGCAGAAGAATCTGAACTGCCTGAGGCATAATGAATACCGACGAACGGTACACTCCTGAAACGGGCAGAAACTGATTCTCTCTGCCGGAAATGAAAATCCAGCCGGAATCACCGGAATCGGAAGCGCCTGCGGAAACGTTCACTATTTTATCGGGACCGGGAGAATGTTTCTGCCACTCGGACAGCACAGCGGGTTCCAGTATCGTACGGCCTATGTTCGGCATGCCGAATACATACCCGCCCTGACTGCCGTCCGCAGCCGCCACCAGAACACACGTGTCGTTTATAGAAACAAGATTCTGCATAACAAGCGTGCGGTTAAGATCGGACGCGTTCACATAAAACAGCATCGTACCGCGGTATGCTGAATACGAATCGTAAAACGGAAACGCAAAAATAATCCTTCCGCCGGCTCCGTCGTACGTTATGCGGTATTTTTCCGCTCCGCCGGTGAGCGAATCGGGCGCGGAAACCGACTCAAACGGAAATTCCGGTTCTCCCGACGGTGTTTTCAGTTCGTCGTAATTACGATACATGCGAAGCGTATCGGTCTGTCTGAGAATATCAGACGAATAGGTGCTGAAATGGACGTTCCGGCCGTTTGAATCCACAAGGCGGATGCCGTCAAGACCGGGAGTATCGGAAAAAAGTGTACCTGTTATTTTGGTACGCATCCGCACGTCAGTATCGGCCGGCTCCGGCGAAAGGTACGAAGCAACAGCACCGTTCCTTACAAATGAAGCGGCACCGGTTCCAAACCGGTCAAGAAGCGTCTGTATGTATGTTTCACTGCTGTCCGACACCTGATCAAGCTGCTTTCTTATTCCCGCTACTTTTGCCGGCTCATAAAAGCGGGCTTCTATCTGCGAGAAGAGCCCCGCAAAAGCGGCAACTGTAAAACAGGCGAAAATTACAACTGTGGTCAGAAGGCTTACAGCGGTTTTTTGTCCAGAAGTCACATTTTCCTCATCACGGACCGATAACGACCCTATTAAACTATCGGTTCACTTCGTATCGAATTTCAGTGATATTTACGTTAAATAACAGTATACTGATACCAATGGTAGAAATCAAAGAGGAACAGGAACGCAAAACGCGCGCCCTGCTCGTTGGAGCTCCGGAAGACACTCTTTCCGAGCTCAAAGGGCTCATCGACACACTTGGTATGGAACTCGCACAGGCACTCACGCTGACACGCCTTGAAGTGCAGCCCGCATACGGCATGGGAAAGGGAAAAGCGGCGGAAATTGCAGACCTTGCAAAAGAGATCCAGGCCGACTGCATCATATTCGACTTTCAGATCGAGCCGTCAAAACAGCGCAACTGGGAAAAACTTGCCGGCATGCCTGTGTTCGACCGCGAAGAAGTAATTCTCCGCATTTTTGCACAGCGTGCGCAGACGCACGAAGCAGTGCTGCAGGTTGCCCTTGCGCAGCTCCAGTATTCGCTGCCCCGCCTTGCCCATTCGTACGGCGACATGGCGCGTCAGCGCGGCGGCAGCTACGGTTCAAAGGGGTCGGGCGAAACACAGCTTGAACTTGACCAGCGGCAGGTACGCGAACGTATTTTCCAGACAAAGCAGGAATTAAAAACAGTCGCGGCAGGACGTGAAACCCAGCGGAAAAAGCGCGACCGTAACCCGCTCCAGTCGTGCGCGCTCGTAGGATACACGAACGCGGGCAAATCAAGTCTGCTCAACGCGCTCACCGGCGCCGACGTGTTTGTAGAAAACAAACTGTTCGCCACGCTCGATCCAACGACACGGCGTCTTTCGCTCAAAGACGGCGGAAACATACTGCTCACCGACACGGTCGGCTTCATCAGCAATCTGCCCGCACACGCTCGTGGACGCGTTCAAATCAACGCTTGAGGAAGCGGCAAGAGCCGATCTGCTGCTGCTCGTCATAGACGCTGCAGACCCGGAGGCTGAAAACCAGTATAAAACCGTATGCACGGTTCTGGAAGAAATCGGTGCCGGAAAAAATTCGCGTATTATACTGCTGAACAAGATCGACAAACTCGACGGAGACGGCGTCCGCCTCGCGCAGCTTAAAGTAACGTTTCCGGAAGCGCTGTGCATCAGCGCGAAAAAGAAAGACGGATTTGAAGAACTGGCCGTTCTCATGTCATCCTTACTGCTCGGCGAAAAGCACGACTACGTGCTGCCGGTCGGTGAAAAAGCACTGCTCGACGAGATCCGCAGAAGCGGATTAATACTGGACGAAGCGTGGATGGACGACGGTATACACCTTACCGCGCGCGCCACCGGAAAACCGCTTGCCCTTATCACGCCGTATCTGATACAGTGAACACATGGAACTAACCCTGAACCGGGTTCTCGCCGTTACCGCGGCCGGCCTTGCAGTATTCATTCTCCTCGTTACGGGCGTTTCCTTCGCCGTAAAAGCGGCAAAACCGGGAAAGAATCTGCGGACTGCGGACCCCGAACCGGGAGCCGTCGTAAACATGACGACGCCGCAGAATGAAAAACTCGCCGCATTCACCGGGCTCGGACGCATCCGGGCAGTCACAAAGCCTGACGCCGGAAAGAAAGAGGATACCGGAACGCCGGTCGTTATAACCCCGTGGTTTTCCTATCCTGACGGGGACAAAGAATTCTACGAAGAACTCGCGCGCAAAAGCACCGCAATGAAAGCGGTCATTGCCCAGTATTTCGCACAGTATACAGAATCCCAGCTTCGTTCAATGAGCGAAACCTCCATAAAACAGGATCTGCTCGACCAGCTGAACGCGCGGTTTTCGCTCGGAAAGCTCAGCGCTATTTACTTTTCCGATTACATCTTTCTGGAATAACTGCAACTTTTTCCGGTACTCCGGGTCTAATATGCGAGATCAAAATAGAAGAGGTAGAATAGAATGAACTTTACGGCGTCAAACGCAGCACAGATAATCATTGCCATAGTTCCGATAGTCGGTATTTCAATAGGCGGGATCGTCATTTTTTTCTATATTCTTTGGCACCATCACGAAATAAAGCTTCAGATAAAAACAGGAACGTACAATCCGCAGAAATTCGATTTTAAAACATTCTCGCTCCTGTGCGGAATCCTTCTCACAGCCGTCGGATTCATTCTCACGTTCGTATTTGCCATACTCGATCATTTTACTTACACACTGCTCGCCGGTCTCATCCCGTTCGCAGTCGGCATTTCATTTCTACTCTTCTATAAAATGAACCCGGATTTCCATAAAAAAGATGGCGAATGAACTGCTCGGAGGAATTGAGCGTGCAGTAATAGAAAAACGTGACTCTCTTCTCGTCCGGTCAACACTGAACGGCGACAAGAACGCGTTTGCCCGGCTCATGAGCCTTCACAAGCAGCGGATATTCGCACTCGGTATTAGTTTTTTCCGCAACGAAGCAGACGCGGACGATTTTGTGCAGGATGTGTTCATAAAAGCCTACACGCACCTGGCTTCGTTCAAGGGCAATTCGCTTTTTTCCACATGGCTCATGCGCATTGCCTACAACACTGCCATCAATTCAGTGAACAGGCGGAAGGAATATCTGCCGCTGTCCGACGAAGAGATACTCGTGTCTTCTGACAGCACACCGGAAGAACAGCAGATACGGCAGCTTACAAAAGACGCAGTCCGCGACGCAATGGCGGAACTGCCGGAAAAATACGCAGTGTGCCTGGATATGTATTTTTCCTACGACATCCCGTATCAGGAAATCTGCGAAATTACCGGTTATCCGGTAAATACGATAAAATCTCACATCTTCCGCGCCAAGAAAATTCTGCGGAAAAAACTGGAGGAACTGGTAAAATGACGGAAACAACATGCAATCAGATCATGGACAGGTATCTGGAACTTGACAAAGGGGAACGGGTTCCGATCGACGTAACACTCCACCTTCTTTTCTGCAAAAAGTGCCGCAGAGACGTAAGCCTCATGTCCCGTGCAGAAAAGCTGCTGAGCAGACCGCTCAAGATCCCTGTTCCGCTCACAGACACAACAATAGAAAACATACTGCGCACGATCGATCCGCAGTTTTCGGATATAAGCCTTAAAAACCCCATTTCCATGCGGAACTGGATCATAAGCGGCGTGCTCATGATACTCTTTATGTTCGTGTTCATTTTTTCAAGGAATATAAGCCGCAATCTCGACGTAGCCATAAGCCTCGTCTTCGCAGGCTGCGTCATTACCTACATACTGACGTTCGTGTTCAGCAATATTGATTTTTTTGTGAAGAAGATCAGCACGTTAAAAACGGCCGCGTAACATCTGCCGGTACAGTCCTGCACGACTGCCGGCATACAAAAAACGTTATTTTAACAGCCCAAGCGGATTCACCGTCTTACCTGATTTAAACACTGTAAAGTGCAGGTGAGGACCCGTGCTCAAACCGGTGTTGCCCACTTTACCGATCCTCGTAGACGTGTCTACATTCTGACCCGGAACTACAAGAATTGCGCTTAAATGCCCGTAGAGAGTTTTATAACCCGAATGGTGCGATACGATGATATAATTACCGTAGGTTTCGTTGTATCCGGTGGAAGAAACCTGACCGGCAAGAGCGGCATACACACTCGTGCCGATGGGGCACGCCATGTCTATACCTGTGTGGAACGAACGCTGCCCTGTGAACGGACTCTGTCTCCATCCGTACGGAGACGACATCCAGTATCTCACCTTAACAGGGCGGATAAAGAGGTCTCCGTTTATTTCCTGGCGCGTAACCCAGTCAAGCTGGGCGTCAGGGACAAAAAGCGTCATACCGGAATCAAGAACTGCGTCTTTTTTAAGGCCGTTCACTTTCGCGAACTTGTCGGCACTCACTTCATATTTATCCGCGATCGTCTCAGCCGTTTCCCCGTCGTTTTTAACAGTGTACAGCACGCCGGGCATTGACGGAATTTTCAGATACTGACCAACCTGAAGCAGACGGGACTGGCGGATGCCGTTCACGCTGATGATCGTATCCTGGGTAACGCCGAACTCGTCGGCAATGATACCGATCATGTCTCCCTGTTTTACGCGGTACGTCACATAATACAGCGTACCGTCCTTTCCGGTGTCTTTTGAAAGTACCGAAGCCGCCGCATCAAGCTCGCTGACCTGACTTTCCGAGCATATCTTCGGTAAACTCATGTCTCCCTGTTTTACGCGGTACGTCACATAATACAGCGTACCGTCCTTTCCGGTGTCTTTTGAAAGTACCGAAGCCGCCGCAT
>Ga0183099_1000662_pt1 | contig 23094 bp, 18 predicted proteins | sample Biomet1_FD_127788 | JGI IMG/M metagenome (GOLD analysis project Ga0183099, IMG submission 127788) | Microbial communities from bioreactor (seeded with anoxic lake sediment) at LBNL, California, USA - Biofuel metagenome 1 | ecosystem: Engineered > Bioreactor > Anaerobic > Unclassified ...
AAAAACAGAACTTTGCTTCATTTCTACTTAAAAATGGGTATACGAAGCCTAGCTAGTATTAAATCTGCTTTTTAATTGTCAAAGAACAACATTATATCTATTCTAACTTTGGTGTTAGCCGTTCAATATTCGTGAACGTTTCATAAAATTCACGAATATACGGACAGTTGCTGCAAAGCTTAAACGTAATGCTTCTAGCCGAATTCACGAGTTTTCCTGCAATCTTCAAGAGCTTTAACCGAATCGTATCTGCACGAAACTTTTTCATTTTCTCAGGCAGACATAATCGACGAAACCAGTTAAAAAGATTGTATGCCAACATACCAATCTGTAAGCGATTCGAATTAACGAGCATAGAATGGCTGCTCATCGCACTAAAACCAAATTCATTTTTGGATTCCTTGATAAAGTTTTCCATTCGTCCGCGATTACAATAAAACTTTACTATTTCCTGCGGTGACAGTGCCATATTAGTCACAATGAATGTATGGCGAACAAAAAGTTCTTCAGGGCGTTTCTCTATTTTGCAAATAACACGTCTGGAATAATCCCAACTTCCTGCCTGATATGAAAATTCTCCATAAAACTCTATAAATCTATGGGGATGAAGAGCCGCTTTTGCAGTTACTTCTTCTTCCAAATGGAACGCCTTTTTTTGAAGTGAGCGATTACTTTTGAGCCTAATTGCATAAGAACAACCATTGGATTCGGCTTGTGTGTAAAGTTCTGGTGTAGCAAAACCGCTGTCTCCACGAAGAAACAATTGTGTATTTGGATACTGGCTAAGATATTCATCGAGGAGCGGTTGCAAAAAGTTCTGCACACCCGTTGAAGAATAGGTACTGCCCTTGCGAAGCTCAATTTTTAACAAATCACCTGTAAAGCCATCATAACAAACCAGTGGATGATACCCATGTGCTGAATAATGGTAATTAAAAGCTTCTCCTTCCTGATTTCCGTAGGTTAGAAGAAGTGTTGAATCCAAATCCAGAAGAACTCTTGGAGGATGAGCAATAGAATAAATTCGTTTGCGTAAATCACATGTAATTTTATGAAGTTGCTTGAGTGTTATTTCGTCCAAACGAGATCCAAAGCGAGAAATAGTAGGCTGAGAAGCAAGACGACTTTTCCCAAGACAAGTTGTGAAAACAGGATCACTAGAAAGCTCATCTGATACATCGTCGGTAAAATAGCCTGCACAAGTTTGGTAGATTTTTTGCAGCAGGATTTGATCGTCAAGATGTTGGCGTCTTGCTTTATCTATAGTTTTAAAGCATTGTTTAAAAAGCAAAGGTACGCCCAGTTTCTCAATGAACTCATGGAGAAGTAATAAACCCGCATCGGAAGATAAATTGCCGCCATTAAAATTGATTTTGGTATTGCTTTGTAAATGTAAATTCGCTAAACTAGACATTGGAGTTTCTCCTTTGTTTATTGTGTTTTTGATCGAATACATTTTAACAAAGTTGAAACTCTTTTTCTATGTTTTTTACTTTCACCCAATAGGTGAAAAAGGAGAAGGCTTGTAATACTTAAATTTATTGGCATTGTAGCGGATTTTTAAATTTACGTGAATAATTCAGGATAATAATTTATAATGGAGCGATTGTATGTTATATAGTTTTGACATATTTGATATAGTTTTTAACCAAGTTACAGCAAATCAAAAAGGTGTTTTTGCTGTAATGAAAAGTGAGCTTGAATCAAATCCTAAATATAAAAATATTTCTTCACATGTTATTCAAAATTTTTTTGAGTTACGAATTCACTCAGAAGAATTTTCTCGCTTTGAAGCTCAGTGCAGAGGTATAGAAGAGATTACCCTAGCGCAAATATATAAAGCATTAGCTACTACTGGCGATATTAATACGGAAACAGAAAAAATGCTATGTGATTTGGAAAGCCAAATTTTTTGTGAAAGTATATGTATTAATGAAATGTATTGTTCTAAAATAAAGAAGCTTTTGGAACATGGAGAACGTATAATTTTGATTGCTGATACATATTATGATATGAATACTATACAACATGTATTATTAAATGTAGATAAAAATTTTTTGGATTTTCCCATATATTTGTCATCAGTCTATAAAGTATGTAAAAAATCGGGGGAATTGTATAAAAAAATTAAAGAGATTGAGCAGGTTGAATATAGTGATTGGTTGCATTATGGTTCTAATTATCACGATGATTGCCAAATTACTGCTGAATTTGGAATGAAATTTCAGCTAATAGAAAGTCCTGGGATTTTTCCTATCGAACAGAAATCGTTAATTCATAAGGAACAAGATACTGTTAGACAAGTTGTAATTGGTGTGGCACGGAATATTAGAAACAAGATGAAAAATACAGAGGCTGGATCTATTGGTTGTTCAATAGGCGGGCCGATATTATATTTTTATGTACAGTGGATTATAGAAGCTTGCCTTAAACATGGAATTAAAAGATTGTATTTTATAGCTCGTGATGGATTTGTTCCTAAAAATATATTTGATATAATAGCACAAAATCAAAAAAACGATATTACTTCCTTCTATATATATGGTTCTCGAAAAGCTTGGCGTTTACCATCATATTCTGGATGTAAAGGAGAATTAATAAAACTGGTTGAGATGTCTTATATTGCAAAACTTAAAACGTTAAATGATTTAGCAATACTATTAACTCTTGATATTGAAGATTTATTAAAGTTTTTGCCTAATGAATATAAAAATGATTGTGCGGAACTATCAGTTACAGCAATGCGGGTTTATGTAAGGATATTGGATGATAATAAATTGTTTCGCGAATTATTATTTGATAAGCTACGAAAAAAACGAGAAATTACTAAAAAATATTTATTGCAAGAACTCGATATGTCAGATGATAATTTTGCATTTGTTGAAATTAGTGGAACGGGGATAACACAAGCATGCTTGGCTAAGCTTATAAAGGCAGTTTATCCTAAGCCTATAAAAACATTTTTTTTCCAAATGGATAGGATGCTGGAAAATAATAACTGTGTATATTATAATTTTTTACCTAGTAAATTGGAAAATTGTTTAATTATTGAACTATTATCAAGAGCTACACACGAACAAGTTTGTGGATATAGAGAAAGTTTAAATAATGTAATCATTCCATTCTTTGATGGAAATGAAGGTCAATGCTTGAAAGAGTATGGTTATAGCGAATATATTTATGGCGTTGAGTTGTTTTGTAAAGAATATGCATACTGGGTAAAATTATATAATTTACCAATTTCTATGGATCTTGTTGTGAATTATCTTGAGTTTATTATGAAATCACCAGATTTAGGTGTTTTGAATTTTTTTTCTAACATGCCGCATGGTGCATCGGGAAGAGAGAATAAAATGAACGTTTTCGCACCGATTTTGACAAAAAAAAATATTCGAGACATTTTTTTATTTCATCCGAAGCAATCTGTTGCAAAATACTATGAGGGTGCAGATATTGATTATTCTAAGCATCGTTGTAGTAAAGTAGAACGAAAAAAAATAGAATTTTATCAAAAAAATAGAGTTGCCATTATTGCTCGATTACAAAATTTAACAAAACGCTCTTTTGGAGAGTTAAACAAAGATGACAATTTATTTAAGGGCTTACCCTATTCATATTTTGGTAATCGATTTGTTATTTATGGTGCTGGAAAATGGGGAAGTTACTTATATGAAGCGTTGTCAACGGATTATAAGGTTGTACAATGGCTCGATCAAAACTATCCTATATTGAGAGAAAGAGGAATAGCAGTGACTGGGATTTTATCGGACATTAGAAATGAGATAAATTATGATAAGATTTTCATAGCTTTAAGTGATATTGATATTGCTAAAAAAATAAGAAGAGAATTATTAGTATTGGGCATTGATCAAGAGGATATTGTTATGTTATATGAATATGTGGGGATTTTTGATATAGATATGGTGGTGAATTAAATGGCTAATTTTATTGATAAGTATAAGAAAGATTTTCAACAAGTATCACAAATAGACCGTGAAATTCGACAATACATTGTCAAATCTCATAACGATGATTTTCATGAGGTTTTGTCTAAAACTAACAATTGGTATGTGTTTTTACAGTTATCAAAATTAAGAAGGGCATTATTATCGTGGTATGAATTTAAAAGTCAAGCAGATATTTTAGAAATTGCTGCTGGTTTTGGAACTTTGACGGGTTTTTTATGTGAAGTCGCTAGAGAAGTTACAGTTGCAGAAAGGTCTACTTTTCGGGCAAAGTCTATTGTTGAACGATATAAAAATCTAAAAAATTTAGAAGTTTATGCTGGGGATTTTTGTGAAATTGTTTTTGAAAAAAAATTTGATTATATTATATTATCTGGAATTTTAGAACTACAAGGGGAGGGGAAAGCAGAAAAAAAACCATATATTGAGTACTTAAAAAAAGCAAAATATTTATTGAAACCTGGTGGGAAACTCCTTTTAGCAATAGAAAATCGTTATGGCTTAAAATATTTTTGTGGAGAGGTAGAGCCCTATACAAAAGAATTTTTTGCTGGCATTAATAAGTACCCTGAACTTAGCCGAGGGTATTGTTTTGATCGTCAAGAAATCATAAGTATTTTGGAAAAAGCAGAGCTTTCAGATTATAAATTTTATTATCCGGTTCCGGATTATAAGTTACCTCAAGTAATTTATTCGGAAAATCATTTACCAGGACAAGAATTAAGAGAGCGAATTATTCCGTATTATAATAGCAATTCAATAATTGCATCTGAATCTTTATTGTACAGTGACATTGTAAGAAATAATGTTTTTCCTTTTTTTGCTAATTCTTTTTTTATTGAATGTGGAACTAAGATAGATTTTTGCCCCGTAGATTATGCAGCTATAACAATTGACCGTGGACTTGAAACTAGTTTTATAACCAGTATTTATGGAGAACGGTTTGTAAAAAAGCAGCCTTTATATAAAGAAGGTGAATATGGCTTATGGAAGTTACAAAAGCAGATGCAGGATTTAGGGAAGAGACAAATTAAAACGGTTTCAACAGAATTGAAAAATAAAGCGCTCTATATGCCATATATAAAAGCATTAACATTGGCGGATTATTTGAGGTCTTTAACAATAAAGGATAAAGATGAAATTTTTTGCATTTTTGATAAACTATGGATGCATATTTTACAATCATCGGAAATAACAGAAGAAATTGATGAGGAATTACTTCAATATGCCCCTAAAATTGAATGGGGACCAGTTTTAAAGTGTGCTTATCTAGAAATGATACCAATGAATTGTTTTTATAAAAATAAAGAAATGATTTTTTTTGATCAAGAATTTGTGAAAATGAATTATCCAGCTAAATATCCTATGTTTCGTGCGATAGCGTTTATTTATCAGGAGTTAAAAGACATTGTTTCTCTAGAAGAATTGAGACAGCGTTACAAAATTGATGAAAAGTTATGGTCTAATTTTGCACTTATCGAAAGCCAGTTTTTTAGTGAATTAAGAAATACGGATGTGTATCATCAATTTTATTCTAAACGGGAAAATCCAGAGCGAATTAAAAAAAATAGAACAATTATGTCTTTATTGAATTAGATTAGAAAGGGAGATATTGTTGCGTGAAAAAAAACTATAAAATTGGTTATGTACAAGGAACTTTCGATCTTTTTCATATTGGCCATTTGAACTTACTGAAGAGGGCTAAGGCTTGTTGTGAATATTTAATCGTTGGCGTGGTAAGTGATGAGTTGAATTATGCGTATAAAGGTGATTATCCATATATCCCTTATTTAGAGCGTAGTGAAATTGTTTCATCCATCCAATATGTTGATCAAGTTGAAAAAATTGATTTTTTCAATGAAGATAAGTTGAAAAGTTGGGAAATGTACCATTATGATTGTCATTTTTCCGGAGATGACCATGCGGGTGAGTGGCCAAATCTAATTCAACAGCTGAAAAAACGGGGAACGGATGTTGTTTTTTTCCCATATACAGAAGAGACCAGTTCTACTAAGATAAAAACGTTGGCTAAAGCAAAACTTCTATATGAGCAAGATTTCTTTTTTTCTTTTGATGTCTTTGATACTTTGATTACGCGAAAAACAGTTACGCCAAAAGGAATATTTGCTTTAATACGAGATAAATTGAATATTGAATATGCAGAGCTATTTACTCAAAGAATTCTTGATGATTTTTATAATCTTCGTATTTATTATGAGTATGTTGCTCGGCATGAATTTTGTTATAAGGAAGATATTACGCTATTAGATATTTACAAGATTTTTGCTGAGTATGAAGGACTAAATCACGAACAAGTAAAAATATTGATGGAAATTGAATTGCTGATCGAGCTTGATAATATTGTAGGAATAGAAAAAAATATTAATTTGATAAAATCATTAAAAAAAGCAGGCCGCCAAGTCGTTCTCATTTCAGACATGTACCTTAGAGCAGCTGAGGTTAGAATGTTATTGACCAAGGTAGATCTTGAATTAGGTAAACTTCCCCTATATGTTTCATCAGAATATCAAAGAACGAAAGCTTCTAAAGGATTATATCAGATCGTTAAAAATTCAGAAAAAGTTAGTTATTGTAATTGGGTTCATTGTGGAGACAATGCTTTTGCAGATATAAAGGCTGCAAAAGCATTAGGCATCCAAACGATCCATGATAAGACAATTACGTTATCGAAGCGTGAACAAATTATTTTGCAAGAAAAAGAGTCAGACTCAGCAATACAAATCCTTTTAGGACAATGCAAATTAAATCGTTTGTTGGGAATCAGTGTAACAGAGTTTGATTCTAAGGTTGATGATCTGGTGGAATCTACAAAAAATGAGGAAGAACAGTACAATTCATATTCTTTTCTCGGCGTATTGAAAAAGAGTATTGTAATCTACGGTGCAGGAAAATTTGGTCAACGACTTTATCACTATATACATGAAAATCAAGAGAAAGTATGCGTGGGTTGGATTGACCAGAATTATAGGTTAAAACAAAAAGAAGGGTTCTCAGTAGATTCTATAGAAGTTGTGAAAGAGTTGGATTTTGATCAAATTGTAATTGCGGTTCTTGATCATCAGATAGCAGAATCTATAAGAAATAAATTATTAGATATGGGCATTGAAAAAAAGAAAATCATATGGGCAGTCTAGAGTAGTGTGTATCTTGCATATTTGAATGGGTGATAGGTGTGGAATTACGAGAAGATTTTTTTGACGAGGAAATTATTTCCAATTATCGGATAACTAAGGAAATGAAACAGGTTTGGGCTGTGAATTTGGATTTGCTAGAGGTCTTTCAAAAATTATGTAATAAATATGAATTGAAATATTTTGCTGGATTTGGAACCTTATTAGGTGCTGTCCGGCATCAAGGGTTTATTCCGTGGGATGATGATATTGATATTTTAATGCCAAGGGATGATTTTGAAAAATTTAAAAAGCTGACTTCTGTTATAAATCCGCCATATTATATTCAAACAGCCGAGACTGAAAAAGAATTTTGGCATCGTGGAATGTTGAAATTTCGTCGATCTGATACAACGTGTATGGAAAAACACAGTTTTTATTCCAAATTTAATCAAGGGATAGGATTAGAAATTCTTCCGTTAGATAATTGCCCTAATATTGAGTCAAAACGTCGATTGGTTTTTAAGAAAATAGCCTGGTATCAGAAACTATTATGGGCAAAATTCTTTAAGAAAGACTGTACAGAAAAATTCGGTATTATCGAATGGTCTTTTTATTGTTTTGCGGCAAAATTTTATACAAAGTCTTTTTTGAAAAATAAATTAGGGGAACTTTGTCAATCCTATAATGGAGCAGAAACAAATTTGTATGCAATCTACACATCATATAATTGCGAAAACGAATATAAGATTTTTTATAAAGAGGATTTTGATTCAAATTTGCTATTTGAGTTTGAAGCGATGTCAGTTCCAGTTCCAAAGGGATTCAAGCGCTGTTTAGAAATACAATATGGGAAAGAATTTCTAACGTATTTGCCAGAATCAGTCCGAGTTCCGCATCATCCAGCTCTATGGGATGTTGAAGAATCTTATTTACTATACAGTAAAAGATTTAAAGATGTTTTTCGAAATACAAGCCAAAAACAGATTATTCTTTTTGGCTCGGGTAATATGGTGAAAAATTATTTAAATTCAGTTGCAGCTAAATTTATGCCAGTTTTTTGTGTAGATAATAATTCTGAAAAATGGGGAAAGTTGATTAATAATTGTCTGATAAGAAAACCAGAGGTTTTAAAAGAAATCCCACAAAATCAATTGCATATTATCATTTGTAATAATTATTTTCGTGAAATCGGAAAGCAACTTAGAGATATGGGAATCGATGATTACTATATCTATACGGATAATTATGAAGGTTTATTTTCTACGCCTAATGAAATTGGAACTTTTGATATGCGCAAGAGAAAGTATGTCTTAGGTTATTATGTCATTGAGAAACTTTATGAATTGTCCAGTAATATTTTGGTCGATATACAATGGGCCCAATCTCAATGTGCACGTCTGGTAATAGGTATTAATTCTGTATCTTCTGATGGCAATGAAATATTAACTAGTATTGAATATAAACGCATGAAAAAAATGTTGGAGTCTGTAAAATATATCGATCGTGTTGTGAAGATTAATGCTTATGATTTGGAAATTATGCAAGAGAAATACCTTTTTGATCGACTATTTATAATAAAAAAATTCGAAAAATCAACACAGAAATTAGATATTCCAATCCATATAATAGATATGTGAAGTTAGATTTAATTTTTTGTATTAGAATTCTACAAAATATAGTGGGAGGCATGGCTGGTGTATGATTATCTGATTGTTGGTACAGGCCTTTATGGTGCAGTCTTTGCTCATGAGGCAAAAAAACGTGGAAAAACTTGTCTTGTTATCGAGAAGCGAGAACATATAGCTGGAAACATCTATACAGAAAATAAGGAAGATATAGCTGTGCATACATATGGTGCACATATATTTCATACGAGTGATAAAAGAGTTTGGGATTATATAAATCAGTTTACGGACTTCAACCAATATATAAATTCTCCGGTGGCAAATTACAAGGGAGAGCTTTATAATCTCCCATTCAATATGAATACGTTTTATCAAATGTGGGGAACACGTACGCCTAAAGAGGCGTATGAAAAAATTTGTTCACAGCAAGCTGAAATCGATCAGGAACCTAAAAATCTAGAAGAACAGGCTATACGTCTCGTTGGTCGTGATATATATGAAAAATTGATCAAGGGTTATACGGAAAAGCAGTGGGGCAGAAAATGCACAGAGATTCCGGCTTTCATTATTAAACGTTTGCCAGTTCGTTATACGTATGACAATAATTATTTTAGTGATCGCTATCAAGGTATACCGCTCCAAGGCTATACAATAATTATTGATAAGCTTTTACAGGGAATTGAAGTTCGCCTAAATGAGGATTTTCAAGCAAATCGTGAGACGTATGGTAAAATGGCGGAGAAAATTGTTTATACAGGAATGCTGGATGCGTACTTTGATTATTCTTTGGGGGCTCTTGAATATCGTGGATTGCGCTTTGAGACAGAACGACTGGAACAGGAAAACTATCAAGGCGTAGCTGTTATGAATTTTACAGATCGCGAGACACCTTATACGAGAAGCATTGAGCATAAGCATTTTGCTTATGGTAATGAGCCGGTCACGTATGTTACAAGAGAACATTCGGTGGATTGGAAAGTGGGAGACGAAGCCTATTATCCTGTAAATGACGCAAAAAATCAGGCTTTGTATGAAAAATATAGAGAATTAGCAGCTAAGGAAGCATCAGTAATTTTCGGTGGCCGTTTGGCTGAATATAAATATTATAATATGGATCAAGTTATATCATCAGCACTGGATAGAGTGGATGAGGAATTTGAAGATGGGCATTGAGGAACAAAGAAAGAAGATTATTGACTTTATTGAGTCAAAAAAATATAAAATGGGAGAGCTTTGGGCTAGAAATTTACTTACGCAGTATCCAGAGGATATGAATTTTCATTATTTATTAGCGAAAGCTCTTTATGAACAAAAATTTTTTCTTGAAGCCAATGAAGAACTTAATTTTATTCGAAATCATTTTTATAGTAGATCAAATAAAGAGGGGCGCGCTTCAATCGAGGAGTTACAAGGTTTTTGTTTAAAGGCGTATGGTAAAACATGGGAAGCAAGTGAATGTTTTAAGCGCTCCAGTATGCTTTCTAAAAATTTGGCGGATAGAGCTAGGATGTATAGTAATTATCTATTTGTGAGCAATTATTTTGGACTGCTTACGGATGCAGATCTTTGTAATCGTCACAAAGCATATGGAAATATATTTAATGATATTCGAGAGTATTCACATTTGAAAAAAGAAAAAAATAAAATTAGAATAGCGTATATATCACCGGATTTTCGGGAACATGTTGTGATGTATTTTTCTTATGTGCTTTTAGCAAAATATGATAAGACTAGATTTGAGGTTTTTTGTTATGCTAGATGTGTGGAAGATGAAATTAGTGCACAACTTAAACCTTTGGTTGATTCTTGGCAAAATATTGAGAAAATGACGGATGACGCTATAGCCGAACTTCTTTATCGAGATGAAATCGATATTCTATTTGAGTTAGCTGGACATTCAGCTAACAACTGTCTTCCGGCGTTAGCGCGAAAACCAGCCCCAATTCAAATTTGTGGAATTGGATATTTTAATACGACGGGGCTTCCAGCTGTAGATTATTTTTTGACAGATGCTTATTGTGATCCTGTTGGAGAAAATGATGAGCTATTTACAGAAAAGCTTTTACGATTACCGCATAGTCATTTTTGCTATACGCCGCCAGATACGGCACTGCAATATGATTGCAGTAAAACGAAGCGTGAAAATATCGTATTTGGCAGTTTTAATAATTTTGCTAAGGTTACAGATGAAGTTTTGCTGACTTGGCTGTCTATCATTAATAGAGTGCAGGGAAGTAAGCTCTTATTAAAAAATCCACAGCGAGATAAAAGAAAAGAAGTCGAAACGATTCGAAGAAGAGCACTTGCCGTTGGATTTTGTGAAGAACAACTAGATCTTCGTGACGCAAGCCTACCCTATTTGAATGAATATGCAGATATGGATATTGCGTTAGATACGTTTCCTTATCCTGGTGGAGGTACAACTTGTGAAGCTTTGTTTATGGGGTGCCCTTTGGTGACATTAGCGGGAAGGCGTCATGGTGCCCGTTTTGGCTATAGTATCTTAAGGAATATTGGATTAGAAGAATTGGCAGCAGATTCGGTCGAAAGCTATATTGAAATTGCCGTAGCATTAGCTGGAGATCGAGATCTATTGTCTTATTTACAAAAAAACTTACGTAGTATAATGCAAAAATCTTATCTTATGAATGGTGAAATTTATGTGCGTGAGGTTGAAGCCGCATATGAAAAAATTTGGCAGGATTGGTTGGAAAATAAGTGATAAAATATAAGGCAGATTCGAATATTTATAGTTAGTGCAAATAAGGATATTCTCATCAAAAGATCATTTATCTGAAGTTAATATTTATGCGCAACTATCAAAATATACAAGAATGATTTTACTAAAAGAAGGCGTTTTTCTTTGCAAGAGTGCGTTGACCATGTCTTTGTCTTATGGGCGAGGGAGTAGATGGTCAATATATAGAATATATTTTTGTTGGAAAAAATAATATAGTATAATCAAGTCACAATATAATCATTGAATAGAGTGGATGTGGTCCTTTCATATGGATATTGAGGAACAAAGGGAAAAGATTGAGGGTTTTCTTAATTCAGGGAAATATAAGATGGCAGAACTTTGGGCCAAAAATTTAATTGTACAGTATCCCAATAATGTTAACTTTTACTATTTATTGGCAAAGTCTTTATACAATCAAAACTTATTTATTGACGCAAATGAAGAACTAAATTTTATTCGTTTAGATTTATATAATCAATTCAATCAAGAAGGAAAATTTTTGATTGAACAAATGCAGGCACTATGTTTGATTCAATTTGGGAAGATCAAAGAAGCAACGGAATGTTTTAAGCGAGCGAGTTTTTTTGCAGAAGATATACTTGATAAAACAAGAATGTATAGCAATTATCTTTTTATGAGTAATTATTTTGAAAATATTACGGATGAAGATCTTGGCGTGCGACATAAAGAATATGGGAAGATTTTTGATGGGCTGAAACAATATAGTCATGTTAAGAAAGATAAAAAAAAGCTTCGAATCGGATATGTTTCGCCAGATTTTCGTAATCATGTAATCGTTTATTTTTCCTATGCACTTTTATCAAAATATAGCAAAGATCGATTTGAAGTCTTTTGCTATGTTAGATGTGTGGAAGATGAAATTAGTGAGCAACTTAAACCATTAGTGGATTCCTGGAAAAATATTGAGGCGATGACCGATGAAGATATAGCCGAACTTATTTATCAAGATGAAATAGATATTGTATTTGAGTTAGCCGGTCATTCGGCTAATAACTGCCTTCCAGCATTAGCTAGAAAACCAGCACCAATTCAAATTTGCGGGATAGGATACTTTAATACGACTGGACTTCCAGCCGTAGATTATTTTTTGACGGATGCTTACTGTGATCCGATTGGACAAAATGATGATTTATTTACAGAAAAGCTTTTACGATTGCCGCATAGCCACTTTTGCTATACGCCGCCAGACACAGCTCTTCAATATGATTGCAGTAAAACAAAGCGTAAAGCTGTAGTTTTTGGCAGTTTTAATAATTTTGCTAAAATTACAGATGATGTTCTTTTAACTTGGCATAAAATTATGCTCCGGGTACCAGAGAGTAAACTTTTGTTAAAAAACCCACGTTGTAATAGAAAAAGAGAAACGGATGATTTGTATAGCAGGGCTATTGCTATAGGCTTTAATGAGAAACAGCTTGATTTTCGTAATGCGAGTATACCATATCTAAATGAATATGCAGATATGGATATTGCCTTGGACACTTTTCCTTATCCTGGTGGAGGTACGACCTGTGAAGCTTTGTTTATGGGCTGCCCACTGGTGACTTTGACAGGCAAACGGCATGGAGCTCGATTTGGTTATAGTATCTTAAAGAACATTGGGCTGGAAGAATTGGCGGCAGATTCGATTGAAAACTATATTGAAATTGCTGTAGCATTAGCTAATGATCGAGAACTTTTAACTTATCTACAAAAGAACTTACGCAGTATCATGCAAAAATCTTTTCTGATGAATGGAGAAAATTATGTGCGTGAAATTGAAATGGCATATGAGGATATTTGGCGAATTTGGTTGGAAAATAATTAATAAAATATTTAGCAATGCTGGATATAGTATATATTGGCTTAGAGACTGGAGTGCGCAAGGATGTCATTAAAATATAGTGAAATATCCTCATTTTTCACAGCAAAGAAGAATGAGGCTAGTGTTTTATTAGTCAATAGTAGTGAAGCTGTTATACCAATTATAAAAAATATTATGTCGGATGCAAAAATCTATGAAATGACAGGTGAAGTTTGTGAGGATAATCATATTATATTTAAGGTAAAGGAGTCTTCACTAAAGTATACAAATGAATTTACTAAAAACAGTTTTGACTATGTTGTCTTTACGGAGGTAACTGTATCATTAGAAACTGCAATGAATTTTTTTATGGTATTTCATTCGTATTTGAAAGATGATGGGGAAATAATAGCGTCCTTTAAGAATAAACATCACTGGAGCAATTTAGAAAAAACAGCAGAAGGTTGGCAATATAAGGCAGAAACAGGTAAGCAATGTGAAGAGGTTTCTTTTAGCGAAATTAACAAAATGTTTGAACAGACTAGGTATAGAGAAGTTCACTTTGATGCATCTTATAATAATGCTGCAGCATCATTAACCGAAATTTTGATAGGTGATGGATTTAGTAATGAAAATGAGGAGTTAAATGTTTTACGGTGGGGGGTTAGTGCGAGTAAAAGCAATAAAAAAGCATTTCAGTTGCGACAGTTATTTACCAAAGAAATAAGAGAAAATATGGTTTTTTTACTACGCCGGATTGAAAACGAAATTGATTCAGATGAAAATTGTCGAAGGATTTTCTCGATTTGCCAAGAAAACGGAGTTTCATATTTGTATCTTGTTGATTTATCCTATAATGCATTGATATATCCTGACAAGGTGATATATTTATTAGCAATATATTTATATGAGAATAAGTATGAACACGATTCTATTGAAGTTTTGATGGCTGCATACAAAATCAGACCTGAACAAGATTTAATCGTATATGCATTGGCATCTTTTTTTTGTTTGCAAAAACAATATGAAGCTGCGGTGGAGTTGCTGTCTGAATATAAGGGGCAAGACGCAGATGTTCTTCATTTACAGGAACAATTAAGGGGTTAAGTGTTATGGATAATAAAAAGATCTGTTTTATTACTTGTGTAAGCAACGAGATATATTATAAAGAGATATTACTTTATTTACGGCATATAGAATGTCCAAAAGATATGAGTATTGAATATATTGCTGTACGAGGGGCTGCATCATTGTCTGCTGGATATAATGATGCAATGATGACAAGCAATGCGAAGTACAAAGTTTATTTGCACCAAGATTGTTTTTTATTACATAAAGAGTCTTTAAGAAAAATAATAAAGGTGTTTCAAGATAATCCATCAATAGGCTTGATTGGGTTAGCAGGCTGCACAAAAATGCCAGAGACTGGAGTTTGGTGGCAATCAGACTCAAAAATCGGTCGGATTTATCATTCAGAGGTTCCAGAACATATTTTTGAAACACGATATGAAGATTTTGTAGACGATTTTATGAATGTACAGGTCATTGATGGTGTTTTTATGGCGACACAATATGATCTTCCGTGGAGACAAGACTTGTTTGATGGCTGGCATTTTTATGATGTTTCTCAAAGTCTTGAATTTTATCGGCATGGTTATGGGGTTGCTGTGATACATCAAAACTCGGCTTGGACCGTCCATGTTACCGGTGATAAGGATTTGGGAGAAGATTATGAGGAGGATAGAAAAAAATTTTTGGCGGAATATAAGAGGGAGCTTACTATTTAATTTTAAAAGTTAAGTTTTGTCAAATAGTCAGAATGGATGATATCTAAAAATGATAAATGATAAAAAAATTTGCTTTATAAGTTGTGTGAACAATGAAGATGCATATAAAAAAAGCAAAGAAACAATTAAATCATTAAAGCTGCCAATAAATTTTGAAATTGAGTTTTTAGCAATGCGGAACAATGTTTCTATGATGGCTTCTTATAACAAAGCAATGCAGATGACGAATGCTAAATATAAAGTATTTATGTATCAAGAGGTTTGCATTATTCATAAAAATTTTATAGTGGATATGATAAAAATATTTCAATTGAATAAAGAAATTGGTATTGCTGGAGTAGTTGGATCAAAATATTTACCCGAAAACGGTATTTGGCAGGAGAGTCAGGAATGTTTAGGTGCCATATATAATGATCATTTTGGTAGTATGCAAGGAATTAAGTATAAAGGTAACGAGAGGCTTTATACAGAAGCTGTTGCTTTAGATGGGATGTTGCTTGCTACACAATATGATGTTTTGTGGCGCGAGGATATTTTTTCGGATGGGAATTTTTCTGGTGCATCACAATCATTAGAATTTAGGAGAAAAAAATATAAGTGTATAGTTTGGGGCCAGCGAATGCCCTGGTGTATTCATTTTTGTGGGAAAACAGATATTAGCAGGTATGATACTGAACATGTTAAGTTTTTAAAAGAGTATAAATACGAAATAAAACCACTTGTAAGTATCATGATTCCAACTTATAATAGGCCCGAATATTTTAAAATTGCATTGGATAGTGCCTGTGTACAAACTTATGAAAATATAGAAATCATCGTATGTGATAACAGTACAGATGATAATACGCAAAACTTAATGGAATCCTATAAAAACGATAGTAGAGTCAGATATTTTCGCAATAAGGAAGCCAAAACGAAACAAGAAAATTTCCATTTTTTTAAAGACGCTGCTCGTGGAGAATTTTTCCAATGGCTTATGGATGATGATGTTTTAGAGGCGGATAAAATAAAAAAAATGATGATGGGTTTTCAAGAAAATCCGGATATTACATTAGCTACATCTAATCGAAGATGGATTGATGATGATGGAAAAACAGTAAAGAATGCTTCTGAATTTAATTTTGGGGATAATGTTGAGTATGTTATAGTTGAGGGAAAGAAAATGGGGAAACAGATGCTCTTGAATATATCGAATGCAATAGGAGAACCTTCAGCAGTATTGTTTCGAAAAAAAGATTTGGAAAATCATTACTGGAATGCTGATTGTAGAGGGTACGAAACAATATCAGATGTTGTGATGTGGCTTGAACTATTAAAAAAAGGAAATTGCCTATATTTTCAACACGCGCTAAGTTCTTATCGACGACATAAACAACAAGAAGGACAGCAATTTGATATTGTTGTTAAGAGTCGATTAGAATGGATTTATATATTAAAAGAGGAATATGCACAAGGATATTTTATTGAAAATGAAAAAGAACACAAAATAGGTTTGAAAAAACTACTGGATGATGCAGAAAATAGCATTTTACCAGCGTTAAAATTAAAGAAAGATAATAATATAGCGAATTGTTATAAAAAAGAAATAGAAAATTTGAGAGGGTATATCGGATTTTAGAACTTAATGAATGTATAATGACAGCATTTTGTATAGGTGACAGGGAATAAGTGGTCAACCAGTTCATCTTTTACGTTGCTTTCTTTGTTTTTTGCTATATGATTTTGAGGAAAATTGAGGTGGGAAAATAATGCTGTATAGAAAAAAAGTGTTAGAGTTTCTGCCATCTTCGTTATACAAACATTATAAAATTCTCATAATTAATGCAATGGATTTATTGCCAGAACTTATAAAAAAAATACCGCAGGCAGAAATTTCATTGGTAGTGCCTTCAAAAAATGATACCATAAAGGGAGATTTTTCTGATTGTAATGTTACCATTTATGAAGCTGATTTTAGGCAAGATCCCCTTCCTTTTCCCCATGAAACCTTTGACTATATCATCGCTGACCGTGTCTTAGAGCAGATGGAAAATGCACAAGATATGGCTTTGGCGATGTTTTTCTGGTTGAAGGAAGATGGCTGTCTTTTGACTAGTTTCAGTAACCGGAAATATGGTAGTACGGAGACTGGTTTCAAAGAACATCCACTTGGCAGGCGGCAGGGATATTCTTTGGAAGAGGTAGAAAATCTTCTGCGGATTTCTTTTTACAAGGAGTTTTCTTTTGGTTATAGCCGGGAAGAGAATATGTTTGAGGATTTTGTTCCTTTGCCAAACGGCAAGGGAGGACTATCAGCAGAGGTCGTAAATGACGCAGCGGTATGGCTGGTAGCGGCATATCGGTCGACTTTCGAGACGGCTTTTTTAAAGCGGCAGTATTCCAAGGCTGTGCGGCAGAAGATGGCTTGTCTTTTACGGCGAGTGGCTTATGATGTGGAGCTTAAAGAAAGTTGTGCGGCTTTTTGGGCTTTGTGTGAAGAAGAGTCTGTCAAAGCTAGCTATGTGGCGGCTTTTATTGAAAGCACGATGGTCGATCCGCCAGCTGTTTTTTCGAAGCTTGGCGATTGGGCGATGCTTCATCAGAAAGAACAAGCTGCTATGGATTTACTCGATGCTTCGCTCCAAGGCAGCGAGGTTTTATTTGCTGATGAAAAGTTGAGGGAACGATAATCCTATGGATGAGAATAAAATTTGTTTTATTACGTGTGTAAACGATGAAGCAGTTTATGAAGAATCACTGCTTTATGTAAGGCAGCTGGTGCTTCCGAAGAACATGCAGTTGGAGTTCTTACCAGTGAGAAATGCAGTTTCGATGGCAGCTGGGTATAATCTAGCAATGAAAAAAAGCGATGCGAAATACAAGGTGTATCTGCATCAAGATGTTCTTTTGCTGCATAAAAATTTTTTGCTGGATATCATGCAGTTATTTCATGAGCATGCGTCAGTTGGTATGCTAGGCGTAATCGGCTGTAAAGACTTGCCGGCTTCGGGTGTTTGGTGGGGAGCGGACCGCCTTTATGGGCGGGTTTTGCATGCGCCTGAGCCGGAGAGTATTTCACCGGCGATTTGCCTGGATATTGAGGGCGGATTTTGCCGGGCGGACGTAGTTGACGGACTGCTTTTGGCAACGCAATACGATATTTTATGGCGCGAGGATTTGTTTGATGGCTGGCATTTTTATGATGCATCGCAGTGTTTTGAGTTTAGGCGGCAAGGCTATGAGGTAATCATTCCAAGGCAGACGGAAGACTGGTGCATGCATCTAGTGAAGCAAAAGCCATTGGGCCTGGTATATGCAAAATACTGTGATGTCTTTTTGAAGGAGTACAGAGCAGATATGGCGGGAATTTCTTTGTCCGTTGCTTCAAAATAAAAACAGGCTGGATACATGGTGTAAAGTTACACATGGTATCCAGCCTGTTTGTTATAGAGTTGTACCGGTCAGGACTTTATCTTTTTTGTCTTTGGCCTTTGTTTGTTCTTCGATGCCGGCTTGACTGATTTCTGTTGTATAAGCAGGACCGAATTTGGCATTTAGAGCAGCGTCCGTATTGTCTTTGGGAGGTTCTTCTTTTGGCGGAGCTGCCTTTGTCGCTGTTGAGGTAGAACTGGTTGAACTGCTTTGCAGGGCAGCAATTTCTTTTTCTAGTTCAGTCTTTTGGGTTTCGAGATTTTTTAAGAGTGTCTTATCCGAAGTCGATGTTGAACTCTGTGAATTAAGATCATTGATTTGTTTTTCGATAGCGAGCTCTTGCTGCTTTAGGCCGTTAATAGTAGAGGAGTTATCGGTACTGATTGTATTGCTCGTTGTTGAGATTGCACTTATCGACAAAGAAATCATCTCCTTTATAAATATAGTTACATTGTAACATATTTTTAGGGATAGATGGTTTCTTTTTAGGGCGAGGGGACGCTTTAGCGTTGGTTTTGCTTGAAAAAATTTTTTTGTTGAAAAATAGGGCTCGTGACGGGTTAATTTTTTATAGGGAAAAGTCGATAAATTAAAGAGTAGTAATATGTTTATGGTTACGGAAAGTATCAAAAAAGCATATGGAGGTGGCAGCGTGGTCGAGAATACGTTTATTGGCAAGGATGCGCTAAAGCAAGAATCTGAATGGAAAGAGCAGCTCAAGGTTTTGAAGGCTGGGGAGCGATATGAGGAAGCCTTGGCCGTAGCACTGGCTTTTCTTGAGCGAAATGAATCTGACACAGAGGTCATGACGGACGCAGCAGATATTTATTTTATGGCAGGTGATTATGGACAGGCTAGAGGATGGATCGATCGGATTTTGCTTATAGCGCCGCAGCATCTTGCTGGACGTATCCTTTTAGCTCGAATCTGTATTTTGGGAAACCGGGCTCCGGATGGGCTAGCGATACTTGAACGCATGCTGGAGTGGAATGAGGAAATTCCGACTGAGTTACAAGGGAAGATGAAATATACGCTCGAGTATTTCCGGTGTTTAGAAGGCGCTGATGACACGATAGCTTTGTATCCACGGGTCAAGGCTTTTGTTAAGGGCGGTTTTAGGGCAAATGAGGCAGGAATCCACAGCGCAGTTTCCGATTGTCCGGATTTTGCGGCAGCGGAGAGCATTAAGCGCGGTATTATGGAAAAGGAGATTCCTTTGCCGGAAAAGATCGCGATGTTCAATTCTTTTGCCGGGGCTTATTATGGCCGGGGCAGGCTGGCGGAAGCGGAGCTTTTGCTGGTATCGGCATTGGAGATCGATGAGCATAATCAGGATACTTTGCGCAATTTGGCTGTTTTGGTTGCGGATTGCGGTGATTTTGCCGGGGCGATGGAATATGCGGCGCAGCTACCTAAAGCTGATTTTTGTTTGCTTCATTTGCTTCGGGAAAAGGTTGCGCATCAGTGATCTGTGTTAAGTTTTTGTTATATTCGTCAAAGAAGGCAGAATACTTCTTTGTTTGTAGTATAATGAAGGCAAGGGGAGAGGAGATGAGCTCGTGGAAATGTCAATTGCAGCAGCATCTGTAGGATTGAGCCAGTTCAATGCGCAGCAGAGTATCGGCGTATCGGTTCTAAAAAAAGAGATGAACAGTATGGCTGATGGGGTTACGAATGTTTTACCGGATTTGAGCCAGACGATGGGACTTGGTGCAAATCTTGATATAGGGGCTTGAGGAAGTTGGCCTTGGTGGCTGAGTAAGATAGATGCACGCTAAGGCCATTTTCTTTAGATGTTGTCCAAACGGTTTAATTCTGAAAAATATTAATTTACAGAAAAAAGCGAAAAGAACCAAATTTTTACTTGCTTTTTTTGATAAGTCACACTATACTGAATTATAGAGGGCATTATTATACTTAGATTTATATTTGCAGTGCAGTTCGTGTAAAAGGGAATCTACTACAGGCTCTTAAACTCAAAAGGTGAGGGGATTTTTTCATGGCTTTCGAAGACAAGACTTTAGTTTGCAAAGATTGTGGTAAGGATTTTATCTTTAGCGCAGGCGAGCAAGAATTCTACGCAGAGAAGGGGTTTGAAAACGAACCGGTACGTTGCCGTGATTGTCGTGATTCTAGACGCCGTACTCGTGATGGCGGCAATGGCGGAGACAGAGAACCGCGTCAAATGTATACGGTTATCTGTGCTGAATGTGGGAAAGAAACACAAGTACCGTTTGAACCTAAGAATGATCGTCCGGTTTTTTGCCGTGATTGCTTCAATTCTAAAAGAGGCTGATACTTGCGTTAAACGAAATATATTGATATAATTTCACTAGTATCTGGCAATGTGGCCCGGAGCATTCCGGGCTTTTTTTATGTAAAGAAGGAGGAATTATGATGTCAAAGAAATTATTGGTATTATGTATGATGGGTTTATTTGCAATGACAGCTTTATTCGCTGGTTGTGGAGACGCAAAGAAAGATGCAGCAGGATCGGGAGAAAAGGTTTTGCGTGTAGGCTGTAATGCAGATTTTGCACCGTTTGAATTCCAGGATGTCGATGGTAAAGAATATGCAGGGTTCGATATGGATCTAATCCGTGCAATTGGTAAGGAAATGGGCTACAAAGTAGATATTCAAAACTTGAACTTCGATGGTTTGATTCCAGCGATGGAATCGAACAATATCGATGTAATCATTTCGGGGATGTCGATTACAGATGAACGCAAAAATAAAGTTACGTTCTCGAAACCTTATTATCAATCCGGTTTGACGATTGTTGTCAAGAACGACAACACGGCAATTAAAGGTTTTAAGGATTTAGAAGGCAAGAAGATCGCAGTACAGATCGGCACGACCGGTGCTACTGAAGCAAAGAAGATTCCAAATGCTGAAGTCAAGGAATTCAACAGTTCCGCTGATACATTCATGGAACTCAAAGCTGGCGGCGTAGACGCTGTAGTCAATGACCGTCCGGTAAATGACTATTACATCGCTAAGAGCAATGAAAAAAATGCAAAGACATTGGATGATATTTTGACTGCAGAAGATTATGGTATTGCAATGAGCAAGAAAAATCCTGAGCTTGCAAAGCAGGTGGATGCCGCTCTTGATAAACTCAAGGAAAACGGAGAATACAATAAGATTTACGAAAAATGGTTCGGTCCAAAAAAGTAAATTGATAGAGATTGCTGCGCCGCAAAAGAAATTTTGCGGCGCTTTCTTCATGTTGACAGCCTGCAAACAGTGAAATATAATAAGTTTAGCATATTTATACAAGAAAACGTAAGTAAAAATGAGAAGTAAGGATGGATAGTATGGATTTTGATTTTTCTTTGGTTGTCAACGCACTGCCGCTTCTGCTAGAGGGCGCATTTGTGACAATAAAGATTACGGCTTTGAGCGTGATGTTCGGGATTGTCATCGGTTTGTTTGCCGGGATTGCCCGTATTTCAAGCTTTTGGCCGGTTCGTGCCCTGGCGGCTGTTTATGTCGATTTTATTCGTGGGACCCCGCTTTTGGTACAGATTTATTTGATGTATTTTGCTTTGCCGGTTGTGACGGGAATGCGCATCGATCCGTTTGTTGCAGCTATTACGGCGTGCAGCGTCAACAGCGGTGCCTATGTAGCGGAAATCTTTCGCGCCGGTATCCAGGCTGTCGATGAAGGGCAAATGGAAGCGGGGCGTTCTTTGGGGATGACTTGGATGCAGACGATGCGTTATATCATTATCCCTCAGGCATTTAAACAGGTAATACCACCACTTGGAAACGAATTCATTGCTTTGCTGAAGGATTCGTCTTTGGTCTCTGTCATCGGGTTTGAAGAGCTGACGCGCCGCGGGCAGCTTGTTATTGCCAGGACATATGGATCATTGGAAATTTGGGTCAGCGTAGCAGTTTTGTATTTGATCATGACCTTGACGATTTCCCGTTTTGTTGCGTATTTGGAGCGGAGGTTTAAGACTGATGATAGACGTTAAGAATTTACAAAAGTCGTTTGGCAAGACGGCAGTTCTCAAAGGGATCGATGTTTCAATTGCAGAAAAGGAAGTTGTCGTCATTATCGGGCCCAGTGGCTCTGGTAAGAGCACGTTGCTTCGCTGCATGAATTATCTTGAGGTGCCAACAGGCGGCGAAATCACGGTGGATAGTATTCCGCTCAATAATGAATCGAATATCAACAAGGTAAGAGCTGAGGTCGGTATGGTATTTCAGCGTTTTAACTTGTTTCCTCATATGACGGTGCTGGAAAATATCATTTTGGCACCGATGAAGGTGCGTAAGATAACAAAAGAAGAAGCTGTTAAAACGGCAGAGACGCTTTTGAAAAAGGTCGGTCTTGAAGATAAGGCCAATGCATACCCTCCGCAGCTTTCCGGCGGACAGCAGCAGCGTGTGGCTATTGCGAGGGCTTTGGCGATGAAGCCTAAGGTCATGTTGTTTGATGAACCGACTTCGGCTCTTGATCCGGAAATGGTCAATGAAGTGCTCGATGTAATGAAGAACCTTGCTAAAGAGGGCATGACGATGGTGGTCGTGACACATGAAATGGGTTTTGCCCGCGAAGTAGGCGATCGGGTTCTCTTTGTTGATGAGGGACGAATCATCGAGCAGGGAACACCGGC
>Ga0183099_1000663_pt1 | contig 23092 bp, 26 predicted proteins | sample Biomet1_FD_127788 | JGI IMG/M metagenome (GOLD analysis project Ga0183099, IMG submission 127788) | Microbial communities from bioreactor (seeded with anoxic lake sediment) at LBNL, California, USA - Biofuel metagenome 1 | ecosystem: Engineered > Bioreactor > Anaerobic > Unclassified ...
CTATGTCCATTCTGGTGCTGAATCTCAGAAAGATTCAGCGCGCCCTGCTGCGGCTGCTTGCTCTTTTGGCACTATGGATGGTCCCACTGAAAAAGCACCCTTTGTTCAGTTGACATTATATAAATATAAAAAAACATACAAAGGACCGGAGAAAACGCGGAGCGCAGATGGCTATTAATGCCGCTGCTGCGGAAGCAAGAAAGGAAGTTGCATAGGTCTGTTGAACGGAGAAAGTTATTGACAAAGAGAACCTCGGGCGGGACATCCCCGGAGTACAATGGTTAAAAAGAAATTTGGTTGAATGAACAAAGAACATAAAGGAAGGCCGTTAAATACGACGAATTTTTCCCACAATGTCAAAAGTCTGTTGACAAACCGGTTTCATAAAACTAAAATTAGGTGAAGTCCAAGAGCGATAAGGAGCGATATGATGCCGGAAAAGGGAGAACAGCAAGTAAAGCGCGTGACCATCGATCAGGTGGCAGCGCAGGCCGGCGTTTCCAAGACGACAGTCTCTCGATACCTGAATCAAAAGATACGATGCCCTCTCTGAGGACACACGGCAGCGCATCCATCAAGTGATTGAGGAACTGAATTACCATCCCAACCGCATAGCCCAGAGCCTGAAGGCCCGAAACAGCCGGATGCTGGGGTGCTTGGTCAGTGATATCTCCAGCCCCTTCTCCTCAATAATTGTCAAGGGCATCAATAGCGTGTGTACCCAGGCAGGTTATCAGCTTTTACTGGTGGACAGCGAGGACGACCCGGAGCGGGAACGCACCGGTATTCAGGATCTGCTGGAAAATCAGGTGGATGGCCTGATCGTCAATACCACAGGGCAGAACGATGAGTATTTGCTCTCCTTGCACCAGCGGGGTATTCCTCTTGTACTGGCGGACCGCTGCTTGTCGGCACCGGGGATGATCGATACCGTGGCTACGGAAAATTATCATATCACTTATCAGTGTATCACTTATTTGCGGGGCCTGGGATATGAGCAAGTGGCTTTTTTCACCCAGGGCAATCGCTACGTGGCACCCCGAATTCTCCGTTTTCAGGCATACAGCGACGCCATGCGGGAGAATTTCCATCTTGCGGGTGAGGAGTACATGTATCAGTTTGATCTGGAGGACACCAGGGACTGTGTGGAGAAACTGCGGGCCTTTCGGGAGAGATTCCCCGGCCAGCGTCTGGCGGTATTCGCCGTCAACGGTGTGACCATGCTTCACATGCTGCAGGGTATTCAGCACGCCGGTATCCACATCGGAAAGGACTTTGGAGTCTGTGGATTCGACGATTGGGGCTGGGCGGACCTGATTCCGCCTGGGATTACCACCATCACCCAGGATTCCTGGGAGGTGGGACGCCGGGCTGCGGAGCTCTTGCTCAAACGCATTCGCGGGGCGGGCCCGGTGGGGCCGGTCTATGATGAGCTGCCCAACCGGCTGATGATTCGCGGCTCCACTGTCTCCGGATGAAACTTTCCGCCGGAAGGGCGGGATGTTTCTTTGGGTAAAAATGAAATCGATTTCATTAAACGGTTTCAAAGAAGTTTTAAGGAAAGCTTTTTGTTTAAAAGCCCGCGGGCTGCGGGAAACCTATCAGATTGTTACCGGCAGGGGCCGGAGCAATATAAAACAGGTGAGATCCAAATTTTAAGGAGGAAAAGAGTATGTTCAGCAGAAAATCCGCTCTTGCAACATTATTGGCCGGCGCTATGGCGCTCTCCCTCGCCGCGTGCGGCAGCAATGCCGCCAGCAGTGCGGCCGCTTCCAGCGGTGCGGCGTCAGGCAGTGCCGCCGCGTCTTCTTCCGGCGCCGCGTCTACTGGTAGCGCGAAGGTGGGCCAGACCGTCCTCAAATGCTCCTTCAACCAGTCCATCGACAACCCCGAGGCACAGACCGTGGTGGAGTTGAGCGACAAACTGTATGACGCCACTGAGGGCCGCTATTCCATCGAAGTCTATCCCAATGAGCAGCTGGGCGCTCAGAAGGAGTCTTTGGAGTTGGTTGAAAGCGGCGCCGTGGAAATGGCCATCGTCGCAAACTCTATGGTGGAGAACGTGAACCCCGACTTTGCCATCATCGGCTGCCCATATGTGTACGACAGCGTGGAGCATCAGCAGAAGGTATTCCAGTCCGGCGCTCTGGACGATCTGTATGCCACCACTGAGGCTTCGGGCTTTTCCGTGCTGGCTGCTTACAGCCTCGGGCCCCGTTGCGTTTACGCCAAGAAGCCCGTCACCTCTCCCGCAGACCTGGCTGGTATGAAGATCCGCGTCATGCAGTCCGACACCATGGTTCAGATGATGAACAAGATGGGCGGCGTCGGCACTCCCATGGGCCAGGGCGACGTGTATTCCGCCATTCAGGCCGGTACGCTGGACGGCGCTGAGAACAATATCATCACCTATACCGATCTGAAGCAGTATGAGGTTGCTCCTTACTTCTCTGAAACCAACCACCTGATGATCCCCGACGAGCTGATTATCAACACCAATCTGCTCAAGGGCATGAGCGAGGACGACCAGAAGGCGCTGAAGCAGGTATCTACCGAGTCCGTGAACACTATGTTCACTTTGGCTGCGCAGCTGCGCGATGAGTACTATACCAAGTGCCAGAACGAGCTGGGCGTCACCATCACCAAGGTGGACATCGCTCCTTTCCAGGACAACCTGAAGGACTTCATCCAGGAGGTTGCCAACCGCTCTGACATGACCAAGACCATCTACGCCGCCATTCAGGCACAGCGGTAATTTTCTGCGATTCGTGCAAAATAAGGAGGCCCGCAGGTTCTGCGGGCCTCCCCTGCTAAAGGGACCGAAGCTTTATTTCCATTTATGGGGATCGCATTCACAATCCTGTCCATTATGAAAGAGAGGGAACCTTTCTTATGCAAATGCTTACGACAGTCAAGCACGGCGTCGATAAGGTCATGGAGTGGTGCTGTATCATCATTCTGGGCGTTATGACCGTCCTAGTGACCTATCAGGTCATTACCCGTTACTGCTTCAATAAGCCCAGCGCTATTTCCGAGACCCTGTCCCAGTACCTGTTCGTGTGGATGATCATGTTCGGCAGCGCCTACGTTTTCGGCCTGCGGGAGCATCTGGACATCACCGTGCTCAAGGATCGCATGAGCCCGCCGGTGCGGCTTGCGGTAGAAATTTTGACAAATCTTACGCTGCTGGCTTTCGCTTGGGCCGTCATGATCCTGGGCGGGATGCGTGGAGCTCTGAACCAGATGGGCACCGTGGATGCCGCGCTTCAGATTCCTATGGGTGTGATTTATATTGCTGTGCCATTCTGCGGTGTTATCACCTTGTTTTACGCTGTCTATAACTGCTTCATTGCAGTTCAGGAATACAAAAATCATTCGACCCGGGCCAGCGATGGTACCGCGGGCACCATGTAAGGAGGCGGAGAGATTATGAATCAAGCTGCATTGGCCGGCCTTATCATGGTGGTCGGGATCGTTATCACACTGGCGCTGGGCTTTCCCATCGGTCTGAGCATCGGTGCAAGCTCCGCCGCCGCCATTTTGGTCATTCTGCCTTTCAATCAGGCGATGATTACCGCGGCACAGCGCTTTTTTACCGGCGCGAATTCTTTCTCTCTATTGGCGATTCCTTTCTTTGTGCTGGCAGGAAACATTATGAACAACGGCGGTATCGCCAAGCGGCTCATCGGCTGTGCGCGGTTGGTGGCCCATCGGCTGCCCGGCGATCTTGCCGAGACCAACATCGTCGCCAACATGCTCTTCGGCGCCATCTCCGGTTCCGGCGTGGCTGCCGCCTCCGCCATGGGCAGCATTCTGCGCCCCATGGAGGAAGAAGAGGGCTATGCCAGCGAATTTTCCGCAGCGGTCAACATCGCTTCCGGCCCGACCGGCATGATGATTCCCCCCAGCAACATCATGATCGTCTATTCCACCGTGGCAGGCTCCGTGTCCATCGCCGCGCTGTTTATGGCCGGCTATATCCCCGGTATTCTCTGGGGCATCGGCTGCATGATCCTGACGGCGTTTATGGCGAAGAAGCGGGGCTATATCAGCAAGGAGCATTACTCCCTCTCCGCGGCGCTGAAGGTGCTGTGGCAGGGAATCCCCAGCCTGCTGCTGATCGTCATCGTCATCGGCGGCATCCTCAAGGGAATCTTCACCGCCACCGAAGGTTCTGCCATTGCCGTGGTATACTCCCTGATTCTGGGTGTACTTTACCGCAACATCAAGCTGGGCGACCTGCCCAAGATTCTTCTCAGTTCCGTGAAAACCACCGCCGTGGTGGAATTTCTGGTGTGCGTGTCCTCCATTATGAGCTGGGTCATGTCCTTCGCCAAGATTCCCCAGATGATTGCCAACGGCATGATGGGTTTGAGCCACAACCCCATCGTCATTCTGCTCATTATGAACCTGATCCTCCTGTTCGTGGGCACGTTTATGGACCCCACTCCCGCTGTGCTGATCTTTACACCGATTTTCCTCCCCATCGTCCAGAGCTTCGGTATGACCACGGTCCATTTCGGGCTGATGATGGTTATGAACCTCTGCGTCGGCACCATCACTCCGCCGGTGGGCGCGATTCTGTTCGCCGGGTGCAAGATCGGCAATGTCAAGATCGAGCAGGTCATCCGAATGCTCCTGCCCTTCTTTGTCGTTGTGATCGTGGCGCTGCTGTTTGTCACGTTTATTCCCGCGCTGTCCATGGCGCTGCCTACCGCGCTGGGTCTGACCACCGCGCCGGCCAGCATGCTCTTTGTGGGCGGTTGATTTAAAATAAGGAGCTTAAATCAATGAACGAACATCCAAAGATTGTTATCTGCGATTGCGACCACAAAAACGTAGATGTGGAAGCAGGTGTGTTTGCCGCCGCGGGAATGGACTTCAAGTGGCTCCACTGCGTGACGCAGGAGGAGGTCATCGCCCAGTGCCAAGGCGCGGTGTGCTTTTTAAACCAGTATGCTCGGATGGATGAGGCGGTTTTCAAGGCCATTCCCACACTGAAATTCATCGTGCGGTACGGCGTGGGTGTGGATAACGTGAACCTGGCCGACGCCACGAAGTACGGTGTGCAGGTGTGCAACGTGCCGGACTACGGCATGAACGAGGTGGCCGATCAGGCCATGGCGTTGCTGCTGAGCGTGGTGCGCAAGACGTGGCTACTGGGGAGCCGCGTGCAGGCCGGAGCGTGGGATTACGCCGAGGCCATTCCTGTCCGGCGGCTGTCTACCCTGACGGTGGGCATCGTGGGTACCGGCCGCATTGGCTCCGAGTTTGCCAAGCGGCTGCGCCCCTTCGGCTGCAAGATTATTGCCTTTGACACCGGTTATTCGCAGCCCAGCCGCCACTTCCCCGAGGAGATCGAATACTGCGGCTCTCTGGAAGAGCTGCTGAGCCGGTCCGATGTGGTGTCTCTCCACTGCTCGCTGAACGAGGACAACCAGCGCATGATGAATGAGGAGACCTTTGCCCAGATGAAGGACGGCTCCTATTTCATTAACGTCTCCCGGGGCGGACTGGTGGACGAGGCGGCGCTGGACGCGGCCCTGACCTCCGGCAAACTTGCCGGCGCCGGTATCGACGTCGTGATGAAGGAGCCGCTGGACCGGACGAGTCCGCTGCTTTGCCATCCCAATCTGATGATCACGCCCCACATGGCCTGGTATTCTGAGGAGGCCGCGTTGGAGCTGAAGCGCAAATGCGCCGAGGAGGCTGTCCGTTTCTTGAACGGCGAACCGGCGCGCTATCCCGTCAATACCCTTTAAAATTGGCTTTTCTGGAGGCACTCAATGAGAGCTATCGTGTATGAAGGCGCGAATCAAATCGCGGTAAAAGACGTCCCCGTACCCCAGCCCAAAGAGGGATGGGCGTTGGTAAAGGTGTCCCATGCGGGCATCTGCGGAACGGACGTGAATATCTATTCCGGTTTTCATCCCCGGGCCACCGCGTCCCTGATTATGGGCCATGAGTTTTCCGGTACGCTGGAGAGCGGCGGGGTTCCCGGCATGGAAAAGGGAAAGCGCGTAACGGTGTATCCGCTTCTCTCCTGCGGCCATTGCACCCCCTGCCGGGAGGGGAACGGCCACGTTTGCAACACGCTGAAGCTGCTGGGCATCGACTGCGACGGCGGTTTTGGCGAATATGTGCAGGTTCCTGTGGAAAGCATTATTCCGCTGGAAGATCGGGTGTCCTTTGAAATGGGCGCCTTGGTCGAGCCGGTGGCCGTATGTGTCCACGCACTGCGGGAGCGGGGCTTTACCCCTGGCGACAACGCGCTGGTCATCGGCTGCGGGGCCATCGGACTTTGCACCGCACTGACGCTGCGGGTGTTCGGCGCTTCCTCCGTTTTAATGTTTGAAAACGACCCCTTCCGCGCGAATCTGGCCCGGAGCATGGGCTTCGAGGTGGTCAGCACCGTGGGGATGGATGTGGAGGAATACTGCAGATCCCGCACCGGCGGGGATGGATTCGACTGGGTGATGGACTGCGCGGGCGTGCAGCCGGTGGCTAATATGCTGCTGGATGCGGTGAAGGTACGCGGGCATATCCTTATTATTGCCTCCTATCCCAAGCCCGCCAGTATGCCCTTCATCAAGGGCATGTTCAAGGAAATCACCATTGAATTTACCCGCGTCTACAGGCGGAAGGATTTCGCCGTGGCGGCTCAGATCGTGGCCGCGGACCCGAACTTTGAAAAAGTCGTCACCCACGTTTTGCCTGTTGAAGATGCTCAGAAGGGTTTCGATCTGGCCATGACCAAGGGCTCCAACGCCATCAAAGTCATGTTCAGCTTTGACTGAGGGGGATGGAACGATGACTTCTCTGTTTGATTTGACCGGCAAGCGGGCGCTTGTCACCGGCGGCGGCCGGGGTCTGGGTCTGGGCATGGCCACGGGTCTTGCCGAGGCCGGGGCCAAAGTTGTCATCATCGGCTCCAGCGCCGCGGCGGAGAAAAGCGCGCAGGCTCTGCGGGAAAAGGGACTGGACGTGACCGGCCTGCGGGGGGACCTCTCCGACCGGGAAGGCTTCCCGCCCTGTTCGACCGGGCGGTGGAGCTGCTTGGCGGCGGGATCGATATCCTGCTGAACAACGCGGGCGTCCAGCGCCGGAACCATTGCGAAGATTTCACGCTAGAGGACTGGGACGCGGTTTTAAATGTGAACCTCACCACCGTGTTCGTCCTGTGCCAGCTGGCGGGACGGAAGATGCTGGCGCAGGGCGGCGGCAAGATCATCAACATGGCCTCCATGCTCAGCTTTTTCGGCGGCTTCACCGTTCCGGCCTACGCGGCCAGCAAGGGCGCTGTGGCCCAGCTGACCAAGGCGCTCAGCAATGAATGGGCGGGACAAAACATTCAGGTCAACGCCATCGCTCCCGGCTATATGGACACGGAGATGAACACCGCGCTTGTCAATGACGAGGGCCGCAATGCGGAGATTCTGGGCCGTATTCCCGCCCACCGGTGGGGAACGCCCGAGGATATGAAAGGTCTGGCTGTCTTTTTGTCCAGTCCTGCCTCCAATTATATCACCGGCGCCGTTATCCCCGTGGATGGTGGGTATCTTGTGAAATAAGGAAGGGCTGTCAATATGGACGTAAAGGAATTGGGCTTTGAACTGGCTCATGTGGGTATTAATCAGAAAGACGCCGCCGAGGCCAAAGCAACCGCGGAGCTGCTGTGCGACCTTTTCGGCTTCTCCCTCCGGGAGACGGATGGCTCCTTTTTCACCGACGACTATTTTGAGGTGATGAAGAAGGAATATCTGGGCCGGTTGGGCCATGTGGCAATTCGCACCGACGACATAGAGAAGGCGATGGCCTATTTGAAAACCAAGGGCATCGATTTTGATGAAAGTACTGCCGGGCGCGGCCCTGACGGCAAGATCCGCGTGATCTACTTCGCAAAGGACATCGCGGGTTTCCGCTTTCATTTGACGCAGAAAGCGTAAGGAGGATACTATGGATATTCGTTATTCCGCCAACCAGCGGGACGTGAAGCGCTATACCACCGAGGAACTGAGGGATGAGTTCCTCATCGAAAACCTCTATCAGCCCGATCAGGTCTGTGCCGTCTACTCCCATGTGGACCGGATGGTCGTGCTGGGAATCCTGCCGGTGAACAAGACGGTCCCCATCGATCAGGGGATCGACGTGTGGGCCAATTTCGGCACTCACTATTTTCTGGAGCGCCGGGAGGCCGGCGTATTCAATCTGGGCGGCCCCGGCGTCATCGAGGCCGACGGTGTAAGCTATGAGCTGGGCTTTGAGGATTGCCTGTATATTACCAAGGAGACCAAATCCGTCAGCTTTACCAGCAAGGACGCCAAGAACCCCGCCCGGTTCTATCTGGTTTCGGCCCCAGCTCACAAGGCCTGCAAGACCACCTTCATCTCCATGAAGGATGCCAACAAGCGCCCCTGCGGAGCGGTGGAGACTTCCAACAAGCGGGTGATCAACCAGTTCATCCATCCCGACGTTCTGGAAACCTGCCAGCTGTCCATGGGGCTGACCCAGCTGGAGCCGGGTTCCGTCTGGAATTCCATGCCCGCTCATACCCACGAGCGCCGGATGGAGATCTACACCTATTTCAATATTCCCGAGGGCAACGTGGTGTTTCATATGATGGGCCGGCCTCAGGAGACCCGTCATCTGGTCATGCACAATTTTGACGCGGTAATCTCTCCGTCCTGGTCGCTGCACTGCGGCTGCGGCACCAGCAACTATACGTTTATCTGGGCCATGGGCGGCGAGAATCAGGCCTTTGACGACATGGACAACATCGATGTCCCGGATATGCGCTGAGAGAGAAGGATACAATGACTATGGATAAACTGTTCCGTCTGGACGGCAAAGTGGCGCTGGTCACCGGTGCCACCCACGGCATCGGGTTTGCCATCGCCCAGGCACTGGCTCAGGCAGGAGCGAAGATCGCCTTCAACGGTCATAGCCCGGAACGCCTGAAGGAGGCGGAAGTCGCCTATCGCGCCGAGGGAATCGAGGCCAAAGGCTATCTCTGTGACGTGACGGACGAGGACGCCGTTGTGAACATGGTGGCGGAGATTGCCAAAGACCTGGGCTCCGTAGACATTTTGGTAAACAACGCCGGGATCATCAAGCGCGTCCCTATGACGGAGATGAGCGCAGCCGAATTCCGTCAGGTGGTGGATATCGATCTGAACGCCCCATTCATCGTCTCCAAGGCTGTGCTGCCCGGCATGATGAAAAAGGGTCACGGCAAGATCATCAATATCTGCTCCATGATGAGCGAACTGGGCCGGGAGACGGTTTCCGCCTACGCCGCCGCCAAGGGCGGACTGAAGATGCTGACCCGGAACATCTGCTCCGAGTTTGGCGGAGCCAACATTCAGTGCAACGGCATCGGCCCCGGCTATATTGCCACGTCTCAGACCGCCCCCCTGCGGGAGCGGCAGGCGGACGGCAGCCGACACCCCTTCGATCAGTTCATCGTCTCCAAGACCCCTGCGGGCCGCTGGGGAACGGTGGAGGACCTGATGGGTCCGGCGGTGTTTCTGGCATCCGACGCGTCCGATTTTGTCAACGGCCATGTGCTGTATGTGGATGGCGGGATTCTGGCCTATATCGGCAAACAGCCCTGAGGGAGAGTTGAATGGAAAAGAGAATTTTAACCGCCGGAGAGCCCATGGGCCTGTTTATTGCCCATGAGGAAGCACGGCTTGAAAATGTGCGCCATTTCAGCACCTCAGTTGCGGGCGCCGAGTTTAATGTGGCGGTGGGCCTGACCCGACTGGGACATCGGGTGGGCTATCTCAGCAAGGTGGGAGACGATCCCTTTGGCCGCCAGATTGTCAACTGCATGAACGAAAACGGCATTGATACGTCCCTGACAAAAATTGACCCCAATAACCGTACCGGTTTTATGCTCAAGAGCAAGACCAGTCAGGGTGATCCGGATATTTACTATTACCGCAAGGCCTCCGCCGCTTCTACCCTCTGCCCGGAAGACCTGCGGGAGGTAGATGTGGCTGCGTGGGACGCGCTGCATCTCACCGGAATTCTCCCCGCCGTGTCCGACACGGCGCGTGCCGCCGTGTTCAAGCTGATGCGGGCGGCAAAGGAGGCGGGGGTCCCGACCTTTTTTGATCCCAACCTCCGGCCCCAGCTTTGGCCGAGTCAGGAATTGATGGTGAAAACCATCAACGAGCTGGCCGCCATAGCGGACTATGTGCTCCCCGGAGAGAACGAGGGAAAAACGCTCTGCGGCAGCGCTGACCCGGAGACCATCGGAAAATTCTATCTAGGCCTCGGCTCCGGCACGGTAATCGTGAAGACCGGCGCCAGCGGCGCGGAGACCTATACGAAAACAGGGTGTTTCCACACGGACGCTTATCCGCCGGACAAGATCGTGGATACCGTGGGCGCGGGGGACGGCTTTGCCGCCGGCGTCATCAGCGGTGTGATGGAGGGACTGCCACTTGCCCAGGCTGTACAGCGCGGCAGCGCCATCGGCACGATTCAGATCATGCACATCAGCGACAACGAGGGCCTTCCTTCCCGGGAGGAACTAAAGCGCTTTATGGACACCCATCGGCAGGGAGGAGAAAACGCATGACCGCAGAAGAAATTCTTTCTCAGGTGGGCATTGTGCCCGTCATCAAAATGGATGACGCGGCACATGCCGTTCCTTTGGCAAAAGCATTGGCAAGGGGCGGCCTTCCCGCCGCGGAGATCACATTCCGCAGCGCCGCAGCCGCCGACTCCATCCGGGCTATCGCAAGGGACTGTCCGGAGATGTTTGTCTGTGCAGGCACGGTGCTGACACCGCAGCAGGCGCAGGAGGCTGTGGACGCCGGGGCCAAAGCGGTCATCAGCCCCGGCACAAATTTAGAGACTGTGCGCTGGTGCCTGCAAAACGGCGTTCCGGTCATTCCCGGCTGTGCCACCCCATCCGAAGTGGAGAGCAATATGCGGAGGGTCTTGAGCTGGTGAAGCTGTTTCCCGCCGAGGTGGTGGCGGCGTCGCTATGCTGAGGCGCTGGCGGGACCCTATGCTGCCATGAAATTCATGCCCCACCGGCGGTGTCAAGCCCGGGCAATGTGCAGGACTATTTGCGCCTTGCCAACGTGACGGCCTGCGGCGGTACGTGGATTGTCCCCGGCGAACTGCTGTCCACTGAAAGGTTTGACGAGATCGAGCGTCTGGCGCGGGAGGCTGAGTCCCTGCGGGATCAGGTACGCTGAGAGAAAGGCGGGAGGTCACAATGGAAGAACAGGAGAACAGCGAGATTGTGTATCGGCAGATTTTGCCGCTGTTCGAGTCCGACTGGCGGAAGGAATGCGCTTTCGGCAACGAGTTCCGCAACGAGTGGAAGCGCGTGCTGCGCAATGCCGCCCGGAACGACCGGCTTTATCAGCCGGAGACACCAGAAGCGGTCTTTCCCGTGCACCACGTTTTTGAGGGTGTTTCTTTCACGTTCCATTTTGATCAAAGACGGCTGTACGGCTGGTACTGCGAGGATTGCAAGCTGAAGGAGCGGCGGGTATTTCAACCCCGGGAGCTGACTCGCAGCGGCGCTGACGGCACGGTTGGAATTGGACCGTCCAAACTGTGCTGGAATTCCAATGTGTCGGAGCCGGAAGTACCGGAGAAGGGCAGCGAGATCATTGTCTGCTCCCTGCCCGGCTTCCCGCCGCCGCTGCAGGTGGTCTACGGAAACCCCCGGGTCGAAGGCGGGTTTCATGGATTTTTGAAGCCCAATAGGCTGAACATCTTGCTGATTAAGGCGGAATTTACGCCCGCTTTTTTGGGTAGTGTCTTTGAGGTGTGCCTGTACCTTTTCTGGATGGATTGCTGCATCCTGATGGAGAACCAGCCCAAGCTGAAGCCGGACTGTTTGCGGTCGTTGCTGCATATTTTTCGCCGGCCCTCCATGCTGACACTGAAAGAATTGCTCTGAGCTGCAGCTTGGCGGGAGAGAGGGTTGCCTGCTTTCTCACAATCCGTGTGCTTTTTTATGAGACAGAACGGTAAAAAAGAAATCGTCAAAAAATTCAATAAAATTCAAAAAAGCACTTGCAAGTTCATGAATGGTATGGTATTATAAACAAGCTGATTTGCAGCATAGAGTATCCGGGTGTAGCGCAGTTGGTAGCGCACTTGACTGGGGGTCAAGGGGTCGTGAGTTCAAGTCTCGCCACTCGGACCAATAAAAAGTCTTGTAGTTCTAAGGACTACAGGACTTTTTATTTTGCCCTTTTCTCCTTGCTCCTTGTCGTTTTCTACCCGCTTTTCTACCGTGCTTCGAAAAGACTTCCGGAAAGCTGCTGTGCCATGTTCTGCTTTCGTGCTACGTCCAGATGCCCATAGATATTTGCCGTCATGGTTATGTCGGCATGTCCCATCCATTCCTGTACATCTTTCAACGTGAAGCCTGCGTTCAGTAGAAGACTTGCACAGCTGTGACGAAGTTCGTGAAAACGGATATGAGGCAGCCCATGTTTTTTCAACAACTTCCGAAAATGATTCGTGATATATTCTGGCGGGTATGGTTTTCCATTGTCCCATTTGAACACATAGTTGTTTAGCTGATACGCTTTGCCAAACAGACGTTGATTTTCAGTTTCCAACGCTTTAGCATTCATGAATATTTGTCGGGCTTCCTCAGTCATAGGAAAAGATCGAAAACTGCTGGTATTTTTCGTTTTATCTTTGTAGACTGGTTTTGTGACCATTGAAACCGTGTGCTGAATCGTCAGCTTTCCCCCGTCAAAGTCAATGCTATCCCATTGAAGCCCCAGCAGTTCACTCCGGCGCAGGCCGTAAAGGGCTGTGATTTTCACCAGCGGATACAGTGGGTCGTCTTGAACGGCATCAAACAACGATTGCAGCTGTTCTGCTGTGTAGTAGTGAGATTGATAGCGCTCCTGCTTGGGTAGCAAGACATAAATCGGTATTTGAAAGGAGAAGTCGACTATGTATTTGATTTATTTGTTAGGGACGATCATTCTTCTATTTATTGGAGTTACAGCCTCTTTCGTTGATGGACAGTTTCACATTGATTTCGCCCAAATTGCGAATTATTGTGATTTAAGTACATTCCTGTTTATTCTGATTTTCTGCCTGTTGATATTACTCTGCACAAAATCGTTCAAGGATTTTGGAACTGCATTTTTGCTGATGTCTCGTAATCGCAAGTCGACAGACGAACAATATCAGCGCTGTTATCATGCAGTCAAGGCTGTTGCAATTACATCTATAGCTGTTGGCGGACTGCGCATTGTCTATACCCTCGTCAATTTGTTTCGGAGCATGGACGGCAGTGTTGTTAGCTTGGTAGGATATACACAATCACATCCCTGTTATCTGTTTTTTATCCGTTGGTCATCTGCATTTTACTGATTCCAGTCGCTCTGTCTATGAAAAATGCCGTCAAACATCTTGATCGCTAACATTCAACTTTTGATTTATTGGGGAGATTATGAGCACCATATGTAGTTGCACAAATTCCAAATTGCGACGCTTTCTACTTATTGCCATAGCGTTTAGCAGTACAGCACATTGTGGAACGCACGAAGAACGATAATACCAGTACCAACATCTGAAAAAGTACCCACCTCGTTTTGAATGGGGTGGGTACTTTTTTGGATATACTCAAAGGCTTAACTTAATGACATTGGCAAAAATGCTGGGCTTTTTCATAGTTATCCGGTAAAATGGGATTGGGTGATGGGCATGCTGGAACGTGGTAAAATGGAACGTGGAATCATAGAAATAGTAGACACAGAAAGTCTTGTGCCGCAGAATCATCTACTGCGGAAGATAGATGCGGCGGTGGACTGGAGCCAACTTTATGACATGGTGGGGCCGCTGTTCAGTGAGGATAACGGGCGGCCAAGCATAGACCCGGTGGTGCTGGTGAAGATGGTTCTGATTCAGCATCTTTACGGTCTGCCATCCTTACGCCGCACTGCGGACGAAATTGCCGTGAATGTGGCGTATCGGTGGTTTCTGGGCTATACGCTGCAGGAGGAAACTCCCCACTTTTCCACGTTGAGCTACAATTTCAGACACCGGTTCACTGCGGAAACGGTGAACAGCATCTTTGCATGGATTTTAGAGGAAGTGGCGCAAGCGGGGTATCTCTCTGCCAGGGCAGTCTTTATAGACGGGACGCATATCAAAGCAAGTGCAAATACAAAGAAACAGGTAAAATCAGAGATTCCCATCACTTCCAAACGGTATGCGCAGGAACTGATGGAGGAAGTGAACGCAGATCGGGAAGCCCACGGGAAGAGGCCCTTTGACGATGGTGACCAGCCCCCCGCGCCGTCCAAAAAGCCCAGTGACAACGCCTCCAGAAAGAAGCTGGCCCGGCGCAAAAAGGACAAGACGCGTACGGTGACAAAAAGCGTAACAGACCCGGACTGCGGCCTGTTCGTCAAGGGCAGCCACAAGCGGCAGTTTGCCAATGAAGCGCATACCGCCTGCGACATCAACGGCTTTGTGCTGGATACCGTAGTGACTCCGGGCAATGTTCATGACAGCGTGGCATGCCAACTTACTGATGCCTAATATTACATTGTTTCATTTTGGCGTACTGATGTCAAATGTGCACAATGCGTGGATGCGGACGGTTTGCGGGAGAATTAAGAGCGATTACCGATACTCTGTGAATGTCGTCTCAACAACTTCACCTGGCCGACCCCTACTGATGCGCAAGCGACCAAAATTAAGGAGACGGCCCAAGCCATTCTGGATGCCCGCGCCCTCTATCCGGACTGTTCCCTTGCCGACCTTTACGACGAGGTAGCCATGCCGCCAGAGCTTCGCAAAGCTCACCAAGCCAATGACCGGGCTTTGATGCAGGCCTACGGCTTCGACATTAAGGCCACTACCGAGACCTCCTGCGTAGCGAAGTTGATAAAAATGTACCAAACACTGACAGACAACCGTTAAGGCTTTACGGCACCTACCACGTTCAAAAAAACACCTCCTATCTGTTTGAAAAGCAGATGGGAGGTGTTTTTCTCCTTGCCGGAAATTTCTTAACTTAATGACATTGCGCTGTGCGGATGTTTTTTTAAGATGAGCACTCCGGCAGTGGCGGAAAACGAACTTATTCCTCGTTTTCGGACGCTTCATCGCCAAGATGGATTTGGCGCAGTACGTCCAGACCGTCATAGATTTCCCATGCCTCCACGATCTTTCCGTTTTCAAAACGATACTGCGTAATGCCCAAAATTTCCACTGGCCTGCCCGTGGGTGCGCCAAAGGCGCCCAGACCCTCATGCAGACCCCGCAGATGCCACCGCACCGACGCATGCCACGATCCGTCCGCGCTGTCATTGCAGGTGACGCGGTCTACCAGCAGCTTTGCGTTGGGGAAGGAGGACAGCAGGCTCACCGCAGCGCCCTGAATCTCGTCATGCCCGATCAGTTCCTTATTGCAGATGGTGTGTACGATCGCATTGTCTGCATAGAAACCGCAAATGCGATTGATCATTTTGCGGTTGTAGACCTCGTTCAGCAGCTCCAGCAGCTGTTCGCCCACAGAGTCGTCCTTCGCCTGATACGTCTCAGGAATGATCTGACCTTCCATACATTCATCCCGCCCAAAGGTTTTCTTTGCCGGCTGTCCGGCCGCCATTTTTCTTGCCAACTCATCGGCATCGATCCCCAGCTGCTCCACGATCCACAGATTGTCCCGCACCAGCCACTCCTCGTAGATCATATTTTTGGTGCAGGCGCAGTCCGCAATGGTGCGAAAATAGATTTTCTTTCCGGTGGCGGGACCGAAGCTGCTGTCGCCCAAATTTGTTCCGGTAGACATAATTCTATGGGAGGACAGGAAGCATCCCGGCGAATCCTCGGACCAAACCACGTCCTCCGCCATCAATCGACGGTCGGGGAAGCCATGCAGTGTGGCCAGCGTGTTGGCAATAACGCCCGAAACGCCGATTGCACAGCTATCTCCGGTGTGGATTAGGCAATTGTTGGCGTAGGTGTCATAAATGACACCTATTCCCTTTTCCTCCCAAATACGATGAGTGATTTTTACAATGTAGTCCACAATGTCCAGATATTCCGCGTCAAAGCCGGGCAGCTCCTGCTTTTTTTTCGTGTGTTTTAAAAACTCCCCATAGTTTTGATGGTCGATGGCGTTCACCTCAGAAGCGTTGCCGTAATAAATCTTTGCGTCATCCATGTTTTGCCCTCCATTACAATATTTGTTTGAATACGCATTCATAGTTATACTCCGTTTGCCTGAAATGTCAAGTTTTTGACGGCTCAGTACGCTTTTTTGTAGAAGCACACAGAGTTGAGCGTCGTTTTTGCGCAAAAAAGAGAACGCAAAGTCAACAACTCTGCGTTCTCCTTAGGATATCTATCCCTGCGTATCCCACGGCCGGGAGGACTTGCGCACCGTCAACTGCATGGGGCGGGTAATCACCTGCGGCGGCAGCTCCGAATGATCGATCAGCCGCATCAGCAGATCCAGGCAATCCTCGCAAAGACGATCCATCTGCTGGCTCAATGCGGTCAGGGAGTAAGCCGTCAATTCCCGCAGCACCGGCGCGTCGTATCCGGTAACAGAAACATCCCTGCCAATCTTCAGGTCTGTGTTTTCCCGAATGGCGTCAATCACCCCCAGCGCATTCAAGTCGCCGGAGCAAAAGATGGCATCGGGAATCTCCCTGCCCTTGACCAGCTCCCGTCCGGCCATCAACCCGCTTTCATAGCTGTATCCGGCAGGGATCACCCGGCAGTCCGTGACGCCGTGCTCCAGTAGGCCCTTTATAAAGCCCTGCTGACGGGGAATATAGTTGTGATGCAGACTGTTTTCAGAGCTGACGTACGCAAACCGGCAATGCCCGGTCTTTACCAGATAATCCGCCATCATCACGCCGCTGCCGAACTGATCGCTCTGCACCGCGCTTATGTTCATGCCCTGCAAATAGCCGTTGATGAGCACCACCGGCATCCCCTTTTGAATCCAGCGATGGGGAAGCTTGTGGGACAGCGCGGAGGAGGTGATGACTACGCCGTCCACCTGATACTGGTACATGTTCTCCATCAATTCGTTCAGATCGTCTTTCGGGTCCGAGGTAAAAACCATAGCCCGCAATCCCCGCGTCTTCAGAGCATTCATCAGCAACTGTAACACCTGATAATAAAACAGGTTGAAATAATCCGAAACCAGAATCCCGATGATGCCGGATCTTCCGGAGGTCATGATCTGCGCGATGGCGTTGGGCACATACCCCAGCTGCTCGGCGGCCTGCATCACCCGTCGGCGCGCATCCTCGTGGACCTTGATCTTGCAGTCCTTGGTAAACACGCGGGAGACGGTGGACTGGGAGACGCCGGCGAGCCGGGCAACATCCGTCGCGGTGGCGGGCTTTGTGGAATTGCGTTTTTCTGTCATGGAGCTACCTCCGCATTCTTTATCTGAATCATTATCACATCCCCCCAGCCTTTTGTCAATTGGCCCCTTGTCCGAAAGGCGTTGCGTCCGGCCCCCGCAGCAGATATAATTGATATATCACAAAAAAGGAGCATGTACCCAATAAATACAAAAGCCGATTTTACTGGACGGAGCAAGCGGCACTTGCCTTTGGGAGAAGGCAAAGGTGAAGGTTCCTGTCTGGCGCTACAATCTGGAGGAGCCGGAAATCGTTGTACAGCTGCATCAGGCGTACATAGACGCCGGTTCCCGGGTCATTTTGACCAATACCTTCGTTCCCAATCGTGACGCTGTGAAAACATCTCCCTATTCTTTGGAGGAAGCGGTTTCGGCCAGCGTTCGCCTAGCCCGGAAAGCGGCTGGATGAGCGGTGCAGGTAGGGCTGAACATCGGTCCCCTCACCGGACTGCTGGATCCTTACGGAGACGTCACCCCGGAGGATGTGGAGGCAATCTACACCTAGCAGATCGACAGTGGTATGCGGGAGCGGCCCGATCTGGTCTTTCTGGAAACTTTCATAGGCATCGAAATACTAAAAATTGCCGCCGATGTGGCAGGGCGGTATGAGGTCCCTCTGTTTTGCTCCATGACCTTCAGGGAGACCGGCCGGACAATGATGGGAGACTACTTGAAAGATATGCTGGAGGGGCTTCGGGCCTTCCCCGTCCACGCGGTGGGACTGAACTGCTCGCTGGGGCCGCATGCGGCGCAGCCCGTGCTCTCCGAATTCCGTCGTAGCACGGATCTGCCGCTCCTGTTCAAGCCCAGCGCTGGAAAGACCCGGTATGAAAACTGTAGCGTCAGCGCAGAGTTTTACGCGGGCACTTTTGTCTCCGATGTTCTCCCGGCGGTGTAGTTGGGCGTAACCTATCTGGGCGGCTGCTGCGGTACAGATCCTTCCTATATTCGCCGACTGGATGAAAAGTTGAATTCGTATTCTTCTCAAAAACCTGCAAATTCACCAATTCCTAAGGTCCTTAATAGATTTTCTTTGACAAACTTTAAAGATATATGTGCATTCTTCCAATCAATCCCATAATTTTGTGTTTAAATTAGAGATTTATAACAAGAAATCTTGACAAGCAGGGAAAGCAATCTATAATAAGACAAATGACACCGATGTCATAAAGAGGTACGCTATGAATGATCAACCACCTTTGACAGACCCCGCCGACTCCGGCCCCGGCTTGGAGCGGGCTATTCCAACCTCCCGCGATGTAGCAAAATTGGCCGGCGTCTCCCAATCCTCGGTCTGCCGTGTTTTTGATAAAAAATGGGCTGACAAAATCAGCCCCAAGCTGGAAAAGCGCGTCCGTGAGGCGGCGCAGGCGCTTGGCTATTCGCCCAACGCCCTTGCCCGTGGTCTGACCGCCCAGCGCTCAGGGATCGTCGGACTGGTCATCTCCGAGGATTTCAATGATTTTTACTATGACATCATGCGCCGTATGACCAATGAATTGCAAATGCTCGGAATACGGGTAATGCTGTTCAACGCCTCTCCCCACCGTAACATCGATCATGTGATCCGCCAGTTGCAGGAATACCGTGTGGACGGCATCCTGTTCACAGCCGCCTCCCTCTCCAGCAAGGTTTCTCCCTTGCAGTGCGAGGTACCGCTGGTTCTGGTCAATGTTTACACCGACACGCCCTTTTGCAGCAGTGTCATTTGCGACAACTTCGGCGGTTCCAAGGAAATGGCCTCCTATTTATATGAGTGCGGCGGTCGTGATTTTCTATATGTATCCGCGGAAAACAGTCGCTACTATGATGTGTCAGACCGGAAAAGCGGCTTTTTAGCAGGCTTGCGGGAAAAGGGAATCACCGAATGCCGCATCGAGCGGGGCGACTACTCCTATGAATCCGGCAAGGAAATCGGACGGCGGCTCTTTTGCGGCAGCAAACGTCCGGACACGATTTTCAGCTGCGGGTCCAGAATGGCTTTCGGTATTATGGATGTCGCCCGATACGAATTTGGCATCCGCATTCCCGAAGATCTCTCCGTGGCCGGTTATGACGATCTGGTGATGACCGATCTGGACGCCTATGGTCTGACCTGCGTGCAGCAGCCCTCACAGGCTTTGGCCAAAACCGCCGTTCGTCTTCTGTTTGCGGAATTATCTCAGGAACACACAGGGATTGAAACCATTCATGAACCCGCTTCCCTGAAAATCCGCACCTCGGTGCGGCGAAAACCGATTCTTTAGTCTTTTCTTCCGAATCGGCGTCTGTCTCTGTGCTCGTCAGGCGCCGATTTCACTTTCATTTAAAATGACTCCGGCGTCATTTTAAATAATTCAAGTCAGATTTGCATCATGATATATGCGATAAACCCATGACTTCAAATGATATTGTCGACTTATTTTTGACACAAGATCATGTTACTAAATGACGCCGATGTCTTTGAATAAGGATTAGTTCTGTGAATAAAGGAGGATTTTTGTATGGGCCACTATCAAGCAGCCAAAAAATTGGTTCTGGAGTATTTCGATGCGCTGGAACGCGCCTCGGCCGATGAAGTGGGCGGGGTCTTAGCGCAGTATCTGTCTCCGGAGTATTTCTGGAAAAGCGTTTACCCCTTTCGCGATTTAGCCAGCGTTCAAGAGGTGGGCAGCGTCTTCTGGCAGCCGCTGAAAACCGCAATCACTAGTATGCAGCGCAGACAGGATATTTTTATTGCCGGCTCCAATGAGCTGGGTGGGGAGACTTGGATCATGAGCATGGGGCATTTTATGGGTCTGTTTGACGCAGATTTTCTTAGGATTCGCCATACCCGTAAAATGGTGAGTCTGCGCTATGCGGAATTCAACTGTGTGGAAAACGGCAAAATTTCTAAAACGGGCCTGTTTTTGGATTTGATCGGACTGATGTCCCAGGCTGGCTGCTACCCGCTGCCTCCGATGACCGGACAGTACTTTGTGTATCCCGGACCCCGTATGCATGACGGTCTGCTGCTTGAAGACGCCCCCGAGGAGGAAGGCGTAAAAACACTGGCCGCAGTCAACTTTATGGTGAACGATCTGGATCGGCTGAACAAGTCCGGCTCTCTGGAGCCACCCACCTTCGATGATCTGGAACGCTCGTGGAATCGAGATATGATCTGGTATGGTCCGTGTGGCGTCGGCGCAACTTACACCATCCCACGCTATGTGGAGCAGCACACCGGCCCGTTCCGCAGACACCTGACCGACAAGACCTTCAACGGCCATGTGGTCCGATTTGCCGAGGGTAATTTCGCCTGCTTTTTTGGCTGGCCAAATCTGACCAACCGTAACTCCGGCGGATATCTGGGTCTACCCGCCGGGAATTGCGCCGATATGCAGGTCGTGGACGTCTACTGCCGCAGAGGGGACAAGCTCTCTGAAAACTGGGTGCTGATCGATTTGCCCTGGTGGCTGAAGCAGCAGGGACTGGACATTTTTCAGCGCACCGCTGAAATTCTGAATTTTCCTGATGCGCCCTCGAACTGAGCTTATCCGGGTGGCGGCAACAAACATTTCCTCTTAAAAAGATGTTCCTAGCGGAACTCTTGATATACAATTACATAAAGAGAAGGAGAAATAGTAATGAATCTGTTAGATGCCCTGATCGTAGTGATCTACCTCGTTGCAATGATGTTCATCGGTTTCTTTGTGGGAAGAAAGAACAACACGCAAGAAGACTATTTCCTCGCCGGTCGTTCCATGCCCTGGATCCCCGTGGCGCTCTCTGTTGCTGCAACCATGATCTCCGCAAACAGCTTTGTCGGCGGCCCCGGCTGGGCCTATACCGACGGTATCATGCCGTTTATGCAGAATATCACCGTTCCTCTGGCCTGCTTCATCGCGGTCACCGTCACCGTTCCCATGTTCTATCGGCTGCGGGTCTCCTCCATTTATGAGTATATGGAGAAGCGACTGGGCAGCTACACCCGCAATCTGGCGGTTGCGCAGTTTTTCATCAACTCCCTGATTCAGGTGTCGTCCATGGTGTTCGTCCCCGCCCTAATTATTCAGACCATCACCGGCTGGGCTCTGAACGTGATCGTGCCCATCATCGTGGTCTGTGCTATCGTCTATACGCTGGCAGGCGGTATCAAGGCTGTCATCTGGACGGACGCCGTGCAGATGTGCATTCTTTGGGGCGGCATGATTATCATTCTTATTTCCGCTGCCAACAGCACCGGTCTGGGATGGGGCGCAACACTGGCGCAGGCTGCGGCCGCAGGCAAGTACAATGCCTTCGATTTCAGTTTTACCTTCACCAAGACCAACGCTTTCCTCTGCTCCTGCTTCGGCATTTTCATGTGGACTCGTTATTTCTGCTTTGACCAGACGCAGATGCAGCGCATCCTGACCTCCAAGTCCATGCGGGGCATCAAGCGCTCCTTCGTCTCCAGCTCCATCATTATGAATGTGATGTACTTCTCTATGCTGTTCGTCGGCACGATCTTTTTCGTGACATACGGGGGCAAGGAATTTGCGACCAGCAATGAAATTATGATCGGATTCATTCTTAACAATCTGCCTGTGGGCGTGATCGGTCTGGTGATCGCTGCCGTGTTTGCCGCGGCAATGAGCTCTGTGGACTCTCTGTTCAACTCCATGACTACCGTATTCACCAAGGATATCTACGAAAAATATTTTGAGAAGGGAAAGGGCAAGGTCTCTTCTCTTAAGCAAGCCATGCTGGTTTCGGCGATTCTGGGCGTCATCATCATCTTCATCGTCATTTTGGGCTTTGGCGGCACCGTCAAATCCGTCATTGATGTGGTGGGCCGTTACATCTCCTACTTTGCCGGTCCCGCCCTCGGCTCCTTCCTTCTGGCCATGCTGACCCGCAAGGCCAACGACAAGGGCACCGCCACCGGTTTTGTGGTGGGTCTAGTGCTGGGCTATCTGATTGCCAAAAACTTTGGCACCAGCTGGCTGGTGAACCCCGCCATCGGCTGCGCCATCACCTATGTGGTGGGCTATCTCCTCAGTCTGGTATTTAAGAGCGGCAAAACCGAGGAGGAAATTAAGGAACTAACCGTCTGCGGTCTGCGGGATCAGCTGATCGCCGAAGGCGCGGGGGAAGAAGACGGCGTGTCCGTCGTTCCCTTCAAGATCGACAAATACGGGATCGCGCTGCTGGTGATCTTCTTTGCCCAGTATGTGATACTGGCCATCATTCGCTGATTCGCTCTCTCAAAATGTTTCACTCCCTCTTATCCAAGCTGACCTGCCGCGTAGAGGATTCTGCGCGGCAGATCCCGGTTTTGTAAATAAGTGACTTTCTTGGTATTTTTATATCGTTCTTCTCCATAATAGCTGCAAATTACTTTACAGTGACCTATTTTCATCGTACTATGAAATCAATAAGTTCATATCCTCTTCAAGTGTCTGTTCCGCCATCGATGCCGGAACGGAAGCATAGAGAATCGGGTGTGATTCCCGAACGGTACCGCCGCTGTAAGCGTGGAGACCGTGCCAAACGGTGAGAGCCGGTCACTGGGGAAACCCGGGAAGGCAGGCACGGTTGTGGAAGTATTTCTTCCGGAGACGCAAGTCAGAAGACCTGCTTGATGAGTACGTCCGCTTTTGCGCGCACGAACGCGGACGTCCTTCCGGAGACGCAAGTCAGAAGACCTGCTTGATGAGTACGTCCGCTTTTGCGCGCACGAACGCGGACGTC
>Ga0183099_1000664_pt1 | contig 23089 bp, 26 predicted proteins | sample Biomet1_FD_127788 | JGI IMG/M metagenome (GOLD analysis project Ga0183099, IMG submission 127788) | Microbial communities from bioreactor (seeded with anoxic lake sediment) at LBNL, California, USA - Biofuel metagenome 1 | ecosystem: Engineered > Bioreactor > Anaerobic > Unclassified ...
CTTGAATGGCGTTTGAATTCCAACATTCCAGTCAGTCCCGTCCGGTTTTGATCCTATTACCACTAAATTCCCTCCAAGGTTTACAATATCCTGTTGATGTATCCATTATGTGATGATAGATCTTTCCATTCTTTTTAAAATATCTTTGATAAATTCCAGAAGTAACAACTGCCTTGTCAGAAACATTTAAAACCCCAAGATAGTCACCATTTGACTTGAATGGCGTTTGAATTCCAACATTCCAGTCAGTCCCGTCCGGTTTTGATCCTATTACCACTAAATTCCCTCCAAGGTTTACAATGGCATGTTTCACATGATGTCTTCTTAAAATTTCAGCGACAGCATCCCCTGAATAGCCTTTTGCAATACCTCCAAGATCAAGCGCCATCCCTTTTTCTTTCAATAAAACGCTTTTTTCCTTGTCGTTTAAAATAATATTTTGATAGTTGACAAGCGGTATTGTAGATTTGATGCCCTCTTCTGAAGGAATTTTTTCATCGGGTGTATTAATTCCCCAAAGTTTAACCAGCGGACCGACCGTTATATCAAACTTCCCTGCTGTAATTTCGCTGTATTTTTTCCCTGTGCGTATGACATTGTACGTTTCTTCCGAGACTTTAACCGGTTTAATTCCTGCATTTTTATTGATTGCGGTTACTTCACTTTCGGCTATGTGTACACTCATTTTCTTTTCAATTTCATCAATCTTATTAAAGCATTCATCAAATACTTTATCATCAGTATTACCGTATGTAGTTATACTACATACGGTATCCAATGCTACTTTCGTCTTAGTTATTGGTTTTTCTGCATTATCACCCGTGTTTTTGCAGGCTGAAAAAATTGCAATCAGTATAATCAATACACCTAAGCCTATATAATATATTTTATTTTTTCCGGTATAGATTGACATAGTGTACTCCTAATGTATTGCACCGGTCGGGCATTTTGCTTTACATGCAGCTTCCGAGCATTTTTCCTTACATATTTTGAAATCTATTATTGCAAGATTATTTTCCATTTTTATAGCGCCATGGCCGCAATTTTTAGCACAAATGCCGCATCCAATGCAGCTGACTGTGCAAAGTTTTCGCGCAACTGCACCTTTATCCTTGGAGTTACAACTTACTTTTACAGGAGAACCAACCGGCAGCATTTCTATCACATTTTTAGGACAAGCCTTTTCACAAGCTCCGCATCCGGTACATTTTTTAAGATCAACGACCGGCAATCCCTCTTTGCTCATTGTCAATGCACCGAAAGGGCAACTCTTTACACAGGTCCCAAACCCATGCATCCATATTTACAGCCTTTGGGTCCTCCTTGAATATAATTAGCGGCTGTACAATCTTCAATACCCTCATATCGAAAGCTTAAAGCTGCTTTATCAGCACCCCCTGAGCATTTTACATGCGCAAATCTGGGTTCTATTTGAGGGGCGGCTTTCCCTGTCAATTCGGCTACCATTCTCGCAACAGTTTCTTTACCCGGAATACACAAATTTGGGGCTACATCAGGATTTAAAACAACTGCTTCTGCATATGCGATACACCCTGCATATCCACAGGCACCACACTGTCCTTTAGGCAAAGCTTCCTCTACCAAATGGATCAGCGGATTTGTTTCAACAGCGAATTTTTTGTTTGCAAAAGCAAGAATTATTCCAAATATCAATCCGACCGACCCCATGACAACTAAAATCATTATCGAAGTATACATACTAATTATCTCCCTCTATATCTTTATCATTCCTGAAAATCCAAGAAAAGCCAAAGATAACATGCCTGCTAAAATGAATGCTACGCCCATTCCCTGCAATGGTTTCGGTACATCTGCATACTCTAGTTTTTCTCTTAAACTTGCCATCAGTATAATTGCGATGGCAAAACCGACCCCAGAACCTAACGAATTTACAACGCTCTTAACAAAAGTAAAGTTTGATTCAACATTGATTAGCGGAACGCCCAGCACAACACAGTTTGTCGCAATCAGCAACAGATATATTCCCCACATGCCATATAATGCCGGGGCTTGTTTTTTGATTATCATTTCTAATAATTGTACAAAGCTTGCAATCAGCAGAACAAAAACTACCGTCTTTAAAAATTCCAAATTTAATGGTACCAGCACAAAGGTATAGACTACCCAAGCAAGCATGGAACTCAGTGTAATGACGGAAGTCACTGCCATTCCCATTCCAATCGAAGCATCCAATCTTTTAGAAACCCCAAAGAAAATGCACAAACCTAAAAATCTTGTTAAAACAAAGTTATTAACAATTGCTGCACTTGCGAACAATAATAAATAAGATGTCATTGTGCATCACACTCCTTTAATTTTGCCGCTTTTCTTTGTTCATGAATTTTTAGTCCACCAATCATATATCCAATTAATATAAATGCTCCTGGCGGTAAGATCATGATTAATGCAGGATTGTACCACGAACCCAATATTTGAATGCCTAGAATAGAACCATTTCCTAAAAGCTCTCTTATAATGCCGATAACTACCATCGCTAGCGCAAAGCCGCATCCCATTCCAAATCCATCAAAAAACGATGGAATGACTTTATTTTTTGATGCGAATACTTCAGACCTTGCCAATATTATTGCGAATACAACAATTAAGGCCAAATAGATTCCCAACGATTTATATAATAAAGGGAAAAATGCTTGCAATACCAATTGTATAACGGTTACAATCGTTGCTACTGAAGTTATATAAACAGGTACACGAACCTTAGGATTAACTAATTTTCTTGTTAAAGACACAACAACATTATTTGCTGATAAAACGAACAGAACTGACAAGCCCATGGTTAATGCATTCACTACAGTTGTTGTAACGGCCAGAGCGGGACAAAGACTCAATGCCAGTACAAATATAGGATTTTCGTCTATGATTCCTTTTTTAAAAATCTTCCACAGTTCTTTCATCTTATTTACCTCCTGTAAACTCAACAACTTCATCTACCGCTTCTTTCACACCTTTTGTAACAGCTCTTGAAGTTATTGTCGCCCCGGTTAAAGCTTGAACATTTTCTTTGTTGGAAGGATCTTTGACTACAATCAATGCATCTGATTTTTTCCCTTTGATCCGGTCTCTAAAAAAATCCTTTCCGGCATTATCTCCAAGCCCTGGAGTTTCATTTGCTGCTAAGATATTGTAGTCAATAACCTTCCCGTCAATCGAAACAGCTACCATCATTTTTATTGTTCCTCCATAGCCCTTACTTTCACTTGGAACAACATATGCAATTACTTTTCCTTCTTTTTCTGCGGTAAACCATCCTGTTTTACCAGAGACACTCTCGAAGCTGTCAGCTGCAGTTACCAATGACTTCATTGCCTGCTGTTCTAACATTTTATTTTTTTCCATTGCGATTGGATTTGTGATAAAATAAGTACCCGCTATGATTAATCCGGAAATTAAACAAGCCAATGTTAAATTTATTGTTATTTGGAAAATGGTATACTCTTTTTCAAAATGTGCGTCTGACATAACATTACCTCCTTGTCCCATATATTCTAGGTTTTATTGTAAGATCAATTAAAGGTGTTACGCTGTTCATCAGCAAAATTGAATAACAAACCCCTTCCGGATAACCGCCCTTTAACCTTATTAACGTAGTTATCATACCGGCTCCCACAGCAAAAATGATCTGTCCTTTTTTAGTAATTGGAATAGTAACCATATCTGTTGCCATGAAGAAGGCTCCAATAACCAAACCTCCTGCCATCATATGAAAAATCGGATCTCCTGTAAATAGTCCTTCCGGTCCAAAAATCCAAGTTAATATTCCTACCGTTCCGATCATACAGACCGGAATTTGCCAATTGATATATCCTTTATAGATAATATATAATCCGCCTAAAACAAGTAAAATAGTGGAGGTTTCTCCGATGCTTCCATTTCTTGTTCCCAAAAACAAAGCCTTATACAATGCTGATTGGCTTCCAAAAGTTTCAACTAACTGAGAGTATCCCTGCAGCTTTAATATTGACAGCGGTGTCGCGCTTGTGACAACATCTGCCTGTGTCTTTAGGCTGGTCCAAGTTGTCATTGCAACAGGCCAGGAAACCATTAAAGCAGCTCTTCCAATATGTGCAGGATTGAAAATATTGAATCCCAAACCGCCCATAGAGTGTTTTGAAATAGCAATGGCAATCATGGAGCCTATTGCTGTCATATACCATGGCATTCTTGGAGAAATACTCATTGCCATCAGAAGTCCCGTTAAAAACGCACTGCCATCAAGGGCAGTAATTTTTACCTTTCTGATTTTTTGTACCAAATATTCCATAGTAACAGCGGATATTATGGAAACCATAATATTAATCAATGCAGGCATCCCAAAATAAAACACTGCAAAGATTGCTGCAGGAGCCAATGCTAAATTGACATTCCACATGATTTTGGGTATTGATTCATTGCAACGGATGTATGGCGAAGTTGAAACAGACAAAATATTTTCTGAAGCACTAATTTGCGAACTCATATATTACTTCCCCCTTTCTTAATGACGTGATGGTGAATGCGCCCAATTCTGAGCTTTAGAATATCTTATATATTGCACAATATTTCGTTTTGCAGGACAAATATAAGCACAGCTTCCGCATTCTATACAATTCAGCAAACCAAAACGATCTTTCGCTTCAATAAACTTATTGCGTTCTCCAAGTATGCTTAACATACTTGGGATCAAACCAATCGGACATGCCTCAACACATTTACCACAGCGAATGCATGGTTCTTCCTCTCCAGAATATAATGCTTTTTGAGTTAAAGCTAATATTCCCGAGACTCCTTTAACTACCGGGACTGCCAAAGAAGATTGGGCATAACCCATCATCGGTCCACCGCTAATAATTTTTTCCGGAGTTTTGCTTAATCCTCCGCAAAAATCAATAACATCCTTGAAGCTTGTCCCAATTCTTACCGATACATTTTTTGCTTCACTAACTGCATCTCCTGCAACAGTAACAACTCTCTCAATAAGAGGGATACCATTTACAACAGCCTCTGCAACCGCAGCTATTGTACAAACATTCATTCCTACTACACCTATATCAGAATGTCTTTTTCCTGATGGAATTTCCCGATCAGTAAGTACTTTTATCAGCATTCTTTCTGCACCTTGAGGATATTTAGTCGGTACGGATACAACTTCGACGTTTGTTCCTTCAAAGGCTTCCTTCATAACTTTAACAGCCTCTGGTTTGTTATCTTCAATTCCTACAATTCCCCTACTGACATTTAAGGATTTCATAGCTATTTTTACGCCGGTGACAAGTAGTTCTGTGTATTCAAGCATAACCCTATAGTCACCATTTAAATAGGGCTCGCATTCAGCACCATTTAAAATAAAAGTATCAATTTTCTTTTCTGGTCCATATGATATTTTTATATGACTTGGAAAATTGGCGCCCCCCAAGCCTACGATCCCCGAATCCCTGACTATTTGATGGATTTCCTTGATGTCCACTTTCTTCCAATCACGCTGTAAAGGAATGCCTTCGACCCATTCATCAAGTCCATCACTTTCGATTACAATTGATAGACATCGGTCTTTATAGGAACTGTCATATTCCGCGATATCGATTACTTTGCCTGAAATCGATGCATGTACTGCACTGGTAATAAAAGCATCATTCGCAGCAATAAGCTGTCCTTTTTTACCATATCTCCAATCTTAACTATCGGAGTCCCCGGTGCACCGATATGCTGGCTCACAGGAATAATAACCTTCTGTGGAACAGGCATTTTTTCAATGCACTTATTCATCGTATATTTTTTACTTTCTTCGGGATGAACTCCTCCGCGAAAACTTTTTAACACTAACACACACCTTCTTTTCTGCTCATAAATTGTCGTAATCGTCTACCGAATTATGCTTACAACCTTAGGCAAAGATTTTTCGGTTTTACCTATATAATTATCAAAGAATTTAATAAATAGGGCTACTAAGATAAAAGCAATCATCCCACCAATTATTTTGCAAGCAAATATATTGCTTCCTATTGTATTTCCAATTGAACCTCCAAGCATTACTCCAACAAATACAACAATTAACGGTAAAGCAAAAACGATAAATGCTCCTTTTAGTGCATTGGATTCTTTCACTTCAAAAGTTACTCTTTGACCAATTATCGCTCCTATTTGATTTTTGGCGGTTACAATCGCAGAATCATTACCGGGGCATGCCCCGCAGCTTTTACATTCACTATGTTTACCTGCTTTTATCTTTGCAATGTCTCCTATAACTTCAATTATTACACCCTCTTCTGTTCTCATTTTAGGGACACTCCTCTCATGTTATACTCACATGCATTCCTTTGCCGGGGTAAGTTCTTTTTCTGCGGCTGATCTTTGACTTATTGCTACTAGGTAATCGCGATAAAAAACATCCTTACATGGATATTCCATATCTAATGTTTCTACATTTGCAGTAAACATGTAGTTTGTAAACTGACATACAAATACATTTTTGCTACTATCACTGAATTTAGTTTTCAATTCTTTTAAGTAATCACAATACTTGCAATCCATCATAATACCTTCTTTCTTTAAACACTTAATTTGTAAACTTGCTTATGCTAAGCTTTTCACAATTAAATCAGCTTCTCCGGTAATATAAATCGACCTAGAAAGAACATGTTTTTTATTTAACTCAATGAAATATCATATTACATGGCTCGTCTTTCCAACTGTTTGCATTCCTTTGCCGGGGTAAGTTCTTTTTCTGCAGCGGAACTTTTACTTATTGCTCTTAGGTAATCCTGATAAGTAACATCCTTGCATGGATATTCCATATCTAATGTTTCTACATCTGTAGTAAACATGTAGTTTGTAAATTGACATACAAATACATTTTTGCTGCTATCACTGGACTTCGTTTTCAATTCTTTTAAGTAATCACAATACTTGCAATCCATCATAATACCTTCTTTCTTTAAATACCTAATTTGTAAACTTGCTTATGTTAAGCTTTTCACAATTAAATTCTACTTCTCCGTTAATTTAGTTTCAAGGTTAAACATCACAAATTATTATTGGTATTTTGGGTCATCTATTATTAGATACGGTTTTTATATTTACATAAAATTATAAGTTTTATTGCCGAACAAACTGTAAATGGCGGATTATTAACTTTTACCCTAACCCCAAATTAATGGATTAAATTTATTAGACAAAGACAAATAAATGAAATAAAGGAAATAAAGAAATATATTATGACTCAACATAAATAGGCAGCTAATCAAAAATTAAATCTTCTTATTTAATACCATATGCCTATAATCTATTCGTCCGATTCTGTTGCAATAGTAATCCTTTTAAAATAAAACCGTATCTAACAATACCAATCATAAAAAATCTTTAAAAATTCATAATAAATAATCTTGAAAGCAAGAATATCTTGGAAGTACAATGAAATTGTGAAATAATTAACCAAATAATTTAAAGAGCGTTACTTTTAAAATAGCTGTTCTATTTAGAAAGGATGAGAAGAAAGAAAGAATAAACAGTTCCTTATGAAGGCAGAAGGCTATATTACAAAGAAAATTTTACTAGAAGATATAGTCGAAGAAGGATTTGGAGCGTTAACAGACCCTGAAAAGAAAAAGCATGTGAAGATACTGGTTACTCCGAATAAAACGCTGTTATAAGTTTATATATTTGATAGAAATGGACGGATTGGCTCCGTCCATTTTTCTATTTTTCTTTCACATAAATCAGCTTATTATTTGATCCGCTGATTTTTTCGGAACGGATCTCAAACAAATCGAGAGATTTGATAAACGGTGTGAATTTATTAAATCCAAAGTTTCTTACATCAAAGTCAGGATATCTTTTCTGCAGTTTGTTCCCGATATCTCCGATAAAGATCCATTCATCCTCGTCAGAGTTTTCCTGGACGATGGTGATGATTGCCTTTCGGATCGTCTCGGAATTGGTCATCTTATCTTCATCCTGGTTATTTTTAGGTGCCGCCGCCGGGATGGTGACCGGCTGATCACCCAATGCCAGCAGGTCGAGGTATTTAAATTTATTGCAGGCGGATATGAAGGCCTTTGGCGTCTTGCTCTCCCCCATCCCGACCACATCCATTCCTGATTCTCTCAATCTGGATGCAAGCCGCGTGAAATCGCTGTCACTTGAGACGATACAGAAGCCGTCCACATTGCCGGAGTACAGGATATCCATGGCATCGATGATCATAGCAGAATCCGTTGCGTTCTTTCCGGTCGTATAGCCGTACTGCTGGATCGGTGTGATGGAGTGCTCCAGAAGCACGCTTTTCCACGATGCAAAGGTCGGCTTTGTCCAGTCACCGTAAATCCTTTTGTAGGTGGCCACCCCGTCGTTGGATATTTCATCCAGAATAAATTTAATGTATTTATCCGAAATATTGTCCGCATCGATCAATACGGCATATCGTTTGTCCTTGTTATTCATAATTTGTTACCCCCATATTATATATTTTTAAATCTGTGAAACCGGGTTGTTCTGTTGTGATAAACTTTCTATCAGCGGAACCAGCTGACTTGGTATGTCTATGATAAAGTCGGCACCGGCATCCAGAAGGTTTTCTCGTGAACGATAACCCCAGGTTACGCCGATACATATCAAATCTGCATTCTTGGCTGTTTCTACATCAACATTAGAATCTCCCACAAAAATCGCTTTCTCCTGTTTTGAATCCAACTCCTTCAAAGCAGCAAAAACATTATCCGGAGCCGGTTTTTTCTTTCTGATATGATTGTCCCCTATTGCTACGTCGATATTCTGTCCAAAGAAAAAACTACATATGTTTTTTGTTTCCTCGTCACGCTTATTCGACACCACTCCGATTTTAAATTCCTTTTCTTTTAGCAGTTTTAATGTGTCCGCTACATTTTCATACGGGATCGTCTTAGAAAACATATTTTTCCTGTAAGCATCCCGAAACAAATCAAGACAGCGCATGATTTCCTTTTCGGGTGACCCTTTCGGCAGCGACCTTGTCATCAGCATCTGAACACCGTTCCCGATAAATGATTGGATTTCGCCTATCGTTCTTTTCTGATAGCCCTCGCTTTTCAAGACTGCATTAACGCTCTCTGCCAGATCCTCCAGAGTATTGACAAGCGTACCGTCTAAGTCAAATATTACTGTATCATAATTCATTTCTCTTGCTCCTGTATTTTTACTACTTCTATTCTAACATAAATCTGCAGATACTGCGACTGTTTCTTAACCTCCGTTTTGTTTACAAACTGCCAAAAAAGGCATATATTATAATATGTCAGAAAATTCGCCAAAGGAGAAACATAAACATATGAGAAAGCTTTTGATCAAAGCATTTGTAAAAAATCATGAGAATGTGAAGGATCCAAAGGTAAGGGAAGATTATGGGAAACTTGCCAGTGTAGTCGGTATCTGTACCAATCTGTTTTTATGTGTGTCCAAAATTGCAGTCGGACTTGCTGTGAACAGCATTGCCATCATAGCGGACGGCATCAATAATCTGTCGGACACTTCCGCTTCGGTCATTACCCTGTTTGGATTTTGGCTCGCCGCAAAGCCGGAAGACAAGGAACATCCTTACGGACATGCACGCTATGAATATTTGACGGGACTCATCATTTCGATTTTTATTATTATCGTAGGTTTAAAGCTTTTAACGACATCCTTTAATAAGGTATTGCACCCGGCACCCATGCAGTTCAGCTATATCATGATTTTTGTAATGCTCCTGGCCATCGCAATTAAAATCTGGCAGGCTATTTTTAATATAAAAGTAGGAGAAACCATCCATTCCTCCACCTTAAAGGCTACCGGCACGGACAGCCGCAACGATGTAATTGCCACCTCAGCCGTTTTATTGAGCATTCTGGCCGGAAAACTAACTGGACTGCTGCTGGATGGTTATATGGGTTGCCTGGTTGCGATTTTTATTCTTTATTCTGGAATTCAGCTCATCAGAGAGACTTCCAGTCCGCTTCTCGGAATTCTCCCGATCCCGAGCTGGTAAATGAGATTCAGACGCGGATCTGTTCCTATCCCGATGTGATCGGAATCCACGATCTTGTTGTACACGACTATGGTCCAGGCAGAATTTTTACATCCGTTCACGTTGAAGTCGACGCATTCGCGGATTTAATTAAAAGCCATGATATGATCGACAACATTGAGCGGGCGATCAGTAAAGAACTGAATATCCATATAGTGATCCACATGGACCCTCTCGATACTCAGGACGCATTAACGATTGAGTTAAATGAAAAGATAAGCAATATATTGACAAACATGGACGGAGTCATCGGCTTTCACGACCTGAGAGTCGTTGCCGGCTATAGCCACAGCAACGTCATATTTGATATCGTCGTTTCCCCTGACAGCAAGGTAAAAGAATCTGACATCCGGGGGCTTGTGGAAACACAGCTTCAGGATTATGACAAGCAATATTTCGTTGTGATTAATTTTGATAAAAGTTATGTAAAAAATAATATCTGATCAACTGATATACCACTCAGCAGGAAGAGCAAGCATTTCAGGAGGGCTTGAAACGATCATGAAAAACAGTAATACTTCAGAGAATAGCAATTCCATTAAGGATCACAGCCAGTTATATACAGCACATTTTGTTGCTTTCGTCACGATCATCTTCTGGAGTATAACCTTCATCTCCACTAAAATACTCCTCGATGAATTTACTCCGATGGAGATTCTGCTATACCGTTTTATCCTTGCTTATATCGCTCTGTTTATCGCAAGCCCGCATTTCATCCAATATAAAAACAGCAGGGAAGAGCTTCTTTTTGCCGGTGCGGGCCTTACCGGCGTGACACTGTATTTCATCATGCAGAATATTTCTCTTGATCATACACTGGCATCCAATGTAGGTGTCCTTGTCTCCGTCGCACCTTTTTTTACTGCGATCCTTTCCTACTTTTTCCTGAAAAAGGAACCGATCCGAAAAAGTTTTCTGATCGGATTCGTTGTTTCCATCTTCGGGATCATATTGATCAGTTTCAATGGTAATTTTATCCTGAAGCTTAATCCCCTCGGGGATATTCTGGCCGTTGCCTGCGCGGCAGTCTGGGCGGTTTATTCGATCTTAATGAAAAAACTCAGTGTTTATGAATACAACATCATACAATGCACACGAAAAATCTTTTTTTATGGTATCCTGCTGATGCTTCCGATGCTGCCTTTCTTTGAATTCAAATTTGATTTAGGCAGATTATTGTATTTGCCTAATTTACTCAATATTGCTTTTCTTGGAGTCATCGCCTCAGCTCTTTGCTTTGTGACCTGGAATTATGCACTGAGCATCATCGGACCGGTCAGGCTCAACGTCTATATTTATTTCAGCCCTGTTGTTACTGTGATTGTATCTGCCATAGTCTTGCATGAGCGGATCACGATGGTTGCCGGAATCGGAGTTGTTCTCATCTTGTCCGGATTATTTGTTTCTGAAAGGAATTCATTATTTAGGGCAGAGGAAAAGAAGGGAAAGGAAGAAATTAAATGAAGCGTGTGTATGATTATGAAACAACCATCGGAAAAATCGGAATCGCGGAAGAAGACGACCGGATCACCCATTTGTTTTTTGAAAGTGAAGAAACTCCCGAAGGATATGAGCGTAAGGAAACCCCGGTTTTAAAGGAAGCCTGCAAACAGCTTCAGGAGTATTTTTCCGGTAAACGAAAGGGGTTCACTCTTCCACTTGCTCCATCAGGTACGGAATTCATGCAAAAGGTATGGAATGCTCTGTGCGTGATCCCTTACGGAGAAACCCGAAGCTATAAGGATATCGCTGCAGCAATAGGCAGCAGCAAAGCATACAGGGCTGTGGGAATGGCCAACAACAGAAACCCCATTGCGATCATGATCCCATGTCACCGCGTGATCGGCGCTGACGGTAAGCTGGTGGGTTATGCTGCCGGACTGGATATCAAGAAATTTTTGCTGGAGCTGGAAAAGAAAAATAAATAATATTATCCTTCTTTATGCCTGAGAAAATACCCGATCGGGCCTTGAAGGCTGACCTGCCTGATCAAATCACCAAGCTCATTCAGTGAAAGGTCCATGTCACGGCTCATCCAGTAGGTAATGATTCCGATCTGAGCGGATGCAACATATTCCAGAACATAATCCAGCTCCGATGTAATAAGAATATTTTCCTTTTGAATCAATTCTTTGATATTTTTCTTGACCAATTGCTTGACCTTGTGGATAAAATTCGGATCACCATTTACCCCTAGCAGGATTTTCAGACAAATATGATACTTCTGATAGAATTCCAGCGGCGGCAGGATCAGAAAGGTATCCGGCTCTTTGAGAAGGGTGGCAACGATAATCTTGATCTTATCTGTAATCTCTACAATGATCTCGTCCTCCACCTTTTCCAGCAGATCATAAATATCTTTGTAATAAACGTAGAATGTTCCTCTATTCAGCTTTGCCCTGTCGGTTATTTCCTTAATGCTGATATGTTCTATTTTTTTCTGCGTGTAAAGATCAAAAAATGCTTCCTTGATTTTTTCCTTTGTCTCCGTAACTCTTTGTGAATCCTGACTCATGGCCATTTCCCTTTCTTTAGTCAAATTAATCCCTTACCTTCCGGTTTTTTTTCGTAAACCAACATTTCTTTTTAGATTGTTTATTTATTTTTACCAATTTCCTTAGTATAATGACAGTATAAAACAACACGTTGTTGTATACAATAATTTTTTATGGATAGAAATATGGGAAATCAAACTGATTGTATCGTTTTAAATATGGTAAGTAAATTTTATGGGAATAAGCAGGTTCTGAGGGATATTACCCTGAGCGTTCCTTATGGTACGATCTATGGACTTTTGGGTCCTTCCGGCTGTGGCAAAACTACAACGGTAAAGATCATGGCCGGTATCATGGAGGCTACTTCCGGGGAAACCTATGTATTGGGTGAAAAAATGCCGCAGCTTTCTCTGATGAATCAGATCGGCTATATGGCACAATCCGACGCGCTTTATTCCGTTCTGACCGCAGCAGAAAACCTGGAATTCTTTGCTTCTATTTACGGAATGAAGCGGGATCAAACGAAAAAAAGGATTTCAGAGGTTATGGAACTCGTCAATCTGAGCGATGATCTTAACAAACCGATCGCTGCTTATTCAGGCGGTATGAAGCGAAGACTATCTCTGGCGATGGCGATCCTTCACCACCCAAAGGTCCTTATTCTTGATGAACCGACAGTGGGGATCGATCCGCTGCTTCGAAAAGATATTTGGGCTGAACTCTATAAAATGTCGGAACAGGGAGTTACCATTCTTGTGACGACACATGTTATGGACGAGGCGGAAAAGTGCCAGCAGCTCGCAATGCTTCGCCGCGGCCGGTTGATCGCATCAGGGACACCACTTGAGCTTCAGCAGCGGATCGACGCAAAAAGCATAGAAGAAGCATTTATTTATTACGGAGGTGGAAGCATTGAGGATTAAAGCAATGGTTTTTCGCATCCTGAATCAGCTCCGCCATGACAGAAGAACACTGGCATTGGTACTTTTCGCACCGCTTTTTCTACTTACGCTGATCTACTTAATTTTAGACAGTACTTCTACCGATCTCTCGGTGGGAATCGTTAATGCACCGCAGAGTTACGTTGAAAAACTTTACGAGAATAACATTAAAACCATAAGATGCACTGAGGGCGAAGGACTGCAGGCTTTGGAAGACGGTGAGATCATTGCCATGGTCAATCTTGTCAGCGGAAAACTTCACATCGATATCGACGGGGGAAATTCCACAAAGGCAGCTTCTGTACTGACCGCCCTGGAAGCCTCGAAGAGAAACGTTACCACACCCGAGAGAGTGGATCTGAAATCAGATATCAATTATGTTTACGGCGCCAGCGACCTTTCCATGTTTGATAACTTCGGCGCTGTGCTCATCGGTTTTATCGTGTTTTTCTTCGTGTTCCTGATATCCGGAATATCCTTCCTGCAGGAACGGACGACAGGCACCCTGGAAAAGCTTCTTTCTACTCCGATCAGGCGATGGGAGATTGTTTTGGGATATGTCTGCGGCTTTGGGGTGATTACTTTCATTCAGTCCATCATCATCACCTTTTTCGTGATCTATGTACTGGATGTCATGATGATCGGCTCCCTGTGGCTGGTGCTTCTCATCACGCTATTGTCGGCGATGACCGCGTTGACGCTGGGGATTCTTCTTTCTACCGTTGCTGCGAATGAGTTTCAGATGATACAGTTCATACCAATCGTTGTCGTGCCTCAGATCTTTTTCTCAGGACTGTTCGATCTGTCGGATGAATGGAGTGTTGTGGGTAACTTTATGCCGATCTATTATGTGGCGGATGCTTTAGATAAAATCATGATCCGCGGCAGTGGGTTTTCGGGTATTGCCTTTGACGTTGCGATTCTTCTGGGATTTACCCTTTCGTTCATGATGGCGAATATCTTGCTGTTGAAACGCTATCGAAGGATATAGTATTGATTGATTAAAGCGACTCTGGTTTACGAAGTCCGAAGGAGGATATCATGAATAAATTCAAGGAGCATTTTGCGAATCATAAAAAACTGCCGGCTGTTATACTGGTTCTCATTCTGGTTGTTGCTGCTGCTGCTATATTTTTGATTAGCAGAGGCGGCAATACGTATAAAGGTGAGGTAGAAGCAACCGTCTTGTCCCATACATCCGAAGTTTCGGGAAAGATCCTTGAAATGCCGGTCCAGCTTGGACAGCATGTGAAAAAAGGGGATGTTCTTGTTGTGATCAACAGCAGCGATCAGAATTATGCGTATGAGCAGTTAAAATTAACTCTGGAAAAGAAGAAACTGGCTTTATCGGATCTGGAGGTCAAAGGAAACGGTGATAATCTTGCCCAAAACAGTGTATCCATCGCCAAGGCCAACTACAACAGCGCCAAATCCGCCTATGACAAAGCTTATAGTGATTATCAAAACGCATTGAAGCTGGAAAGTGAGGGTGCGATTCCTAAGGATACACTGGATAATGCAAAGCTGAAATCCGATTCTGCAGCGAATGCACTGACTGCCACAAAAGCTCAGCTGGACAATGCGGCCAGCGGAACATCGGCTGAATCCATGCAGCTGGATATCGAGCAGACTGAAAGCCAATTGAATCAGATGAAAGAAACTCTGGATAAGTTCACCATCAAGGCCTCCTGCGATGGTGTAATACTCAGCAAAAGCTATCTCATCGGAGATATGGTCGGTCCCGGCTATAATCTGGTGGATATCGCATCCGATCAGGAAAAATACTTTGTCTTTTATTATCCAAAGGACGAGATCGGCAGCATTGCTTACGATCAGATCATTCGGGTGAAAAGCGGCGGTGAAACCTACGACGGAACCGTGAAATATATCGATGTGGAAAGCGAATATACACCGAAGGATATGCAGACAGCCGCAAATAAGAACAGAAACAGCGTCAAAGTTAAGCTTCTTTTACCTGCCGGCTGTCCATTAAATCCGGGAGAAGAAGGAGAAGTGTCATGGTAAGCATAGAAAAAATACGCAACTTTTTTACAGCAGATCGGTATGCAGTCTTTACCGGTATTCAAATCGATCAGGTAGAGGAAGGATTTGCTGTATGCAGCCTGATAATCTCGGAGAAGCATCTGAACGCCGGTGATACGGTCCAGGGCGGTGTCATCTTTACGCTTGCCGACTTTGCCTTCGCTGTAGCTTCAAACAGCTATGGAAAGCTCACCCTATCACTGAATAACAATATTTCTTATTTGCACGCAACAAGAGGAGATACCTTATTTGCAACTGCAAAAAAGATCTCCTCCAGTAAAAAAGTCTGTAATTATGAAGTTGAAGTAACGGACAATCTCGGAGTCACTATCGCAAAAATGACAGCGACCGGTTTTATAAAGGATCAAGAAATTTCAATTTAATTTTATTATTCTCCAGTCCTCGAGAGATGAGCTTACTTGTAACTCTTTTCTACGTAATTACTGGTCGCACATTTGAGCATACCAGAATAACCAAGTTCGAATGGAACAATATCTCCCACCTTGTACTCCTTATCTGATTTTGTAACGTCAAGAATCAGATGGTCAGAGCTGGCTCCAAGAATATCGATCTTCTCATCCAGCGGAATCATGCTGTCCGGATCCGTATCCTGCTTTCCGACTGCAAGGATTGCTCTTTTGATGATCCCCCGGTCCTCGTAGTAAGGTTTTTGTCCGAAGGCATCCAGACCGACTTCACCGATCGGCAGAGAGCGTTTGCTCTTAAGTTCTATGATCTGCGCTTCCAGGATCAGGGTATCCGACACGGTCCCCGGAAGCTTTGTTCCATAGGCCGTGTCGTTTCCCAAAAGGAACGATTCCCCAAGTCTTAGATTGTTGATTCCCTTAGGAAGCTCACCTTTTCCGATGAGATAAATAGAGCTGGAATTTCCTCCGGAAACCATTTCCAGTCTGATATTAAATTTCCTCTCAATCTTTTTCGCAATTTCGGCCAGAATGGACAGATTATCATTCTTCGGAATAATCGCGCCATAGCAGGTCAGATTTACACCAACTCCATGGAGCTTGATATTGCTCATCTTAAGAACTTCATCCACAGTACGGAAAATTTCATCTTCATTCTGATAAAATATCCCCTCTCTCAGATCGCCCAAATCAATCATCAGAAGGATCTTATGGATTTTATTTTGTTTTTTTGCCTCTCCATTCAGGAGTTTGATTGTGTCAAGTTCCGAATTGAAACTAAGGTCCACATACTTTACGACTTCCTCGATTTCACTAGCCATCGGAAGCCTCAGCAAAACCGTTTCCTTTCCGTGTCCCGCATAGGTTTTGATGTTCTGTATTCTGGAATCTGCAAGGTAGTCAACTCCCGGATGCTTTACCGCCAGTTCCACCATTTTGGGGTCTGCGCATAATCCCTTTGTTACGATCATTAAGGAACAGCCGCCCTGGTCCTTTGTGATTTTGCTGACGGCATCCAGATTGGCTGCCAGCTTTGTCAGATCTACTGTTAATCTTGGGTACATTCTGAATCCTCCTTTTTGGGGAAACTCATCCCCAAACTCCTTTCCAGCAGTTTTATAGCTGATTCCTTATGTCTCTTGGAAAGAACACCAAGAGATGCCATGATATAATCATTATCTACAAGGATCTTCGCGTGCTGCCCCGGGAAAAGAAGCAAACCGTTGCTGTTGTGCTTCGCGATTGCTTCCATCATCTTTATCCGATGAGGAAGGCGGGTCAATGCACCTCCGGTGCCGATGATGTATTTTACTTGCGTCAGGTCTTTTCCTTCTGCCAGAGTAGTTCTGCCCGATGGTCCGTAGACGTATCGAATTTTCCCGGCATGCCGCTCTACCGCTTTCAATACGGCCTCCAGTGTAAGCCTTTCGACAAACCGGATTTCGTCTTCAGTCTTAGGGATCGCCTTGTACGTTTCCATAACCTGATCAAGGTCGATTGGGCTGAGTTCCTCGAGCAGCTTTTCTTTTCCGATTACATTTACAACATTTTCCATATTTACATAAACGCCCAGATCTCCTTCAACGGTTCTCTTTGCTTTCGGCTCCGGACTTATCAGAATTCTGGAAATCTCATCAGAAGCATCCGTGACGGAATGAAGATCTGTAGTCGCACCTCCGACATCCAGCACCATAAGATCGCCAATGCATTCATAAAGAAGCTTTGTGGACTCCATTACCGCTCCCGGTGTAGGAATGATCGGGCCGTTTACCATATCGCGGACATGCTCCATCCCCGGCGCGTGTATGATATGATCTTCAAATGCTTCCTGGATGACCTTACGGGCAGGCTCGACATTCAGATCGTCTATTTTAGGATATACGTTTTCAACAATATATAATTTAACTCCACTTTCTTCATCGAAAATGAGTTTGATTTCTTCTTGATTTTCAATATTTCCGGCATAGATCACCGGAATATTAAGACCCATGCTTCGGATCAGCTCCGCATTATAGATCGCAGTTTCTCTCTCTCCATAGTCGACTCCGCCTGCAAGCAAAATCAGGTTCGGCCGTATCTCCTTGATTTTGGCAAGATCCGTTCGCCTCAATTTACCTGCTGTCACATAGTGGATAATGGCACCGGCACCAAGAGCAGCTTCCTTTGCAGCCCTTGCCGTCATATCGTAAACAAGACCATGCACTGTCATTTTTAAGCCGCCTGCCGCACTGGAAGTCGCCAGCATTTCCTCGTATTCCAGCGAAGGGATATTTATATTTTTACATAAATCATCGATTGCACCCTGTAGTCCGATCCTGACATCGCCATCCAAAACAGATGTAGGGGCCTGGCCCTGGGCTAAAAAAACAGGGTTGTCTGCATTGATTTGATCAAATGCATTTACTACGGTGGTTGTTGAGCCAATTTCGGCTACCAATACATCTACTTTCATTTCCGGTCTCCTTACATTTCTTTTGCAATTTAAATATTTCTTAACATGTACCTGCCTCGTATATTTTCTTAGGGCACACGCTTGCTTACTAGCTCGCCCAATTTATGAAACAAAACGCGGTGCATAAATAATTAATTAACTGCAAAAGAATTCCGTATTACTGTCGTTTGTTAAAAATAGCATGAAGCTTGTTATGCTATACCTTGGCAAACCGTCCGAGACCGCGAATGAACCTATTGTTATAGTAGGAACATTCACGGGCGAGCGGTTTAAAAGGTATTGCTAACAAGCTTTAATATGTTACTATTTTGCGTTGCGCATCTCTCTGCGTTTTTCAACCAGGAAGGTAGCAACATCGATTCCGTGGCTGTTTCTGCCAAATCCGGCATCAACACCGGTCTTTACGGCTTCTTCAGGAATAACCTGGGTTCCGCCTGCTGCAATCATGACGTGATCTCTTATTCCCTTTTCCACTGCAAGCTCATGGATTCTCTTCATGTTCTTATAATGAATGTTGTCATGGCTGATGATGGTAGATGCAAGGATTGCATCTGCTTTCAGTTCAACCGCAGCGTCAACCAGCTTTTCAACAGGTACGGAAGTTCCAAGATAATGGACTTCGATACCGAATCTTTCGATTCCACCGTGTTTGATGTCGATGATCTCACGAAGTCCTACAGAGTGTTCGTCTTCGCCGACGGTTCCGCAGACGATCTTCATCGGATATTTGTCGATATCCTCTCTGATCTCATCATCGCTAAGTACATGTGGTTCCGGTGGAATTACCAGTTTGGACACATCGATATCAAATGGAACTCTGCCCTTTAATTCGATTCTGGTTCCTTCTGCTTCCTGCATCACCTCACGGTTGATGACTTCCGGATCTTGAAGATTCATCTTTTTGGCGATCTCGACCGCTACGACCTCTGCTACTCTTCTGTTTGCAGGGATGAACATGTTCATCATTACCGTGCCGTCTGCCATCCATTCCATTTCAGGCTTGATCAGGTCTGAATTTCTATATTTCGCAGTTTCAGCCATTCTGACGTTTACGTTATCTACTTCGTCTAATTCGTCAATATATACGATCTTGTCTGGATCTTCAAAAGTACATCCGCCGATCAATGCAGATGGATTCTTAGGATCTCCGCCGTACTGTTTTACATTGTTGTATCCATAGTGGGCAGTAACAGGAGCGCAGTAATCTTCGTCTCTTTCATAAACAAATCCATATCCGATTCCGCCTTCAGCCTTACGGAAGATTCCGTCGCCGTTTCTTTCAGGATACATTCCTGAGTCTACAAAGAAGCCTTCTTCCACAGCTTTGAAATAGCCGCCAACTTCAACGATTTCTTCCATGAACAGGCAAGCTCTTTCCTTGATTTCTCTTGCATTTTCTCTTAGAGGTCCGTCGTCCTTCAGCTCAACCATTTCCATCAGACCGTCGAGACCGATCAGAGTCTGCTTTGCTGTATCGCAAGCTTCGATATTATAAATGTGCCAAGGTACATTTCTTCCTTCATCCGGTGTGATGGTGGACTGGATATCGGCACGGGTCAGCTTTGAGATCAGCATGTTCAGAACGTGAGTTACGGTAGCTTCTCTTGCGGATGCTTCCATGTACTTGGTGTTCATCTGTGCCCTCATTCGGTATCTGTCGCAAATGTCCCGCAGTGCAACTGCGTAAGGCAGGTCCATATACACGCATGGTGCAGGAGGGGCCGTTGGTGGAACGGTCGACAGACAGATATTAGTCGGCTTGATTCCTACCTTTTCCGAAAACAAGGAATTGATAGCATGCTGAACGATCAGTTCCGGCATAACCTTCCATGCCTGTCTTGCGGTTGCATTTGCATTGTGTGCTCCGTCGATCTGGGCAATGTCTGCCCAGGCCATAATCTTCTTAGATTCGCAGGCATCAACAAAGGAACGAACCATGTTGATATTTCTGTAAAGTACGTTATACTGAGGATCCTGATGGGCTCCGTTGATTCCTTCTTCCGCAAACATTACTGCAATGTCAGGACCTGCAACACCGGATACATAGGAATGGTAGTTGATTGGTCTTCCTACTTCATCTTCGATAAGATCCAGTGCTTTTCTCTGTGCTCTTACTTGCTTTCTTGTGATTGGAACACCGCCGATGCCCTGTGGAGTTCCTTCGATCAGACCGTCCATGTGGGACTGTCCGGCTGTTCTGATAACCATAATATGGTCGGCGCCATGCCATGCAGCCATTCTCATACGTCTGATGTCGTCTTCGAATCTTCCGGAAGCGATTTCCGTCGTGATGACCGGATCTGGCTGTGGGTCGATGCCGTCAAAGTATTTTGAGGAAGGAACACCAATACCGTTCTCCAAAGGAGTGGTTGCATCGTGATATTCGAAAGGCCCCATGTGAAGATTCTTTTCGGGATTTCTCCAGGTCCAGCCTCTTCTTCTTGGTCTGTATTTGTCGAGGTCTTTTAAGATGTTTTGAACATCCAGTTTTTCGTTATGTTCTAATTTCATATCACTCATCTTATTTCCCTCCTTTGAATAATGCTGCGGCTTCATCCCAGCACTTGCCCTGGGCAAGAAGAGAAGCGGCTTCCTTGACTGAAATATTCTTTTCTTTTGAAAGTCTGTATATTACATTTCCTGCACCTTTGCCCATAAGTCCTCTGTCCATGCAACCTTCTACGATCGGCTTGGTATCAAGGGAGGAAATTCCCATTCTCAATAATACAGATCTTTCTATGGAAGGTGTTGTATTCTTTTTACCATACTCAAGAAGAGGATTCACAACCTGCTCAGTCAACTGCCAGAATCTCTGATAGAGTTCTTCGTCTGTCAAATTCGCAATGTGTTTTCTTCTCTCTTGAAAATCATCTGCTCTTTTCATCCTTTTCTTCCTTTCCTTTTCATCCTTACGGATTCTAATTGAGTTTTTATGGATTCATAAAACTATTTAAGTAACGTCCTTTTGAAATGTCTTTCCATTTGGAATACCGCGTCCGCATGTTTGCGGAAGTCACCTTGGCGAAGCCACCAGTGACTGAAGCAAATATACGGAGCGAATACTGATTTGAAATAAATAATAGCGACAGATACTTATAACAATGTTTTTAATACTTCCTTAACAAACTCCACATTGGAATTCGTCTCTTCTGCCAGGAATGCGATATCTTCTTCGGTAGGAGTTACGTTATAGGTGCTTACCGCTGTTTTAATTAAAGATTTCCTCATATGAACGATATCTACGTCTCTTGCTTTGATCAGTGACGGATGGGAAGGGAAGATAATATTCTTTCCTGGGATCTCTTCACAAGGATCTCCGAAAATTACTTCGATACCGTTTTCCTTTGCAAAGGAAACCTGAGGTTGAATATGCTTTCCTGCACCGGTGTATTCCGTTTCAGAAACGATGATCGTCTGATCCTGATCCAGTTCCTGTGCAAGGGAGAATGCCGCAGCCAATGCCGTGTTTCCGGCAGGTCCCTTTTCCAAACCTTCCAGACTTGCAAGGGCTTCCGTGATATAGAAAACTTCGCCCTGGGCAATGGTAACATATCTTTCCATGTATCTGAGCGGTCTTGCTGCAGATCTTGGAACATCCGATCTGTCCGGCCAGGATGCGAACGGCATACCAAATCCGGTATGGCCTGTTGTAAATGACTTTTTATTAAACTGCCCGTCGGAAGCCATATGCAGACCGGAAAGATTTACGCTCGCAGCAATCAGCTTTGAGGTTGCTCCGGCTTTTATAAGTCCTCTTGCGGTACCTGTCAGGTTTCCGCCGCCTGCATTGGTGCAGACTACGACATCAGGGTCTTTTCCGTATTTTTCTCTGAACTGCATGGAGATTTCATAACCAAGAGTCTCAACTCCGGCAATTCCGAAAGGAGTGTAAAGGGATGCATTAAAGTATCCCGTTTCCTCCAGCAATAATAAGAATTTATAGAAGAGCTCAGGACCAACGGTAAGCTGAACGACCTCTGCTCCCAAAGCTTCGCATTTTCTTGCTTTTTCAATGATTTCAGGTTGTCCGACCCCCTTTGAATCATAGCATTCCTGAACAACGATGCACTTAAGTCCCGCGATTGCCGCCTGGGATGCAACTGCCGCACCGTAATTTCCGCTTGTTGCTGTGACGACGCCCTTAAAACCTAGTCTTTTTGCGTGGTAAACGGAATTGGCCGCTCTTCTTGCCTTAAAGCTTCCCGATGGGTTGCAGGCTTCATCCTTCATGAAGATTCTGGCTCCCTTTCCTGCAGGCGCGCATTTTCTCGCGAGCTCCGTCAGGTTTTTCAACTCAAGGATCGGTGTATTACCAACGCCGACACTGTATTGGATTTGCTGCATTTCTTCCAGGCTGTAGCCTGTTTCACGCATCATTTTTTCATAATCGAACGCAATCGATCCGCTTTCAAATTTGGAATAATCAATTCCTACCGATTTCAGCATAATTTCGGCCTTACGGCTCATTACGGAATTATAATCGTTGGCGTTTGTCATTATCTGTCACCTCCGAATACAATTTCTCTTACCTGTTTGCTGATCTGCAGGAACTCTGGTACAAATTTACCAAAGTCATGCTCATAATAAGGATTCGCATCATTTTTTCATAATCGAACGCAATCGATCCGCTTTCAAATTTGGAATAATCAATTCCTACCGATTTCAGCATAATTTCGGCC
>Ga0183099_1000665_pt1 | contig 23078 bp, 25 predicted proteins | sample Biomet1_FD_127788 | JGI IMG/M metagenome (GOLD analysis project Ga0183099, IMG submission 127788) | Microbial communities from bioreactor (seeded with anoxic lake sediment) at LBNL, California, USA - Biofuel metagenome 1 | ecosystem: Engineered > Bioreactor > Anaerobic > Unclassified ...
GGCTCTTTGTTTATTGGCCGGGGATGGCCGTGCCACTGGTCAACTTGGCTACGATATTGACGGCTTCTCTAGCCGTCAGCATCGTACCGGCGATATCGGAAGCAAAGGCGCTTAAAGACAATGTGCGTTCTTTCAATCAGACAGCAGCGGCGATGCGCATATCGAATTTTATCTGTTTTCCGGCGTTTGTCACGGTCATGGTTTTGGCTGTGCCGATTTCTTCTTTGATTTATAATGCACCGGGAGCAGGTGCTGCGGTTTGGGTATCTTCTTTCAGTATAGTCCTCTTAGGGTGGCACCAGGTCACAACCGGTGCGTTGCAAGGCTTAGGACATCCTTCTATACCGATGGTGAATATGATCATCGCAGCTGTGGCGAAAGTCATTTTAAACTGGGTGCTTACAGCCCAGCCGTCTTTAGGAATCATGGGTGCTGCTTGGGCGACTGTAGCAGATATTGGGATTGCAGCTATCGTCAATATGTATTTTCTCTATAAATACATCAATTATAAGATGGAATTGTCTCAATTGTTTAAGACGATGGGGGCAGCTGTAGTGATGGCCGGCGCATTGTATTTTTCCTATGATTTCATTCGGCTCCATGTCGGCATCAATGTTATTGCGACTTTTGGTTCAGTATTCATTGGCTGCGCGGTATATATCGCCGTTTTATTGGTAATCGGTGGAATCAAAGAGGATGATATGCGCCGCATACCGATTATTGGCAGTGTTGCGATAAAATTACTCAAAAAAATTGGGGTACTCAAATCCTGAAACGCCGGGGGGATATAACATGAAAAAAGTGATTTTGGCTTATAATCCAGTTTCGGGTAATGCGTCATTTAAATATAAACTCGACTTGATGGTGGAAAAGTTTCAAGAACGTGACTGTATGCTGCTTTTATACCGCACGCAAAAAGACAATAGCAAGACATTCGTGGATTTTGTGAAAAGTGCGGCAGCTGAAGGCATTGTCATTGCTGGCGGTGATGGCACTTTGCATGAAATCGTCAATATCATGCTGCGAGAAAAAATCGATTTGCCTATTGGGATCCTTGCCAGTGGAACCTCGAATGATTTTGCTTCTTTTTTGGGCGTTGATGAGGATCTTGATCGTTATGTCGATGCGATTGCCGCAGGAACAACGACGCCGGTTGATGTGGGATTAGTCGCAGGCGAATACTTCATCAATGTCGCCAGTGCTGGGATGTTGACATCAGTTGCACATGAAGTGGATTCGAAACTTAAGAATGCACTGGGGAAGATGGCGTATTATTTGCGCGGCTTAGGAGAATTACCGAAATTTCGAGCCCTTGATTTGCGAATTGAAGCCGATGGTGAGGTCCTTGAAGAGAAAGCTTTTTTATTTGTTGTCGTCAACAGTGGTGTAGTAGGCAGTCTTAAAAATGTGGCAGTCAATGCCAAGGTAGACGATGGAAAACTAGATCTTCTCGTCGTGAAGCAGTGTAATATTCCGGACTTGATGTCGCTTTTAGCGGAGATCATTTCGGGACGAAGCCTCAGCAATACTAAAAATGTGATTTATTTGCAGGCAGCAAACTATGTGATTTCCTGTGATGAAGAGGTAGAAAGTGATTTGGATGGAGAGCGTGGACCGAAATTGCCGCTTGAAATCGAAACGCTGCCGGGGAAGATGCGGGTTTTTTACCCGGGAATGAGACTGCTTGAATAAAGTTGTTGTTTTGATGAAACGCTTATACCATAATGGTATGGGCGTTTTTTTTGTCTATGCGAAACCATGTGAGGAATACCTCCTGGCTATCAAAATGATAGGCTGAAAAGCGATTGTTTACAATAAGTTAACATTGTGATAACACTTTTTATTTCTGCCTATGTTATATTTTTTATAGTAAGAGCGCAGGAGGAAAACACATGGACTATAAGATGCAAGTGAAGAATTTGAATTTATATTATGGAGCGGGGCAGGCATTATATGATGTATCACTTGCGGTGCAGCCAAACTCCATTGTCGCTTTGATTGGCCCATCTGGTTGCGGCAAATCGACTTTTTTAAAAACGCTCAATCGCATGAATGATTTGGTCAAAGGTGTCAGGCTTGACGGTGAGATAACATTGGATGGGGATGACATCTATAAGCCGGATATGGATATTGTGAATTTACGTAAACGAGTGGGTATGGTATTCCAGCGGCCCAATCCTTTTCCAATGTCGATTTACGATAATATAGCCTATGGCCCGCGAATCCACGGGTTGACGGATAAGGCAAAACTCGATCAAATCGTCGAAAAAAGCTTGTCGGGAGCAGCCCTTTGGGATGAGGTAAAAGACCGATTGAATGGATCGGCTATGGGGCTTTCTGGTGGGCAGCAGCAAAGGCTTTGTATAGCGAGAGTTTTGGCGGTTGAACCGGAAGTTGTTTTGATGGATGAACCTTGCTCGGCGTTAGATCCGATTTCTACGATGAAAATCGAGGAATTGATTGCGGAGCTTAAAGAAAAATACACGATTGTCATGGTTACGCATAATATGCAGCAAGCGGCTCGCGTATCGGATTACACGGCATTTTTCCTGAATGGTAAACTCGTTGAACATGATTTGACGAATGTGATTTTTACAAAACCGTCCAACAAAAAAACAGAAGATTACATCACAGGCCGTTTCGGCTGATGGATTTGGGGGATAAGCAATGAATAAGATTACGCGGCAGGCATATATAGAAGAATTGGCAAGGTTACAGCAAAAAGTAGTCGAAATGGGGATGGCGGCAGCAGAAGCGGTTGGTTTGTCGATGAAGGCATTGGTTGAAAATGACAAAAAATTAGCTGAAGAAGTAATGAAAAATGATGATGTATTGGATGATATGATTGTCGATATCGAAGATCGTTGTATTTTAATGATTGCCAAACAACAGCCAATAGCCCATGATTTACGGGTGATTGCTACAGGGTTCAAGATTTCAACGGATTTAGAACGCATTGGCGACCATGCTTTCGATATTGCCAAGACTGCGAAAAACATCGATGGCGATTTGTTAGCAAATATTGTCGATACGCCTAAATTGGCGGCTTGTGCAGTCAATATGGTCGAAATGGCTATCGATGCCTATCGATTGGCTGATATAAGGCTGGCAGAAAAGGTTTGCCGGGCAGATGATGAGATGGATAGCCTTTTTGCCAATACGTTTGAAGAGCTTTCCAAGCTCATGATAAATGATACTTTACGGACGAAGCAACAGGCGACACAGTTGATCTTTATTGCCCGCTTTTTAGAAAGAATCGGTGACCATGCAACTAATATTGCAGAATGGGTTATTTATTTAGAGACAGCAGAACGGATACGCAAGACCAAAGGCAAAAAAAATGAGTTGCTGCAAAATGATCCATTATAATTAGGAAAGAAACTACAAAAAGAGGAATTGCCCAAGTACGATTGGACAATTCCTCTTTTTGTGCTATAGCTGTAAGGCTATTGTTGGAAGATGCGCGGAAATTCAATGATAAATTCAGTGCCGACATCAAGTTCGCTTTCGACATGAATCTTGCCGCCAAACATATGGACGAGAAACTGGACGAGCGATAGGCCAATGCCAGAGCCCCCGCAGCCGAAAGCCCGCAGGCGTGATTTGTCAGCTCGGTAGAAGCGCTCAAAAATAAATGGCAGATCTGCGGGAGCTATGCCAAGTCCATTGTCTTTGATGCGGATTTCTACTTGTGCTTCATCGATTTGGCACCGCAGTTCTATTTGGCCATTTTTCTTTGTGTATTTTATGGCATTTTCCAAAAGATTCAAGATTAATTGAAGCAATAAATCTTCATTGGCGTGCAGGTTTGCAGGCGTTTCTGGCAAATGCAGGGTGAGCGTTTGATTTTTGCTGCTGATCTGTGGTGCTAACTGACTAGCTGCAGTTTTTAAGAGCAGTCGGCAATCAAGTGTTTGCAATTGCAGTTGTTCACGGTATTGCCGGCTGTCAAGTTTGGCTAGTTGCAATAGGTCTTTGATCAAGCGGTTCATCCGTTGGGATTCGTTGTGGATGATGTCGATGAACTTGCGCGCTAATACCGGATCATCGAGTTCACTGTCAAGCAAGGTTTCAGAAAAACCGCAAATAGAGGTCAGTGGAGTCGCTAATTCATGTGCGGCGTTGGTGACGAAGGTACTTTGACGGTCAGATAGATCTTGTAGGATTGAGATATCATGAAAAACGCTGAGAACGGCATGGGAATCTTCTTCGAAGCAAGGGGCAAAAAAAACGGCGAAGGTTTTTCTTGTGCCATTGCTTATAATATGGAAGTTGATGGATTTTGCCTCGCCGCTTCGTAGAACTTCCTGGGCAGTATCGCTTAAAAGGGCACTGCCGATTGCGTTGATGCTGTGTTTTTGCAAGAGATCCGGTGTTAGCCGAAAAAGTCGGCAGGCTTGCTTGTTGGCTGTTGTGATATTGCCTTGTGCGTTTAGAAGCATGACGGCATTATCCATATTTTCGAGAATCAAGGTCAATTTGTGATTTTCTGAACGGGATTCTTTGATTTTTTTGGAGAGATTGGTAGTGAGGCTGTTAATCGTATTAGCTAAAATTTCCAGTTCGTCTTCCGTACGGATGAGGAGGCGTTTTTCCAGATTCCCATTGGTGATTTCGCGGGCGTCCTCCGTCATTTGACGAATCGGCCGTATTTGCCGCTGCGCTAAGAGCAGTCCGAGCAGTATTGTGATGAGGGTACTGATGAACAGGGCGGATATGATGGTCCTTCGTGTATGGATATAAGAATTTTCGATGGGGGCGAGTGACGACGCCATGCGGACGATGCCGACAATGTGGCCGGTAGATTCGCGTATGGGCAGCGCGACATAGATCATATTTTCCTTTAAGGTGTCACTATAACGACTGCTGCTGCCGAAACCGGCTTCAAAGGCGGCTTGGACCTCTTGTCGGCCTAAATGATTGTCAAGGCGTTCAGCTGGTTCAGATGAGTCTGCTAAAACTTTGCCGTCGGCATCTAGATACGTGATACGGAGATTTGCGGCCGTGCTGAATTCTTGTATTTTTACAGCAATCTTATCCTCACTGGACGTTTTTCTCGCATCTTCAATGAAAGCTTTGATGATTTTGGTGTTGATGGTCAGCTCAGAGGTTTTTCGCTGGATGTTTTCATTGTAGAAAAAATGGAGCAAATAAAATCCAAGCAGTGATAAGGAAATAATGATAACAAATAAAAATGGGAAGATAAGGCGTCGGCTGATCTTCGATTTCAGCATAAAATCACTCTTTTCAATATATTGATACTATGATTTTATCATAAGTGCCGAAATAAAAGGGAGACTTTACATATTGTTAACAATCTCGTAACAAGTTTCTATGTGCTTTGCGTTAAAATAAAAAGCAGGATAGATAAAAATTATTCAGGAGGTTTTCAACATGATTTTTTTGCGAAAGACTAAGTTAATGGCATTGGTGGGTTCATTGTTGGTAGGAACTATGGTGTTTGCTGGTTGTGGAGCATCTCAACAAAGTGCAGGCGGAAACGACAAGAAAGAAGCCGCCATTGAAGGGAAAATAAGTGCTTCGGGGTCTACCGCCTTATTGCCGCTTTTAAAACCGGCGCAGGAAACATTCCAAAGCAAATATGATAAAGTTACGGTCAACATTGCTGGCGGCGGTTCCTTCACAGGCATGAATCAGGTAGCGGATGGATCGGTTCAAATCGGCAACTCTGATGTTGATTTACCGGCAGAATATAAAGATAAGGGACTTGTCGATCACAAGGTTGTCGTCGAAACATTTGTATTTATCACCAACAAGGATTCTAAGATTTCCAATTTAACATTAGCACAAGTCAAAGATATCATGACTGGAAAAATTACGAACTGGAAAGATGTCGGTGGTGACGATCAAGCGATTACTTTGATCCATCGTGCAAAATCCTCTGGTTCAAGAGCAACGGTAAGCGATACAGTTTTAAAGGGTGAGAATTTCACAGATAACGCAATCATCCAGGATTCAAACGGAGCTGTCGTAAAAGCGATTGCCAGCACACCGGGCGCTATTGGTTATGTCGATGCACCTTATGCAAATGATACGGTAAATACATTGTCTCTCGATAGTGTGAAATATACTGCACAAGCAGTCATCGATGGTAAATATCCAGTATATTCATATGGGCATATGTATACAAAAGGTGAAGCAACTGGTGCAGTCAAAGCCTTTATTGATTATGTCATGAGCGATGAATTCCAAAACACTGAAGTAGAAAAATTAGGATTTATTCCAATCAACAAGATGAAACAGAAGTAATTTTTTCTGGGAAAGGAAGGCATTATGTACAAACAAGACCAACAACATAAACGTAAAATGCTCTATGACCGGTATGTGAAATACTTATTTATAGCCAGCGCAGTGCTGATGTCGCTATTGATTTTTTCCATTGTCTTTTTTGTCGGCAAACAGGGTCTGCTGACATTTACACAGGTAAGTCCTAGTGAATTCTTTTTTACGAGCCACTGGGATCCAATGGAAAAACATTTTGGCGCTTTGAGCTTCATAGCCGGATCCATTTTTGTCACAATGACGGCAATTTTGATAGGAGCACCACTGGGAATATTAGGAGCTGTATTCATGGCTAAGGTGGCTCCTAAATGGCTGCGAAACATTATGCGGCCGGCGACAGATTTATATGTGGCAATTCCTTCAGTTGTATATGGTTATGTGGGATTGGTCTTGCTTGTGCCTTTCTTGAGGGAATTCTTCGGTGTCAATAGCGGGTTTGGCATATTGGCAGCTGGAGCGGTTCTGGCGATTATGATTTTGCCAACCATCATCAGCATAAGCGATGATGCGCTTCGGTCGGTCCCACAGCCATTAGAGGAAGCATCGCTCGCGTTAGGAGCGACATATTGGCAAACCCTTTATCATGTGCTGGTGCCGGCGGCAACGCCGGGAATATTGACGGCAATTGTTATGGCTATGGCCAGAGCAATCGGAGAGACGATGGCGGTACAGATGCTCATCGGGAATACACCGCTTTTAGCCATATCGATGTTTTCACCAACTTCGACACTTACGAGCAATATTGTCGTTGAGATGGGCAATACACCATTTGGCTCTGCCTGGGGAAACTCTTTATTTTTAATGGCTTTTGTCTTGCTGTTGATCTCTCTTGGCATGATTTTGTTGATTCGTCGCATCGGTAAGAGGGGGTATGCGGTATGACAAAACGCAAATTGGAAAATAACTTGGCAATAGGGCTTTTGTGGTTTGCCGGTGTCTTGATTTTAGGGATTTTGCTCTTGTTTTTGGGCTTTATCTTATATAAGGGACTTCCGGTACTTTCAACGGCGTTTGTTTTTGGACGATCTAGCGATGTCCAGGCCGGCGGTGGTGTGGGTTCGCAGCTATTCAATTCGTTTTATTTGTTGCTCTTGTCTTTGGCGGTGTCGGTTCCTATCGCCATCGGTGCAGGCATTTATTTAGCGGAATACGCTGCAGAAAATAAATTGACGAAGTTTATCCGCTTGAGCACGGAAAGTCTGGCCACGGTTCCATCGATTGTCTTGGGTCTTTTTGGCATGATTGTCTTTGTGAATTTCATGGGTCTTGGCTTTAGTATCATCAGCGGTGCTTTGACCTTGGTCCTGCTTAATTTGCCACTGTTGGTTCGCGTGACCGAAGATGCTATACGAACGGTTCCTTCATCTTATCGTGAAGCGAGCCTGGCTTTGGGAGCGACAAAGATGCAGACCATTTTTCGAGCGGTTCTGCCTAGTGCACTTCCTGGTATTATTACCGGAATTACGCTGACGGCGGGCAGGGCTCTTGGTGAGACGGCTATCTTGATCTTTACTGCAGGGACGACGGTGTCACGGCATATGTATGATGTCGATGTGACCGCAGCTGGCGAGACTTTGGCAGTGCATCTTTGGTACTTGATGTCGATTGGGCTAGTTCCTGACCGTGATATTATCGCCGACGGCATCGGTGCACTATTGATCTTGACGATTTTATGCTTTAATTTATTGCTGGTGCTGCCATTGAAACTAGTACAAAAACGCATGGGGATAACAGAAAAATAAAAGCAGCAAGAAAGGGGCTATCTGAAAAGATAGTCTTTTTTGCTGCCCAAAGAAAGATTTCTTAAACTATCGGTTTTGTAAAATAAAAGGGGATGTCGTAAAATCCTTAGCACCTGTTTCGATATGAGGAAAGCATAGGGAATAAAGATCCGTTGCATAAGTGTCATAAGAGAGCATCTGCTCAAATAGAGTTTTGTTATCGCTTGCCCGGGTCGCTGTGTTGAGGTAATCTGTGGTTTTGGTAATGATGGGAAGGGTATCCTGCTTTTTCAGCTCACTTAAGAGCTTGCAGCCAGTCGGCGTGGCTGATAGGATACGGGCATACAGGGGGCCGGCGGCATCAAAGGCAGCTGTTTCTTTTTTTGTCAGATCAAACAAAAGGTAAAGCAAAAGGCGTTGGAGGCGGCTGTTTGGGTAGCGTTTGCTTTTAACTAAACCCAGAAACTCGTCTAGTGTTTTTGCGGTTGCAGCGGCTTTGAGAAGTTTGTGTTCAAGGCCTTCGTTTACGCCTAAGATCATGCGCAGGTCGCTGTAGCTTGCCTGTCTAATTTTTACAGTAAAGCCGGAAAAAGCTGTGATAGGTTTGCTGGCCCTGGTGAAGCGCTTTTCCACGTTTGCATGCACGCATAAGCGATTGAGGGAACAGCAGACCTTATGAGGTTTTCGTCGGGGACAATAGAGGCGAGTTCGCTGCGGATGGCTTTGGCACTGGCAAGCGGCGCAGCGATGCTGCAATCGTTATAATGTGAGATCTCTCGCTTTATTGGCAGAGGTCTCAACGTGGATGAAAAAATTTTTATTGCATTTAAATATTCAACTGCTAAAATAGTATTAGGTTCTTTTAAAATGGTTTCGGGAATAGAGGTTTGGCGACATACGGCGCTGACCATTGCTGCGGCATAGGTTTGGCCCGTTTTTAGGTTGTCTTGCAGCAGTTTTTTTGTGGTTTCGCTTAAAGATGTTGTTGAGATCTTATCTAAAAGAGTCAAGTCTGGATGCTCAGAGCCAAAAGCCAGGCTTTTTACAGCCGGCAATTGGCTTAAAAGTCGTACGCCGCCGCGGGCGAAATCCTGGGCACTGCGCACGGCAAAGACAAAGGGAAGCTCGATAACGAGATCGGCTCCGCAGCGTGCTGCCAGCTCGGCTCGCTTCCATTTATTGAGCAAGGCTGTTTCGCCGCGTTGCGTGAAATTTCCACTGATTACGCAGACGCTTGCGTCAGCCTGGGATTTTTTCTTTGCTTCCAGCAAGTGGTGTAGATGACCGTTGTGAAACGGGTTATATTCGGCGATGATACCGACAGCTTCCATTGGAAAACCACCTTTCTGAGAATATTTTATCATGCGGCCGGAATTTTGCCTATATATTTCGGAAAAAGAAGGGTATCAGCCAAGGTGAAAACCTTGACAAATGATATTGAGGCCGCTATAATGGATTGAGGTTGATGTCAAAATGATGAAGATAAATGTTGTGCAGTCAGATGAACATATCGGGAGTGCAGATTCTTTTGTTTTTTCGACTTCTGCTGATGAATTGGATGTGCTTCACGAGACGTACTTGATTGACGGCCCAGTGCGGGTTGAGGGGACGATTGTGAATGCAGGCTTGTTTTATCGGGTAGAAGGAGTCGTTTATTGCAAAAAAGCCTTTCGCTGCGATCGCTGCCTAGAGGATTTTGTTCAGGAACAAGAACATTCTTTTGCTGAAAAATACCAGAAAAAAGCAGAAGATGATGAGGTTGTTCCGGAAGAAGACCGAGATGTCAATTATTTTGACGGCGAGGTAATTGATCTTACGGATTTAATTCGGGATACTATATTACTGGCACAGCCGTTGAATAATATATGTAGTCCTGCCTGCCGTGGTTTGTGCATGAAGTGCGGAGCCAATCTGAATGAATCAGATTGCGGCTGCGACCGTCAAGTGGTCGATCCCAGGCTTGCAGTTTTACAACAGCTTTTAAACAAGAAATAGTTTAAATTGAAAACAGAGTGCATTCTTTTAAGGAGGTGTAATAAATGGCAGTACCTAAGCGTAAAATGTCGAAAGCCCGTCGTGACCAACGTCGTGCAAATTGGAAGTTGGAAGCCCCAGGTTTTGTTGCATGTCCGCAATGTCATGAACCTAAAATGCCGCATCATGTATGTTCTGAATGCGGTTATTATGATGGTAAAGAAGTAATTGCAGCAGCAGAATAATAAGTCCTTTGGTGAGCAAGATATAAGCGATTATATCTTGCTCATTCTTTTTTACTTGCCTTTTTCAGATAAAGTCGCTATAATGATGAATTATGACTGGTGATAGTATCTAGTACTAAAAATAGGTGATGATCAATGATGCGATTAAAAAAGAAAATAAGGCAAGAATTATTGATTGATCATGTGAAAGACAGACCATTTCTGACAGATGAGGAGTTGGCGAAGCTTTTGCAGGTCAGCATTCAGACGATTCGCTTGGATCGTTTGGAGCTCGGTATACCTGAACTGCGCGAACGCATCAAAAAGATGGCGGAAAAGGCTCAAAATAAAGTTAAATCGATTGCCAGCGGTGAAGTGATTGGTGAGCTGATTGACTTGGAGCTTGGCAAATCGGGCATATCGCTCATGAAAATTACAGAAGATATGGTTTTTGAAAAAACGCAGGTGGCTCGAGGGCATTATGTTTTCTCACAGGCGAATTCTTTAGCCCTGGCTATTATCGATGCACCAATGGTCGTTACTGGTCTGGCGAATATAAAATACAAGATGCCTGTGCATGTGGGTGAGAAACTGGTAGCAAAAGCCGAAGTCATCCGCAAACGTGGCAATAAATATTTTGTTTGGGTAAAGACTCGCAATGAAATGCAAGAAGTCTTCCGGGCAAAGTTCATTATGGTTTCATGGGAAGAATAATGGGGGGCCTAAGAATATGAAGATTGCTGTGGATGCTATGGGCGGCGACTTTGCCCCTAAGCAAATTGTGCTAGGGGCGGTTGCCGCAGCAAAACAGTTAGATTGTGAAATTGTTCTTGTCGGAGATGAAGAACAAGTACAGGCAGAACTCGAAAAGATTTCAGATTGGAAAAATTTAAAAATATCCATTCATCATGCCAGTGAAGTGATTGGCATGGATGAACATCCGGGAGCGGCTGTGCGCCGAAAAAAAGATTCTTCGATTGTAGTAGCTACGAAGCTTGTAAAAAAGGGCGAGTGCGACGCTGTGCTTTCAGCTGGAAGCACCGGAGCGGCTGTAGCCTCAGCTCTCTTTGGTTTAGGCAGGGTAAAAGGTGTGGATCGTCCGACGATCGCAACGCCGATTCCTACGGTTCATGGAGCAACACTGCTGCTCGATTCAGGTGCGAATGTGGATAGTAAGCCGCATCATTTGCTGCAAAGCGCAATGATGGGATCTATTTATTATAAATATGTTTTTGGTGAAAAAAAACCGCGGGTAGGGCTTTTGAACATTGGTGAGGAAGCGACCAAGGGGAATGAACAGGCTTTGGCGACATACCCGCTTCTTGAAAATTTGAAGACTATCAATTTTATCGGCAATGCCGAAGGCCGCGATATTCCAAAAGGAACGTTCGATGTCGTTGTTTGCGATGGATTTGTTGGCAATGTTGTGTTAAAATTTGCTGAGGGCTTGGCGAAAACACTTTTGAAGCTGATTAAAGAAGCTATATGCGATGGCGGAATTTTTGCTAAACTCGGAGCACTTTTGCTTGCACCGGCGTTGAAAAAACTGGCAAAACGCGTCGATGCCGCCGAATATGGCGGAGCACCTTTGCTGGGCGTCGATGGCTGTTATATAATCTGTCATGGCAGCTCTAATGCGCGGGCAATCCAAAGTGCAATCAATGTGGCAAATGAATACGTTAAAAATAATGTTTTAGAGCATATCAAGAAAGGTATTGCCGAGGAGGAATCGTTGAATAATGATAAGCAAGAGAAATAGTGCTGGAATCATTGGGACAGGGTATTATGTTCCAGAAAAAATTCTAACCAATTTTGATTTGGAAAAAATAGTAGATACGAATAATGAATGGATTGTTGATCGTACAGGGATTCAGCAACGACGTATTGTTGAAGACGGGGTCGCGACTTCGGATTTAGCAATCAAAGCTGCTGAAATGGCACTAAAAGACGCTGGTGTGAGTGCGGCTGAACTTGACTTGATTATTGTAGCTACGCTGACAACGGATCGGATTATTCCTTCCACTGCATGTGTTCTTCAGGATAAACTGGGCGCAGCCCATGCGGCAGCCTTTGACTTATCGGCAGCTTGTTCAGGTTTTGTATATGCATCTGGTATTGCGACCCAATTTATTGAAAGTGGCGTTTATAAAAAAGTTTTGGTCGTTGGCGCAGAGACTTTATCCAAATATGTAAACTGGGAAGATCGAAATACTTGTATACTATTTGGCGATGGTGCAGGTGCTGCTGTTTTCGGTGCAGTTGAAGATGGCTATGGTTTCTTGAGTTTGGATCTTGGGGCAGATGGCTCTGGTGGCGATTCGTTATGTATTCCTGCAGGAGGAAGCCTTCACCCAGCATCTAAGCAAACGATAGAAGATCACCTGCATTATATGCAGATGGATGGAAAGGCTGTCTTCAAGTTTGCCATTAAGGTCATGGGTGAAACAGTGATACGATCACTTGAACGCGCTGGCCTAAAAAAAGAAGACATTGATTGTTTGGTACCGCACCAAGCAAATATAAAAATTATTCATTCGGCAGCAAAACGTTTGGATTTGCCAATGGAAAAAATAGTTGTTAATATAGAAAAGTACGGAAATACATCCGCGGCTTCGATTCCAATTGCATTGGCCGAGGCTGCAAGGGCAGGTCGTTTCAAAAAAGGCGATGTGATTGCTTTATCGGGTTTTGGAGCAGGACTTACCTGGGCATCGTGCATTATGAAGTGGGCTAAGGAGGATTAACATGTTTAATGATAACGTATTGTGTAAATTGCTAAATATCCAGTATCCAATATTCCAAGGTGGTATGGCTTGGATTGGGACTGCAGAATTGGCAGCGGCTGTGTCAAATGCAGGTGGTTTGGGAATTATTGGTGCAGGTCATATGCCACCGGATATTTTGCGGGCTGAAATCCAAAAAGCCAAAAAGTGGACAAATAAGCCTTTTGGCGTTAATATCATGCTGATGTCTCCTTTTGTCAAAGAAGTCATGCAGGTTGTCGTTGAGGAGAGAGTACCGGTTGTAACGACTGGTGCAGGTAATCCTGGGGAATATATACCAGCACTGAAAGAAATAGGCAGTAAAGTCATTCCGGTCGTAGCTTCGGTTGCATTGGCCAAACGTCTGGCACGTACTGGTGTGGATGCTATCATAGCAGAGGGTACAGAGAGCGGTGGGCATATTGGTGATATTACCACGATGGCACTTGTTCCTCAGGTTGTTGACGCTGTAGACATCCCGGTCATCGCAGCAGGCGGTATTGGTGATTCTCGTGGTGTTGCAGCTGCCTTTGCGCTCGGTGCCAAAGGCGTTCAGATGGGGACTCGCTTTGTCGTTTCGGAAGAGTGTATCGCTCATGAAAATTATAAAAATCTAGTACTTAAAGCCAGAGATCGTTCTACCGTTGTAACGGGGAGATCTACAGGCCACCCGGTACGTGTATTAGGCAATAAGCTTACGAGAGAATATCTTGAGCTTGAAAATGGCGGGGCACCGGTTGAAGAGCTCGAAAAACTTGGTGCAGGCAAGCTTAATTTGGCAACGCATAAAGGCGATGTCGAAAATGGATCTGTCATGATCGGACAGATTTCCGGGATGCTCCATGAATTGAAATCTGTAGATGCTATCATGCAGGATTTAGTGAAAGGAATTCCAGCCGTAATCGATGCGACTCAAGAAAATTGCCGATAAGGAGATAAAATTATGAATAAATTAGCATTTGTTTTTCCAGGACAAGGATCACAAAGTGTTGGTATGGGAAAAGAGTTTTATGAAAATTACGATGTAGCAAAAAGACTGTTTCAAGCAGCCGATGATGCTCTTGGATTTTCGATTAAAGATATGTGTTTCAATGGACCTGAAGAAGATTTGCGCTTGACTGCAAACACGCAGCCAGCCATTCTTACCATCAGTGTCATTTGCAATGAAATCCTCAAGGAAAATGGTTTACATCCACAGATCGTCGGAGGGCATAGCCTGGGAGAATACTCTGCTTTGGTTGCTGCCGGTGTCTTGCGTTTTGAAGATGCTGTACAGCTTGTACATAAGCGTGGTGCGTTCATGCAAGAAGCTGTACCTGTCGGTGAAGGTGGAATGGCAGCTGTCATAGGGCTTGACAGGAATGTTATAATAGAGGTTTGTGAAAAGGTTTCAGCGCAGACAGCTTTGGTGCAAGCGGTTAACTTCAACTGTCCAGGACAGGTCGTTATCGCGGGTACTACAGCTGGTGTAGAAGCAGCTTCGGCCGCTTTGAAAGAAGCTGGTGCTAAAAAATGTGTTATATTGCCGGTTAGTGCACCTTTCCATAGTGCATTGATGAAGCCTGCCGCGGATAAATTGGCTGAGGAACTTGATAAAGTCACGATTTCGGATGCAATTATCCCGGTTGTTGCCAATGTTACTGGTACAATCTTGACAAAGGCAGCAGACATAAAAGAAAGCCTTATCGCACAAGCGGCAAGTCCGGTTAAATGGGAAGACTGCGTTGCAGCGATGAAGGATTTCGGTGCCGACACCTATGTTGAAGTTGGACCAGGAAAAGTTTTGAATGGCTTTAATAAGCGAATTGACAAGGCTTTGCAGAATTTAAATGTTGAAAATGTCGATTCTTTGCAAAAAACGCTTGATTATTTCAAGGAGGTTCGCTAAAATGCTTTTAGACGGAAAGATTGCATTGGTGACTGGCGCTTCACGCGGAATAGGGCGTGCAATCGCGATCAGCTTAGCAAAAGCAGGCGCTGCGGTAGCTCTTAACTATGCGGGCAATGTGCAGGCGGCTCAAGAAGTACAGCAGCTCATTGAAAGCGAAGGCGGCAAGGCAATACTCATACAAGCTGATGTAGCTGATGCAGTAGCGGCAGAAGCGATGATTAAAAAAGTAACGGACGAATATGGCCGTATCGATATTTTAGTTAATAATGCGGGAATAACGCGCGATGGTCTTTTGATGCGAATGAAGGATGCCGACTGGGATGCGGTAATCAATACCAATCTTAAAGGTGTCTTCAACTGCACAAAAGCGGCGACGAAACCGATGATGAAGCAGCGTTCAGGCCGCATCATCAATATGACTTCAGTAGTTGGCCTTACCGGCAATGCCGGCCAGGCAAATTACGCTGCCGCAAAAGCTGGCGTAATCGGCTTTTCAAAGTCTACAGCCAAGGAACTTGCCTCTAGAGGCATTACCGTAAATATGGTAGCTCCAGGTTTTATTGATACAGATATGACAGCAGTTCTCCCGGATAAAGTGAAGGAAGAAATGACGAGTAATATTCCACTTGGTCGAATGGGCCATGCTGAAGAAGTTGCTGAAGCTGTTTTGTTCTTAGTATCGGATAATGCTTCTTATATTACCGGCCAGATTATCAATGTTGATGGTGGCATGGTGATGTAATTATAGATTTACATGCAGTGGGAGGAGGTGAACGACGTGTCAACTTTTGAAAAAGTTAGAGATATCGTAGTAGAACAATTAGGTGTGGAAGCAGACGATGTAGCAATCGAATCTACTTTCATCGATGATTTAGGTGCAGATTCTCTTGATATTGTTGAATTGATCATGGCTTTCGAGGAAGAATTCGGTATCGAAATTCCAGATGAAGCTGCTGAAAAAATTAAAACAGTTCAAGATGTTGTGTCCTATATAGACCAAAACAAATAAGTTTGAGTGTCTTGCCTTTTAGGAAGAAAAGTCCCGTGAATTTATTCTCGGGACTTTCTAAAGGTAACGCATTGAATGGATTGGAGGAGTTATTTTGAAACTTCCAGAGCTGAAAATTGGCACTAAAATTGCAAAAGTACCGATCATTCAAGGCGGCATGGCTATTCGCCTGTCCACGGCTCGTTTGGCTGCTGCTGTAGCTAATCAAGGCGGTATTGGACTTATTGCTGCTTCCGGCATGACGAATGAAGAATTGCGTTATGAAATCAAATTAGCCCGTTCTTTGACATCCGGGGTTATCGGAATTAATATCATGGTAGCCGCTAAGAAATTTAGCGAGATTGTAAAGACCGCTATTGATGAAGGTATTGACTTGGTTGTAGCTGGTGCTGGTTTTTCACGTGATATGTTTGGTTTAGGTAAGGAGTCAGGAACTCCCATCGTACCTATTGTCTCTTCTGTTAAATTAGCGAAAATTTCTCAACGTCTTGGTGCCACGGCAATTATCGTCGAAGGCAAAGAAGCCGGCGGACATTTAGGAACAGATGTCTCGATTAAGAATCTGATTCCTGATATCCGCGCTGCAGTGGATGAGAACATCCCTGTCATCGCTGCCGGCGGTTGCATGAGCGGCCAGGATATTGTTGATCTTATAAAATTGGGAGCAAGCGGCGTACAAATGGGTTCGCGCTTTGCTGCCAGCGAAGAATCGAATGCCGCTCCGGCATTGAAGGAATTTTATTTAAAAGCCAAACCGGAAGATGTTGTCATCATACATAGCCCGGTAGGCCTGCCAGGCAGAGCTGTCCGCAACCCGTTTGCAGAAAAAATTCTGCAGGGGCCGGTTCCGGTAAAAAAATGTGATTCCTGTTTGAAAAGCTGCAAACATAATTTTTGTATTATTCGGGCGCTTATCCGGGCCCAGCAGGGTGATGTAGAAAACGGTCTGGTGTTTACCGGAGAATACATTCATAAAATAAAGGAAATATTACCTGTTAAGGAGATATTTTCTAGGCTGCAGGCGGAAATTGCAGCTATAGAATAATTGTGAGGTGTTTTAAGTTTGAAAAATAGAGTTGTAATCACAGGTGTTGGCGCGATTACACCGATTGGCACCGGCAAAGATGCCTTTTGGCAGGCTCTGCTTGCTGGCAAATCCGGCATAAGCAGGACAACCCGTTTTGATCCGGCCGAGTATACGGCCCAGATCGCTGGCGAAGTAAAAGATTTTGAGCCTACAGACTATATCGATAAAAAAGAATCCAAGCGTATGGACCGCAATGCTCAGTTTGCGGTAGCTGCGGCGAAATTGGCGCTCGAAGATTCGAAGCTTGATTTAGAAGCGGAAGATCGCGATCGCATTGGTGCATTTATTGGTACAGGTATTGGCGGGATCGAAACTTTGCATAAGCAGTATGAAACGCTATTCGACAAAGGACCGAGCCGCGTCAGCCCGTTTTTTGTTCCGATGATGATCGGCAATATGGCCGCAGGTCAGGTATCCATAACCTTTGGGCTGCAAGGGCCAAGCAGCTGCGTCGTAACGGCTTGTGCTTCGGGCACAAACTCGATCGGCGATGCTTTTCGCGTGATTCAGCGCGGCGATGCCGATGCTATGGTTGCCGGTGGTACGGAAGCCTGCATTTCGCCGGCTGCAGTAGCCGGTTTTTGCTCGATGAAGGCGCTTTGCGCTGAGCACAATGACGATCCGACGAAAGCTTCCCGTCCGTTTGACAAGAACCGCAGTGGTTTTGTTATGGGCGAGGGTTCGGGCGTAGTCGTATTGGAAAGTCTCGAACACGCAGAAAAGCGCGGTGCGCATATCTATGCGGAAGTCGTTGGCTATGGTTCCAATTCAGATGCCTACCATATCACGTCCCCAGCTCCGGGTGGCGCGCAGGCGGCTAAATGCATGCAGCTGGCTTTAAAGGATGCAGCCATGCAACCGGAAGAAATTGATTATATCAATGCCCACGGGACATCCACGCATATGAACGATGAAACAGAAACCATGGCAGTCAAGACCGTTTTTGGCGATCATGCCTATAAACTCTCGATGAGCTCGATTAAATCCATGACAGGCCATTTGCTTGGCGCTGCTGGTGGCATTGAATGTATTGCTACGGCGCTTACGGTTGAACAGGATATCATGCCGCCGACGATCAATTACGAAACGCCGGATGAAGGCTTGGATCTGGACTATGTGCCAAATCAGGCCCGGAAGAAAACGGTTCAGGCAGCGCTGTCAAATTCATTGGGATTTGGCGGGCACAATGCCTGCCTCATTTTAAGGAAGTATGTTAAATAAATGAACATACAAGCAGGACTGACCGCAAAAAGACTGCAGTCATTAAAGAGCTTTGCCAAACGCCTGGATGTTTCCTTTGACGATTGGACACTGCTCCACCAGGCGTTGACGCATACGTCCTATGCCAACGAAGCCAAAAAACCGGAAATTCTGCACAACGAACGGCTGGAATTTCTCGGCGATGCGGTGTTGGAATTGGCAACGAGCACGTATTTGTATAATAACTTTCCGGATTTGCCGGAAGGCGAAATGACAAAGGCGCGGGCTGCGGTTGTCTGTGAAGTTACACTGGCTAAGCGGGCACGAATCCTTGACATTGGCAAGTACTTGTTGTTTGGCAAGGGAGAACTCGCAACCGGCGGCAGAGAACGTTCCTCCATATTGGCGGATGCTTTTGAAGCCATCATCGGCGCCATCTATTTGGATCAAGGCAGCGAAATAGCTTTCCGCTATGTGCTGACCCAGTTGCACGATGATTTATTGACCGTCAAGAATGGTCATACGCTGCAGGACTATAAGACTTTATTACAGGAAGTCGTTCAAAAGAAAGCTGACCAGACGATTCAATATGAATTACTGTCGGAAACAGGCCCGGATCACAGCAAAGTATTTGAATTTGCTGTTAAGGTCAATGAAGTCGTTTGCGGCATTGGCAGCGGGAAAAGCAAGAAAGAAGCAGAGCAGCAGGCAGCGGAGCAGGCTCTGTCTAAAATGAATAAATGAAGGCGAAAAACTGGATGGCTTGCCATCCAGTTTTTGCTATAACGAGGCAGAAATGAGAACATATATCATTCCCATATTCATTCCCCATTATGGCTGCCCGCATACCTGTGTTTTTTGTAACCAGCAGAAGATCACAGGACGGCAGACCGATGTGCGGCCAGAATTTATCAGGGAAACCATCGAACGCCATCTGGCCGGCATAACCCGGGAATACTTTATCGAAGTCGCTTTCTATGGTGGCAGCTTTACCGCCTCGATAGCGCGGTGCAGCGGGAACTCCTCCTGCCGGCCTATTCGTTCGTCCAGTCCGGCCAAGTGCATTCGCTGCGGCTGTCTACGCGGCCGGATTGCATTGATGCGGCAATTCTCGAGCAGCTCGCTGCTTTGGGCGTGCAGACGATTGAACTTGGCGCTCAGTCCTTTGACGATGCGGTGCTGGACAAGGCTGAACGAGGCCATAAAGCAGCCGCTATTGCCGCAGCCGCAAAGAAAATTCAGGCCTGCGGTTTTCGTCTGGGCATTCAGCTGATGCCGGGCTTGCCGGGGGACTCCTGGCGCACGATCATGCATTCTCTGGCGGAAACCATTAAAATAAAGCCGGATTTCGTCCGCATCTATCCGACACTTGTCTTAGGGGGGACGAAACTCGGGACGGCCTATGGAGAAGGAAAGTATGAACCGCTTTCCTTGGAGGAAGCGGTTCGCTATGCTGCGGTTATGAAACTTTTATTGCAGCGAGATGGGATTCAGGTAATCCGCACCGGTCTGCAGTCGAGTGAAAATCTCGACGATGGCAAAACCGTGCTGGCGGGGCCGTATCATCCGGCATTTGGTGAAATGGTGGATTCTTACCTGTTTTATTTGATGGTAGCGGAAGTGCTGGAACAGTTGGAAACAAAAGACCACACTATCGTTATTCATCATGCTATAAAGGACAGCTCGCGTGTCCGCGGCAACAAGAACTACAACAAAAAAGCCTGGATGGCGGAGTTTTTCTTGCAGGACATCCGCTTTGCCGCCGATATGGCAGAGCCGGGAACTCTTGCCATTGAGCAAGGGAAGCAGCTCTACCGGACGAATTTGGCTATGCTGACACATTTTTAAAATCCATAATATAGGAAAAAGCAAATGACTGTGCTAAAATAAAGGTAAGAAATTATTTTTTGCGAAAAGGGATAGTGACTTATGAGAGATTTAATCATGCTTGGAACCGGCTCCGCAATGGTTACGCATTGCTTTAATACTTGTTTTGCCCTTCATTTGGCGTACGACGAATATTTTTTGGTGGATGCCGGCGGTGGCAACGGAATTTTGCGTCAGCTCGAGCAGGCTGCGATCGATGCCAGAAAAATCCATCATATGTTTGTAACGCATGGACATACCGATCATGTGCTTGGCGTCATCTGGGTTATCCGGAAGATTGCGACCTTGATGAACCAGGGCAAGTATGCGGGTGAATTCCATATTTACTGCCACAAGGAATTAGCAGCGACAATCCAGACGATGACCGGGCTCACGCTGAAAAAAAAGGATCTCGCGCAGATTGGCCAGCACATCCTTTTCCATGAAGTACAGGACGGAGACCAGCTTTCCGTGCTCGAAATGGATCTGACCTTTTTTGACATCCAGTCCACCAAAGCTAAACAGTTCGGCTTTACGGCTCGCTTTGCCGACGGCCAGCACTTTTCCTGCCTTGGCGACGAACCGTTCAACGATCATTGCCGTACCTATGTGGAAAACAGCGACTGGTTGCTGGCGGAAGCGTTCTGTCTCTATGCCGATCGCGATAAATTTAAGCCGTATGAAAAACATCACAGCACGGTAAAAGAAGCCTGTGAAATGGCGGAAAATATCAAGGCGAAAAACCTCGTGCTCTATCATACCGAAGACAAAAACATGCAGGGCCGCAAGGAAAACTACAGCGGGGAAGGTCGCGCATACTATACAGGAAAGATCTATGTCCCGGAGGATCTGGAAGTCATTTCGCTGGGATGATGGACAGCAAAAGCTAAGACTGCTTAAGAACCATGGTGTTTTGAGCAGTCTTTTTGCATTCTAATCGGCGACGATACGCTGAGAAGAGCCTTCAGCTGGCATTTTTAGAACTGTGGAGGAGATCCGTTATGGAGATCAAGGAGATTCGGAACAAATGGAAGAGCAGCGGGCTGGAAAACCATGAAGCAGCAGCCAGCTTCTGGGACAGTGCTGCCGCCGGGTATGAGAACAAAGAACTGCCTTCCTGGCAGAGCAATGAGTTTTTGCGCTTGCTTGCTGCCAAGGTGTCATTTCCTTCGGCTAAGAAATCGCTCGATGTCGGTTGCGGTGCGGGCAATTATTCGCTGGCGCTTGCCCCAAAGCTGAAGGCTGTGATTGGTGTGGATCTTTCGCCAGCGATGATTGAAGCCGCGCAGAAAAAGGCAAAGGAGCACGATATCAAAAATGCCGAATTTATCTGCGCTGACTGGTCGTTGCTTGATATCGAAGCGATTGGCTGGCAACATGCCTTTGATATCGTTTTTGCACATATGACGCCGGCCATTGACAGTGCAGCTGCCCTGGAAAAGATGATGGCCTGTTCAAAGAAACACTGCTTTTTAACCAAGGCGGCAAAACGACAGGATTCTGTGCTCGATCCGCTAAAAAGACAGCTCGGCCTTGCTCCCGGCAGCGTGTTTGACGAGCATATCGGCGAGGTGTTCGAACTTGTCTGGCGCCTCGGCGGCTGTCCGGAGTTTTTCTACCGGCACGACAGCTGGGCGGTAGAGCATCCGCTGGAGGAAGCCTTTGTTTGGTATCGTGCCAAGCTCAAAACGCAGAAAAAGATCGGCAGCGGCGAAGAGCAGGTGATTCGGGATTATTTAGAAAAAATTGCCGTCGACGGCAGGGTAAAGGAAGAGACGCGGACGATGATTGTCACGATGTACTGGCAGGTGTGAGGAGCCTATAGCGGCGCGAAGCATAGGCTGGATCTATTGATTAGACTGTTGGGAAATGGATATTATGAAGGAGACTTTTGCATGGTATCGGTATTTTCTACCCGGGAGGAGTGTTGTGGCTGCAGTGCTTGTGCACAGAGCTGCCCACAGCAGGCGATTGCAATGAAGGCGGATGTGGAGGGCTTTTTGTATCCGCGTATTGATATGAAGCGTTGCGTGGATTGCGGAATTTGTCGAAATATCTGTCCGGTTTTGCATGATGATACGGTGAAGGAAAGGGGATTTTCTTTGGCTTATGCCGCCAAGCACAAAGAAGAATCCGTGCGCATGACGTCGGCTTCGGGCGGGGCGTTTACGGCGATATCGGATTTTGTTCTGCGGCAAAAGGGTGTCGTATATGGCGTTGACTTTACGGAGGATTTTTCGGTCTGCCACAAAAGGGCTGAAACGGCGGCAGAGCGTGATCGGTTCAAAATGTCCAAATATGTGCAGAGCGATTTGCGGGATACCTTTGCCGAAATCAAGGCGGATCTTGTCGCTGGCCGGGTGGTGTTGTTTACGGGAACGCCCTGCCAGGCCGCAGGGTTGCGCAGTTTTATCGGCAAGGCTCGCTATGCCGGCAATCTGTATATCGCCGATGTCATGTGTTATGGCATTCCGAGTCCGTTGATCTGGCGAGAGTACCTTCACTACTTGGAAGAAAAATATCAAGATGCGATTGAGGGCATTGAGTTTCGCAGCAAGATTTTTGAGTGGGATCTCAACAACAGCGGCAAGACCTTTATGTTTACGACTAAAAAAGGAAAAAAGCCATATGTAGACAATGATTTTTACGCCTTGTTTTTTCTCGCGCGGACGATTATGCGGCCATCTTGTTATCAATGCAAGTTTGCGGATTGCAGGCGCCCTTCGGATGTTACAATTGCCGATTATTGGCGGATTGAAAAGTATCTGCCGGAAATTGCCGATAAAAAAGGTGTTTCACTGTTGTTGCTCAATTCGGTGCGGGGAAAAGAGTTGTTTGAGCGCATCAAAGCGGACTTTGTCTACAGTGAGCGTCCACCGACAGAATGTCTGCCTGAGCAGCCGCGCCTGCGCAAGCCGGTGCGGCTGCCGGAAAACCGCTCGCAATTTTGGCAGGATTATGCGGCCATCTTGTTATCAATGCAAGTTTGCGGATTGCAGGCGCCCTTCGGATGTTACAATTGCCGATTATTGGCGGATTGA
>Ga0183099_1000666_pt1 | contig 23068 bp, 19 predicted proteins | sample Biomet1_FD_127788 | JGI IMG/M metagenome (GOLD analysis project Ga0183099, IMG submission 127788) | Microbial communities from bioreactor (seeded with anoxic lake sediment) at LBNL, California, USA - Biofuel metagenome 1 | ecosystem: Engineered > Bioreactor > Anaerobic > Unclassified ...
TAAGCCGGTTGCCCCTGCGGGGGCGGTGCAAACCTGCGATGCCATTTCCGATAAACCATAACTGACCCACGGTGTTAGCTGTTGCGCCCGACATTGGGCGATCAGGCTATCAGGGAGTGGTGCGCCACCCAGTAATAAGTGATGAACTTGCGTGGCTGAAAAATGAAAATCCGATTGCTGTAATAATCGATACAACTGTGTTGGCACCAGCGAGAGATGCGTGATCGGCGCTTGTTGTAATAATGCCGTGAGTGGCAATGCGGGATCAGGCAACACAACGCAGGCACCCGCCAGAAAACAGCGAAACAAAATCGCCAGCCCACCGACATGGAACAGAGGCAGTGACAATAACCAACCATCATGAGCGGTGATGGGCACGATGCTGCCTTGCGCATTAGCGAAATGATTACGCAGACGATGCGCGACCACTTTAGGTGAACCGCTGCTGCCAGAGGTAAAGATTAAATTACTGAGTGCATTGTCATTCAGTTCACATGCTGTAGAAGCTGGCGCTTGTGCCTTAAAATCCAGCTTCAATGCATCCGATGGCCAACGTAATGAGGCATGCACTTGTTGCTGAAGTTGTAACTGTCGGGCTTCGGGAAACGCAGGGTTTATTGGGCAGCAGACGATTTGCTCTCGCCAGCAAGCCCACAATAACATCACCAGTTCGGCACTGTTGGGGCTGCACAAAAACAGATGATCGCCAGACTTTAATCCGGCGTGTCGGAGCTGTTGTTGCAGGGCATTAAGCCGGGCATCCAGTTGTTGGTAATTGAGGGTAACACCGGCATTCCATAATGCCGGTTGTGTCGGGTGCCGTTGTGCGTGTTGCCGGATGGGGCAAGTTAGCTTTGCCATACCAACTGCAACTGTTTGGTATCGACTTGTTGTTTATCATCCAGCACGGAACCACTGAAATAGCGCAGTGTATCCAGACCGGGTGCTTGCTCGGGTGACCATTCGGCTGCCAGCAAGGCCAGCAGACGGTTACCGAGTTGCGATTCGTGGCTGGAAGAGATCACCACTTTGACCCCATTCGCTTTGGCTTTCTTGACCAGTTCTTGGCATTTATCCAATGAACCAATGAGCGTGGGTTTTAATACCAAACCTTTCAACTGCGGGAAAAAATCCCAGTTAGTTTCGGCGCTTAATATCTCATCCAACGCCACCGCAATACCGGTGTGTGATGCAACCGCACGAATATCCGCATAAGTCGCGCAAGGATCTTCAATATATTCAATACGGGACGGATCGAGATGGCTCATAAAGGTCCAGGCTTCTTCCCGTGTCCACTGCTGATTGGCATCAAGGATCAGTTTGGTTTTTGGTGCTAACCGGATAATTTCACGGATCATCGCCAGCTCATCGCGCATCGGATAACGTGCGACTTTGAGCTTTACCCGGCTGGGGTAGTCATATAACCACTCTTTCCAGCTCCAGATAATATCTTCCGGTGTGCCTTGTAACAGCAGATAAGGTGGCAGTGGCGTATGTTTTAATACCGGCCAGCTACGACGGGCGCAATCTAAGCCAAATTGCACTGAGGGATAAGTAACAGGAATGGTTTTGCCTTGTTTAAATGCAGTCAGAAATGCAATGGTTTCTTGTTCTGCTTCTGCCAGTGTTTCACGGGAAAAACCCGGTAGTGGCGCTATCTCGCTCCAGCTACTGCCCCAATGCAACAATAAGCCTTCGCGTTGCTGGATAGTCTGGTTGTGAAATGTCAGCGGATGCGTGAGTGGCAGTTGATACCGATACAGAGTGATATCCATAAGTTGGCTGTCCTTATTCTCGGCAAAATCAGTCGTCTGTCATGTTATAACAGATCCCGATGCAGAGATCAGATCTGCATCGGAGTGTTGCGGCTGCTTTACGGGTTTCGTGGGAATTTATTGAAATCCGGCTCACGTTTTTCGTTAAAGGCGTTACGGCCTTCCTGACCCTCTTCGGTCATGTAAAACAGCATAGTGGCATTACCGGCGAGTTCCTGCAGACCCGCCTGACCATCACAATCGGCATTCAGTGCGGCTTTCAGACAACGCAAAGCCATCGGGCTGTGTTGCAACATTTCACGACACCAACGCACCGTTTCGCGTTCCAGTTCAGCCAATGGCACCACGGTATTCACCAGTCCCATGTCTAATGCTTCTTTGGCGTCATATTGACGGCACAAGAACCAGATCTCGCGCGCTTTTTTCTGGCCGACTAAGCGCGCCATGTAAGAGGCACCCCAACCGCCATCGAATGAACCCACTTTCGGGCCAGTCTGACCGAAACGGGCATTTTCCGCCGCAATGGTGAGATCACACAGCATATGTAAGACGTGACCGCCACCAATGGCGTAACCAGCTACCATCGCCACAATCGGTTTCGGACAGGTGCGGATCTGGCGCTGGAAGTCGAGCACGTTCAGGTGGTGCGTTCCTTCGTCATCTTTGTATCCACCGTAATCGCCACGCACTTTCTGATCACCACCGGAACAGAATGCCAGCTCACCTTCACCAGTCAGAATGATGGCGCCGATCTGAGCATCAAAGCGGGCATCTTGCAGTGCTTTCATCATCTCCATCACCGTGAGTGGGCGAAATGCATTACGCACCTGTGGGCGGTTAATGGTGATTTTAGCGATACCATCGGCTGATTTGTGATAGCGGATGTCTTGGTAATCGGCGCTGCAATCCTGCCATTCGATAGGGGCATACCAGCGGGCATCGTTATCGTGATCTTGCATAGTCGTCTCTCATAATTAACAGTAGATATCCTTTCCACTTGAAGTCGCAGCGGCGTTGCCTGCGTTCATTCGCCCCAATCACATAGCTTATCTATGCTCATGGGGTTCCTCACTTGCCGCCTACCTGCAATTTCAAGTGGTTTGGGTAGACATTAGTTAGCCACTGCCGGATAGCAGCTGCCATGGATTCTGGGTTGGCGCGGTGCAGATTGTGTCCACCGGCCAGTATTTTTTGTGTTACCGAACTGCAGTGGGTTGCCAGTTGCGCGCCAATCGCTTGGAATTTAAGATCTTGTTCACCGCACAGATACAGCACTGGTAACAATGTATCTTGCAACCAAGGTTGCAGGTCGAGTTGTTTTGCCAGCGAACAACAACAGAGCATATGTGCCAGTTGTGCGGCACTGTTTTGACTGCGCTCATGAATGAGGGCTACGCGTTCTGTCGGGCTTAAATCAGCGAAGACCGGTTGCTGATACCAGTCGGCTAACACGTCAGTTAATGACTCGCGATAAAACCGCCTTGCCCAGTGGGCATCGGCACTAGCACGTGTTTTCCGCTCGTCCTGCGAGCTTAAACCGGGATGCGCATTTTCCAACACTAAGCTTTGTAAACCAGCCGGCTGAGTTGCGGCAAACTGCAACGCCAGACGCCCGCCGAGTGAGTAACCGAGCAGATGATAATTTGAGATATCTCGTTGCTGTAATTGCTGATTAAGCCAAAGCGGAAAATCAGCCATCCGGTTTAAGCGTTGTTCGCATGCGTCACCGTGCCCCGGCAGATTTAACGCAATACAGTCGCAATCAGGTAATCGCTCGATCAGTGCTGACCAGTCATTGGCAGCCCCTAAAAAACCATGCAGTAAGACCAGCGTTGGTTTACTCACGTCGGTAAATCTCGCACCCGTTGAGCCAACTCTTTCAGCCAGTTTGCTGCTTCGCCTACCGCGACCTTACATTCCAAAATGGTTGCACTGTGTCGTGCCAACGCTTGCTGATAATAGTGCTGGAAACTGGTTGTATCCGTTGGTGCGGCATAAGCGAGCTGAAATTGTTCGGCACTGGCTTGGAAGTTGAGCCCGTGAGGCAGTTGGTAAAAATGTTCGCGGATCTGGTTGTACTCTGGCACCGGCAGCATGTGAAAAATATTACCACCATCATTATTGATGATGATCAGCACAAACGGACTGTTTATGGTGCGCAACAAGGCCAGACTGTTGAGATCAAACAGCGCGGATGTGTCGCCCAGCAGCATGGTGGTTGGCTGAGTCGGGTCGGCTTTCGCTACTCCTGCGGCGGTGGCAATTAAACCATCAATACCAGAAGCACCTCGATTGGTGTAAATATGCGAAGGTCGTGAGCCAGTTGTGCCGAGCATATCCAAAATTCGGATCGGCATACTGTTGCCAATAAACAGCTGACCGTCGATTTGGGCATTCAACTGATGACAGAGGGTTATTTCCCCCCATGCCGGCAGTTGTTGCTCGATTAGTGCGGTGAGTTTGTGATCCCACTTAGTGAGCTGGTGCCACGCAGCGTAACGAGCTGCAAGCTGATGTGCCTGACACCAGTCACTGATCGAGCTGACAAATCGTTGCTGGACGGCGAGGCCGTTGTCCAGCCGTTCCGTACTGCTCTCGATTTGCCAGCAGTGCTGCCATTCCTGTTCGGTTAAAAACTGTTGCAGACGTTTGGAAATCAGTCGTCCGCCGAATAACAGCAGTGTTTCAGCCTGGGCTAATTCGGCTCGAAATTCAGGGTGATGCAGCGCCAGATCGGCATAGGTGATGGCGTGCGGATGAAAGCGCAGTTGTGACTGAATATCTGTAATTAATGGCCAGCCAGTTTGTTCGGCCAGTTGCAAAATCGCCTTGGCGTCTTCTTCTCGAGTCAACTGGCCGACCACAATCAGCCCTTTGCTATGGCGCACCACTTCCCATGCCGGATCGGTTGGGCAGGCTGTTTGTGCAGGCGTGTAACGCGTCCAGGGTTCATGATTGTCTAACCAACGGCTTAACCCTCGTAGCGCATGAGCTGGCAGCTGTTGCCCATCTATCGGATAAAGTGGTTCGCGGAACGCACAATTCAGATGCACAGGGCCGGGTGTTTGTTGTTGCTGAAAGGCGGCCTGATCGACCGAGGCCAAAACCCATGCTGGTGCGATATCATTATTCGGTGTGGGCAATAATTGCTGATAAATCGGATAGCTGGAAAAAATAGCGCTTTGATCGATAGCTTGATTAGCACCATTACCGATTAATTCGGCGGGGCGGTCGGCAGTCAGTAACCAAAGTGGAATGCCCGATTGGCGCGCTTCCACCACCGCAGGTAGCAAGTTGGCTACCGCACTGCCCGAGGTGACGATCACAGCGACTGGGCGCTGGCTGCCTTGCGCTAACCCAAGTGCCAGAAAACCCAAACCGCGTTCGTCAAAATGCAGGTGTGTCGTTATCGCCGGGTTTGCTGCAGCGGCTAAAGTCAGCGGCGTAGAGCGCGAACCCGGTGCAATACAGATATCACGCACACCCAGTCGCACCAGCTCTTCAATAATCAACGAACTCCACAGGGCATGCAGACTACCTAATGCTTGCCACTGCTCAGTCATGCCAGACACCCAGCATGCTGTTGAGTTTGGTGTCGAGTTCTTGCCATTCGGCTTCTGCATCTGAACCGGTCAAAATGCCGGCACCGGTATAGAGGTGCAGCTGATTTTGATGCCACAAGCCACTGCGGATGGCGACCGTAAATTCCGACACATCTTCACTGATAAAACCACAAGCACCGGCATACCAACCGCGCTGATGTTGCTCTAATTCACGGATCTGGCTCAATGCCTTACGACGTGGTGAACCGCCGACAGCCGGTGTCGGATGTATTTTTTGCAGCAATTGCCAATCGGCTGTTTCTGGCAACAACGTGGCTTCGATTTCCCGCTTGATATGCTGGATATGTTTCAGCGGCAGGATCTGTGCTTCCGAAACCACAGCCGTATCGGCTAATCCGTCTAAGCGGGTCAGAATATCAGTATGCACAAAGCGATTTTCCAGCCGATTTTTACCGTCCTGCAATAACAATGAAGCAAGCTCGGCATCTTGCTCGGCATCGCCAGTGCGCGGGGTGCTGCCCGCCAGTGCTTCACTGAATAGTTGACGATCATGACGGCGGTAGAGGCGTTCCGGCGAGCTGGCGATAAAACAGCTCTCTGATGAGAATTGATAGCCGATATGAAAGCAGGCCGGTGTGGCACTTTGCCAATTGGCCAGCAGATCCCACGGGTTGAGCATTTCGCCAAATTGCAACGTGGTGCGGCGTGATAGCACGACTTTGGGAATCACTTTTAGCGCTTCAGGTTCTAATACCTGCGACAGCCACTGCATCCAGCGTGGTTTATCGGGGGTATCGTGACGTTCACGTTGTGCCGGTAAATAGTGCGTCAGCGTGGTTTCCGGCTGTAACTGCTGCAACGCTTCACGTGCGGCGGTTAGTTCGCTGGCTTGGTTGTTACCGTCAAACCAGAGATTACACACCAGCTCGGTTTGATTACCCTGACGGATCAGCTCAATGCGTGGTAAGACAAAACGGCACTGACCAAATTCCTGCCATTCGTCAGTTACCGGCTGTTGGTAGTCAAAGGCTAGCCCGCCGTAATAACGCGGGTAGCTGCCGGCATGCGGGCGCAGTTGTCCAGTCAGCGAGGCCAGTTGTGCCGGGTCTGTCAGTTCTTTGATAGAACCTAACACGGCAAATTCGCGGTCACGTTCACGCGCATGCCAGTAGATGCGCGGAAACAGCGGCTGCTCTTTTAACCAGCCGATCAGTGAGGTGACATCCATCGCGGCGCGCAGGCGAACAAAACCTTGTTGCTCGGCGGCGGTGAGTGCGTCTAGTTGTTCCAGTAAATGAGTTTGAGCCAGCATTGGAATAATCGCATAAATCGGAATGCCGTCTGTCGCGAAGGGGGCGGTAAACTGCCAAAAGGCGTTGGCATCCGGTATAGTACGCCCTTTACAGGAAAGGCTTCCGCCCGCGGAATCGCACCAGTATAGGGCTGGGCGCATCATGGGTAAACCCACCTGTGTCAGTTGAATAGTCTGTGGTGATAAATAGTTGCTGTGTAACGTAAGGAAAAAGTGGCCGAATGAATAAACCACGTTGGAAAGTTTGGTTGCAGGCCGCTCGTCTGCGTACATTGCCATTGGCTTGTGCTGCGGTGTTGTTGGGTAGTGGTTTGGCTGCTGGCGCGGATCTTTTCCACGCCAATGTCTTTATCTTGTGTTTGTTAACCGCGATCGGTTTGCAGATCTTATCGAATCTGGCGAACGATTACGGCGATGCCGTATCAGGCGCTGATAATGAAGATCGTGTTGGCCCGCAACGCACGGTCGTTAGTGGCTTGATCACGCGCGAACAGATGCAACGTGCCATGGTGCTGGTGGCGGGGCTGACGATCATCAGTGGTTTGAGCTTGTTGTGGACAGCATTTTCTGGTGACTGGCTGGCGATCCTGACGTTTATCGGATTTGGCTGTTTAGCGCTGATTGCGGCAGTGACCTATACCGTGGGGCGTCGCCCGTATGGTTATCGTGGCTTGGGCGATTTGTCGGTATTCCTGTTTTTCGGTTTGCTGGGTGTGTTGGGAACCTACTATCTCTTTACGCAGCAGTTTGATCCGTTACTGATTTTACCGGCAGCTAGTTGTGGTTTTCTGGCAACTGGGGTGCTCAATATCAACAACATCCGTGATATGGATACCGATCTGGCCAGCGGCAAACGTACCTTCGCATCGCGGCTTGGTACGATCTGGTCGCGCCGCTATCACTGGCTATTGGTGTTGGGAGCGGGTGGAATGACGATCGTGTTCATTTTATTACGCGCTCATACCGCATGGCCGTGGTTGTTTTTACCGGCATGGGTGCCGTTGATGCTGATTGCCCGCGTAGTGCAGCACAGCCATGATCCTGATTTATTGGATCAACAGCTAAAGCGTACCGCGATGAGCAGCCTGCTGTTTAACTTACTGCTGGCAATCGGTTTTGCCCTCGACTAATCTGTTTCCTTCGGGTTTGTTTTAAGCAGATTCTACCGGAGGAAGAAATGGATTTTCATGTCTGGCTGACTTATCTGGCAACCACCATTGTATTTAGTATTTACCCTGGTTCTGGGGCAGTAAACACCATCAGTAATGCTATTCGTTACGGTGTGCGCGGTTCCGTGCCGGCGATTGCCGGATTACAGCTTGGGTTGTCGATCCATTTAGTGCTGGTGGGGGTGGGCTTGGGCACGTTGTTGGCGCAATCGGCGACCGCTTTTGCTGTGCTGAAATGGTTCGGTGTGGCTTATCTTGTCTGGCTAGGCTGGACCAAATGGCGCGAAGTACCCCAACTGATGAAAAGTGGCGTCGGGCAGGAAGATGGCCCGCGTCCGGCTCTGTTTTGGCCGGCGGTTTTTGTGAATCTTACTAACCCGAAAAGCATCGTCTTTCTGGTCGCTCTATTCCCGCAATTTCTGCATGCCGATTACCCGTTGTGGTCACAGGCACTGATTTTATCCGTCACCTGTGTGCTGGTGGATGTCATTGTCATGCTGGGTTATGCCTCGCTGGCAGCCCCGCTGACGCATCTGGTACAAAACGAAAAAGGCATGCGTACACAAAACCGCATTTTTGGTTCCCTGTTTATCGCCGCGGGAGCTTTGCTTTCCGGCGCCTCGCGTTAACTTTATGCTTGCGCAGCCAGACCCGGTTTCTGGCTGCCAATGTTAATTGCGGTCATTTCCTCATCTTTTTCTTTTATCTGCATCACATTTTCCTATAATCAGCGCCGCTTTCTACACCGTTCCGGAGTTGTGTAATGTTGTTTCGTGGTTTGTTGTTGTCATTCTTATTGCTGAGCACATGCTCAGTGCGTGCGGCATTACCGCTCACACCGTTTGAACGCAGTGCAACTTACACCTTGCCTAACTCCGCAGAAGTGTCTGCTTATTTGCACCAACTCACGCAACAATCAGCTCAGGCTGCGCTGCTGTCATTAGGCCGTTCGGCGGGTGGTCGCCCGATTGAAGCGTTGCTGATGTCGAATGATGCTGTTTTTTTGAAAAATGGTCAGCCAGATGCGCATCGGCCTACCGTGATGTTGATCGGTTCACAGCATGGCAATGAACCCTCTGGCACGGAAGCGGTGCAAATTCTGGTACGTCAGGTGTTAGATGGCGATCAGCAACATCTGCTGGATAAGATGAATTTCATCGCGATTGTGTTAGCCAACCCGGATGGTCGGGATTTAAATCGGCGTCTGAATGCCAAAGATGAAAACCCGAATATCGATTTTATTGCCACCGCTGCGTCGGAAACGCGGATCTACATTGATGCGCTGCAACGCTTCCAACCCGATGTTGTTTATGATCTGCATGAAACCGGGCGGGTAAAATATCCACTGACGTATAAAGAGGGTTACCTGACCACCATCAATGCGCAATTTGAGGTGGGCGATAATCCCAATATTGATGCAGGTTTGCGTCAATATGCTGATACCGTTTTTCTGCCGGAATTATTAAAACAGGTCAGTGCGCAGGGCATTCCGGCTACGCGTTACGACGGCGAGATCATTACGTTGTCACAAGTGGTCACGCGGGGGGCGATGAATCTGAGCAACTTCCGTAATTATGCCTCGCTGATGGGATCACTGACGGTGGTAGCAGAAAGTCTGCTGGATGAACCGGGCCAGTACGCCACGCCAGCTAACATCAAAGAACGGGTTAAACGGCAATATCTGGCATTAGAACAATTTATCTCTTTGGTGGCCGATGATGCGCAGCATATCCGTCAATTGAGTCGTCAGGCCCGCCATAGCTGGCGCAGTAAACCCGACATGCAGGTCGCACTGGAATTTGGTTTTGAGCCTAACCCTAAAAAGCCTGAGATCAAGGTGGCATTAACTGAACAGAAAAGTGGCAAGCGGGTGATGAAAACCTTCCTGCATAATGATCAGATCGTGGTAACGGAAAAAGAAGATCTGCCGGTTGGCTATGTGATTCGTGCTGAGCAGGCGCGCTATAAGGCGTTATTACAACGTCACCATATTCAGTATCGGGAAGTCAGCAAGGCGGAAAAAGTTCGCTTAGAACAACAACGGATCAGTGCCTTAACGGTATCTGAAGTACAGCGTCCGGGTGTGCGCGACTGGCTGGATGTCGGCGTGCAGGAAAAAGAGCTGACAACCGAGCTGAAACCGGGCGATCTAGTCGTGACTACACATCAACCACTCGGACGTCTTGCTGCGATTATTCTCGATCCGCGTTCAGATAATACGATCTATCAGGAAGAGGAATGGCGCGGGTTGTTATTACACAATCCACTGCCGGTTGCTGTGCTGCTTTCGCATTGATAAATGAGCCAATTTAAGTCGTTGATCTGTGACCGTGCCGTTATATGCAGATAAAAAATGTCGGCATGTCTATTTCTGTGAATAATTAGGTTGGTTGAGAAATATACATTTCACTAGACTCGCTTATAGGCTTTATTCATTCGTCTGTAGGTGATGGCATGCTGACTTGGATTTTGAATTGTTCGATTCGCCGCTTTGTACTGATGTTTTCTGTTTTGCTGATTCTGATTTTGAGCAGTTACTTGGTATGGCGCGACGCGGCACAACAAACGATAGAAAAACTGTATCAGCAAGATAAAACCAGTGCTGAGCAATCTCTGATGATTCAGGAGTTGCGCTATTCCTCGGTGCAGATCCAGCAATACCTGACCGATGCCTCGCTCACAGGGGATGCAGATTCGATCGGTGATGCCAAACGCTATGCAAACTTGTTGTTGGAACAGCAGGCTAGGCTCTCTCAGTTAGGTGACGCGGAATATCTCAGAAAACTACCGGAATGGATCCCGCAGCAGATTAAAATTGGCGAAGAGATGACCCAGGCTTATTTGTCCGGCAATAAAACGCGGGGCGATGAGTTGATGAAAAAAGAACCGGATGGTTTTGATTGGTTGTCAGATCAAATTGGTAATAGCGTAGCTAACCAAAGTAAACAACTGGCGCAGGCCAGTCTGGCGGCACAAGCAGAAATCAAAAAACAGGAACAGTCGCTGCATACCATGAATGCCTGGTTTTCCGGCGTGGTTATGCTGTTGGTGCTGCTTGCGTTATTTTCATTACGCTGGAAAGTAAATCACTCCATCAATGAATTGCGCCAGCATCTGAAAGTGATGACGGAAACGGGCAATAATCTCGCTTATCGTTTACCGACCACTAATCAAAATGAGTTTTCCCAAGTAGCCTCCATGCTGAATGGCCTGATGGAAAGCCTCGATCATGTCATTTCTACCATTCAGGAAACTTCTAATGTTGCGGCCAGGCAGGTTGCGGAGCTAAGAACATCGTCTGCCTCAACGGAAAAAGGCATGGGCCAAATGTTTGAGCAAGCCGATATGCTCAACGATGCTGTCGTCGAAATGACCGATACGCTGCGCAATATTACCGAAAGCACTCATGCGGCCAGAGAGCACACGCAGGGCTCTCGTGAGCAGGCAGATGAAGGGTTAGCAAAAGTTGAACAGACCGTGGTCTTAATTCAAAAAGTAGCGAGCAATATTGCCCGTTCCACCCAAGCGATTTTGCAGCTGCAAGCTGACAGTGCCGCGATTGGCGATATCGTGAATTTAATTAAAAACATCTCTGAACAGACTAATTTACTGGCATTAAATGCCGCCATCGAAGCAGCCAGAGCTGGCGACGCGGGTCGTGGGTTTGCTGTGGTGGCAGATGAAGTGCGTTCCCTTGCTAACCGAACTCAGTCATCCACTGCGGAAATACAGAAAAAGATTGAGCAACTACAACATCAGACGAAAGTAGCTGTTGGCTTAATGGAAGAGACTAAGACGGTCGGTGGGCAAGCGGTTGAACAGGCCGAGCATGCTGGGCAGACACTGACGGAAATCGTGCAGATTGTTAGCCAGATCGCCGATATGAATACCCAGATTGCCGTTGCTGCCGAACAGCAAGCCAAGGTCACTGACAATACCGCGGCCATGGTTGAAAGGGTGAATGAAGTCGTCAGTGGTGTGATGGATGACACCTTGCTGAATGTGCAGGTCACCCGTGAAGTGGCGTTTGTTATTGATGAGTTGGAGCAGTTAAGCGGTAATTTTGCGATCACGTTTGATACCAAAGAGTCGCGTAAAAATGAAGAGTTGGTGCACTGGTCGGATGCCTTCAAGATCAATGTGCCTAGTATGGACACCCAACATGAAGGGTTGTTTGACGCCGTGAACGCCGCGTACTCCGCCATAAAATTCCAGACCGGCAGTAATAACGTGCAGGAGAAAATCGCGCAACTGGCTGAACAGGTGAAACAGCATTTACATTCCGAAGAGGTTTTGCTGGCTAAAGTAAAATATCCCGACCTTATTCCGCATGCCAAAGTACATGCTGCGGTTTTGGATGAATTAGCATCGCGTATCGCCAAAGCACAAGGGAAGGGCGATGATGCGCTGATGAATGTGGTGCTTTTTGTGAAAATCTGGCTCATTGACCATATTTTCCGTGTGGATCGCCGCTACAGTAAGACGGTTATTGCAGCAAACCTGCAATAGCAGCTACGCGCAACCGGTGTGGTTATGTAGAATAGGCAATCAGATAACTGAACGAATTTTTGGAGTCAATCATGGCTACTAAGCCAGAGAAATCAGCCGGGAACGCAAAACGCCCGGACAACAAAAAGAAAAAACCTGCTTTTAGTGCTCAAGAAGCCCGTGAGCAGAAAAAACAGGCGAAACGCAAAGGCCTGCGCCCAGGTGCCCGTAACAGTGCGGAAACGCAGGAACAAAAAGGCCAGAGCGCGAAAGATAAAGATGCGCGTGTTGGTTCTCGTAAGCCAGTAGCTTTAGTTGCAGGAGCCCCAGTTAAACCAGCCAAAGCGCCAAAACCAGCTGCGCCGAAACAGCCAGAACCGGTTGTTACTCAAGAGCAGCAATTAGCCAAATGGGAACGTGAGCTGGATAAGCTGGAAAACGACGATCGTTTGAATAGCTTGTTAGATTCGTTGGAACTCGAACAGACTATTTCTGCGGAAGACCAAGAGTGGCTGGATAAAAAACTGGCTCGCCATCAGGAGCTGCTGAAGCTGCTGGGATTAAGCGAAGAAGAGAAAGAAGCCAGTGATCCGGACGAATTACTGCAACGTTTTATCGAAAGCGATTTTGATCCAAAAGAATTCGACAGCCGTTATAAAGAAGACTAATTGAGCCTGCCAGCCACACGACCTTTATCGTGTGGCTCCTCACTCTATTGATCGGAACTATTTTTCAGTAACTCTAAAGCAAGTGTTCCGGAAACATTTGCCTGACTTAACACTGACGATGCAGCATTATTTAATATAGATGATTGTGTTAGCTTCGCTGTTTCTACCGCAAAATCAGCATCTTCAATGCGCATTCGAGCTGCTTCATTATTTTCATAATTAGTTTGGGCACTCCGGTAAACAGACTCCATCGCATTCATTTTTGCGCCATGATACCCCTGATGTTCACCTAATGACGTTATTGCATTATCGAGAGATGTGATTGCTTCCATTGCCTTGTCTGTTGGATCCAATGTTGTGTCTGTTAGTCCCAAATCTTCGATACGAGCAGGTGTTTTATCAATAAAAATGAAATTGCTAGATTCAACAGGGGTTGTAGTTGCAGTTATTTGCATGCCTGGACCAAAAGGCGGTGTATTAAGCGAGGTAATATTACCGTTACCAATAGAATCCCATCCAACAGTGATATCAAATGCACCAGATCCAACAACGGAAATAATCATATCTTCAGTAGTCTGATCAATCTGTAGTGTTTCAATTAGCGATGACGGAGTTGCACCATGTTGATCGCCGGAGTAAGTAATATTCATCCCTAGATAATTAGTAGTTCCGGCTGATGTTAACAATACAGAATCATCATAAGCAGCATTTGTATCATAGCCATCTTTAGGTAGAAGAAATTTTGATTTTAAAGTTGCAGAGTCAGTAACACCATTAGTGCCTGCATTCCATACAGGATCATTATTAATGCTTGTTCCTATTACATGTGTTCCCGATGGGGTAAATAACTGAATATCATCATCAGCACCATTATCATTCAGGCTAATGGTTATATTTGTCGAACCAGCAGGAAGATACGCAATAGAACGCAAACCAGAAAACATATGTTTTTGTATACCATTACTGACAACATTTTCAATCGTTGTGACATTTTTAATATTCTCATTCACCGGTTGTTGGCTAGGCAAGAGCGGATATTTACCGAATATTTGGGTGGTATAGGCTGTACGGTCAATTTCCTGAGCCAGTTGCTGGTATTCATTATCTAATACTTGACGGTCAGCGGTTGTATTTGTGCCATTAGCTGCTTGTAGTGCCAGTTGGCGCATGCGCTGTACCATTGAGGTGACTTGTCCAAGAGCTCCTTCCGCAACTTGCGAATAGCTTATTCCATCCTGAAGGTTTCGTTGCAGCTGTTGTCCCGCCATACTGAGCGTTTTCAGTCTGTCAGCTATCTGTAAACCTGCGCTATCGTCTTTTGCACTATTAATTCTCTTACCAGAAGCAAGTCTGGAGGAAGCTTGGGAAGTCGCCGCCTCTTGCTGATTGAGCATTCTTGCTCCGAATTGCTGAATTTTATTATCGAGAGTGAGCATACAACGATATCAAAGTGGATTTTAATGAAACTATACACTGAACTTATTTAAGAATAATTTGATGTAACAACTGATTATTTACATATATTAACAATTCTGATTTCTATCTTGTCTTTAACATCGCGTTTGAGCGGATCAGGCTGGTATGAATCAGAAGGTCACAACAAATGAACAATAGTGATGAAGGCGCCATATGCTAGACTCTGACTAGTTATGGCAAGGTTACATTGAGAGCGATGCAGTTAAAAGACTATCACTTTTTACAGCAAATAGCGGCACTACCATTTGTAGAGGCTATTTACTTGTTTGGTTCTCGAGCAAGAGGAGATCATCGTGAACGTTCTGATATTGATCTCGCTATTTTTTGCCCACATGCGAATGAGAGGGATTGGCAGTTAATACTTAATATTGTCGATGAAGCTGATACATTGTTGCCAATCGATTGCGTCCGTTTCGATCATGAACAGCCAAACACCCCTTTGCGTCTTCAGATAGAGAAGGATAAGAAACTGATATATGAACGTTCAATTGAATATTAATGCACTAAACAATGCATTAAAACGTTTGGAAGAGTCTCTTAGCTTTGATCTTTCCCAGCCTTTAGTTGTCGATGCCTGTATTCAGCGATTTGAATTTTGTATTGAGTTAACCTGGAAAACATTAAAGAAATGTTTGGCTATCGAAGGTATCGAGGCCAATACACCGAGAGAATGTATCCAACAAGCATATGCCATTCATTGGTTAAATGATGAAACTGAGTAGTTAAGTATGCTGAAAGATCGAAACCTAACATCCCATACTTACAAAGAAGATCTGGCCTTAGAAATCTATCATCGTTTACCTGCGCATTTTGCGGCAATGATGGGCTTATATATATTGTTGAATACTCGCTTCATTCAGCTGTGATTACGACTAATGATCTATGTTTTGGTATGAAACGTACAAGAGTTAATAACAGTGACTTTTTGTTATAGCTACACCAGAATGGTTTAATTAAAAATAGCCATATTATACAAATAATTAGGTCTCCAAAAATCATGTCTATACAGCATGTCATCTGGGATGACGCCTTGATCCAGAAATATAACTACAGTGGCCCACGCTATACCTCTTATCCAACAGCGCTGGAATTCTCGGAATCTTTTGATTACCCACAATTTGTGCAAGCAACACAGCAATATCCGCAGCGCCCATTGTCGTTATATGTGCATATCCCGTTTTGCCATAAGCTTTGTTATTACTGCGCTTGCAACAAGATCGTGACGCGGCAAACGCATAAAGCAGAAGAGTATTTAGGCTATCTGGAACAAGAGATCCAGCATCATGCCAAGCTGTTTGCCGGCCGCACGGTGACACAGTTGCATTGGGGCGGTGGTACACCGACGTATCTGTCACATGAGCAGATCGCACGGCTGATGCACATGCTGAAGAGCAACTTCTCGTTTGCTGAGGAAGGTGAATTCAGTATCGAGATCGATCCACGTGAAATCAGTTTAGACACCCTTGATGTATTACAGCGGGTGGGCTTTAACCGCATTAGTCTGGGTGTGCAGGATTTCGATAAACGTGTGCAGGAAGTGGTGAACCGCGAGCAGGATAACGACTTTATCCGTGCGTTGATCCAACGGGCGAAAGATCTGAAATTCCGCTCCACCAATCTGGATCTGATCTACGGTCTGCCACTGCAAACACGTGCCAGTTTCCGCCATACGCTGGAACAGATCGCGGCATTGCAGCCCGACCGTTTGTCGGTGTTTAACTACGCCCATCTGCCGAGTCGTTTTGCTGGTCAGCATAAAATCAAAGAAGAGTTACTGCCGTCTCCGGTGGAAAAACTGGCAATGTTGCAGGAAACTATCGAATATCTGACCAGTCAGGGTTATGTCTATATCGGTATGGATCACTTCGCCAAACCCGATGACGAGTTGGCACAAGCGCAACGTGATGGGGTGTTGCATCGTAATTTCCAAGGCTACACCACGCAGGGCGATTGTGATCTGCTGGGGTTGGGTGTATCAGCAATCAGCATGCTCGGTGATGCTTACTCACAAAACCAGAAAGAGCTGAATGTGTATTACGAGCAGGTCACGCAACTGGGGCATGCACAGTGGAAAGGCTGTGCGTTGCAGCGCGATGATTTGATCCGCCGTGATGTGATCAAACAGCTGATCTGTAATTTCACGCTGGATCCACAACAGATCGAAGCGGCTTACGCTATTTCGTTTGCCGATTATTTTGCCGACGATCTGAAATTGCTACAGACGTTTATGAATGACGGATTGATTGAGAGTGAAAACCAGCAATTACGGGTCACCGCGACTGGTCGCTTGTTGATCCGGAATATCTGCATGTGTTTCGATATTTATCTGCGGCAGAAAGCCCGGCAACAACAGTTCTCGCGGGTGATTTGAAAAAGGGCGTAATGCCCTTTTTTTGTGCCTGAATATCACCATCAATATGCAACTTTGCGGCTCTTCCATCTCTTCCTGATAATGCTTGCATTATAATGATGCAATCATCTGAATATTTTAATCATTCTGTTATGACATCCTGAAAAATAATATATCTTTAGTTTGTTCGACTGTTTTCCAGATGATGCACCACAGGATTATTAATGACTCTTAGCTTGTTTGATCTCTTCAAAATCGGTATCGGCCCGTCCAGTTCACACACGGTGGGGCCGATGAAAGCAGGTTATCTGTTCAGTCAGTTATTGCTGCAAAAAAAGTTGTTACCATCGGTCACTCGAGTGCAGGTCATTTTTTATGGCTCGTTGGCAGCAACGGGGCAGGGGCATGGTACGCCACCGGCGTTATTGCTGGGGTTGGAAGGTGCATTACCGGAATCGGTTGATCCAGATATTGTGTTACCCCGTTATCAGGCGTTGCAGTCAGGGGCTTCATTGCTGCTGGCGGGCACTCACCCGGTCGCATTTGATGAGTCACGTGATGTGTTACTGCGCTGGGAATGTTTGCCACGCCATACCAACGGTTTACAACTGGCCGCATTTGATGCGAAAGGCGAAATCTTACTGGCAAAAACCTATTACTCGGTGGGTGGCGGTTTTGTGGTGGATGATGATGAACCGGAAACGGCGGCCGATGTGGTTTCTGCCGCCGTGCCTTTCCCGTTTTCTTCTGCTGCTGAATTGATGTCTTTGTGTCATCAACATCAGTTATCAATTGCGGAGTTGATGCTGGCGAACGAGAAAGTTTGGCGTAGTGAAACAGAAATTACGGCAGGCATAGATCAGATCTGGCACACCATGCAGTTATGCGTGCAACGTGGCATTCAGCAACAAGGGATTTTACCTGGTGGTTTAAATGTGCGCCGTCGTGCTGCGCGTTTACATGATAGCTTGTTAAAGCAGATCGGTTCTCCGGGTTGGAATGCGATGGAGTGGGTGAATCTGTATGCACTGGCGGTGAATGAAGAGAATGCGGCCGGTGGTCGGGTCGTCACGGCACCCACCAACGGGGCTGCCGGCATTATTCCGGCGGTATTACACTACTACATGCAGTTTTGCCCGCAATTCAGCACACAGGCATCCGCCGCCAAAGTGCAGGAATTTTTGCTGACCGCAGCGGCGATTGGCATGTTGTGCAAACTCAATGCGTCGATCTCCGGCGCCGAAGTGGGTTGTCAGGGCGAAGTGGGGTCTGCGTGTGCTATGGCTGCTGCAGGATTGGCTGCCGTATTGGGTGGCACACCCGCACAGGTAGAAAATGCCGCCGAGATTGGCATGGAACATAACTTGGGGCTTACTTGCGATCCGGTGGCTGGATTGGTACAAATTCCCTGTATTGAACGCAATGCAATGGCCTCGGTGAAAGCAATTAATGCCGCCAGCATGGCATTACGCGGCGATGGTCAGCATCATATTTCTCTGGATAAAGTGATCGCGACCATGCGTGACACGGGTAAAGATATGCTGGATAAATACAAAGAAACGTCGCGTGGTGGTTTGGCGATCAATATCACAGAGTGTTGATTTATTTTGCATTCTGCTAGTGTTATCTGAACCGGCAGTGTCTGGCTGCCGGAGCTTCTTTCTTGCATTCCTGCAACACCCGCTTTTTATGCGATTCAATCAGCGCTAGTTTAATTCGATCTCGGTCACAAAGCGTAATAAGTGTTACAAAAATCCAGTTTAGGCATGGTTTTTCCAATATCGTCTACCTTACAGACTGGAATAATGTGCCGCCTGTAACTGTAATAAGATCACCCGCCTACAGAATGGAATCAGAGATGAAAGAACATTTGCAGCGATACAAACAGTATCTGCTTACCGGCGTGTCGCACGTTATCCCGTTCATTGCCAGTGGCGGGATCTTGATGGCGCTGGCGATCGCATTTGCTCCGATGACGGCGCAAGGGCCGAGTTTTGATAGCTCGCCGGTGCTCAAACTGATTGTTGAGATTGGTAACTCGGCCTTTACGTTGCTGCTGCCTGTTCTGGCCGGTTATATCGCCTATGCGCGCGCAGGCAAACCGGCATTAGTGGCTGGTATGTTGGGCGGGCAGATCTCGTCAACCATTCATGCCGGTTTTCTAGGCGCGTTAGTCGCCGGGTTGCTGGCCGGTTGGGTGGTCGATCTACTGAAAAAAATGCCGGTGCCGAAATCATTAAAGCCGCTGATGCCGATATTAATCATTCCGATTTTTTCAGCATTGGTTATTGGCGCGCTGATGTTTGAAGTGGTCGGCGTGCCGATTGCTAACCTGATGGTTTTTCTGGCGGAATGGCTGAAAACCATGGGCACCGCCAATGCGGTGGTGTTAGGCGCATTACTGGGCGCCATGATCGCATTTGATATGGGCGGCCCTATCAATAAAACGGCGTTTTTCTTTGGCTCAGCTATGATTGCGGAAGGTAACCCGACCATCATGGGTGCAGTGGCGACGGCCATTTGTATTCCTCCGTTAGGGCTGGGTTTGGCGACAAAATTGAATAAAAAACTGTGGTCCAGCCAAGAGCAAGAAGCCGGTTCGGCGGCATTGGCAATGGGTTGTATTGGCATCACTGAAGGGGCGATCCCGTTTGCAGCAGCCGATCCGCTGCGGGTGATCCCGACTATCTGTTTTGGCTCGGCAGTCGGCAGTGTGATTGCCATGTTATCGGGTGTGGCTGATCATGCGCCACACGGCGGGCCTATCGTTTTGCCCGTGATTGATAACCGTTTGATGTATTTAGTCTCTATCGCGGTCGGTGTCATGGTGACGGCGTTATTGATCAATTTGCTGAAAGCACGTTCAGGCCAGCATGTTGAAACAACATCTGCTGAAAGTGTCTGAGCCCGGAGTATTTAAACATGAAAATTGTTGCAGTCACGGCTTGCCCGACGGGTATTGCACATACCTATATGGCAGCGGAGAAATTACTCGCGACGGCGAAAGAATTAGGGCATGACATTAAGGTCGAAACCCAAGGTGCAATGGGGATCGAAAATGAGCTCACCCTGCATGATATTCGGGCGGCCGAAGTGGTGTTGATGGCGATCGATATTGTCATCGAAGGGGAAGAGCGTTTTGACGGCATGCGAGTTATCAAAGTGCCGATCCAAGATGCGCTGAAAGATCCGAAAGCAGTATTTAAGCGACTGGAAGCCTGATCTCCGGTTTATCTGGCTGGCCAGAGAGCACTCTATGCGTAAGTTTAAGATCGAATATCGCTGCTTATTACCTCATGGTTTACATGCGCGCCCCGCGACGCAGCTAGAGGTGGTGTGTCAGCGTTTTTCGGCCAGTATTGAATGGTGTAACCGGCGTAACGGGCGCTGTGCAAATGCAAAAAGCGTGTTGGCGTTACTGAGCACCGATACCTTGTTTCGCGATGTGTGTGACATTGTGGTCTCTGGTCATGATGCACAACGTGCGGCGAATTCATTACGTCATTTCTTACGCTATGAATTAAATGAGCAAGACGATAGCGCGGTTGGGCAAAACAGCTTTGTTATGCCACGTTCCCTGCGGGCCAGTCAAAGTCTGATCTTTCCCGGCCTAGTGGCGAATGCCGGATTTGCCCGTGGCCAGCTGGTGCTGTTTGACTCGCCAGAACTGAGTTTACCGGTCAATTTATCGCTGGAAAATACAGACGAACAACAGCGCTTATTACAGTCAGCGCTAGCTCAGTTACAACAACAACTCACTGCACAACACCGGCAAGCCAGCGCACAGACTGCACAGATATTGCGGGCGCATTTGTCGCTGCTGAGTGACATTACATTTCAGCAAAAATTATCGGCACTACTGAGCGATTCACCAACGCTGGCACACGCCATCCTGCAGCTACAGCGAGACTATCAGACGCAATTTATGGCATCTGACAGCCCTTATTTGCAGGAACGCGAATTAGATCTGCGCGATATTTGTCAGCAATTGCTGGTGTTGATTTATCCCACCTGGGCGAAGGCAAAAACCTTACAGCTGCAAACTGCGAGTGTCGTGCTGGCTGATGAGCTGACACCCAGCCAGTTCTTATCGCTCGATCGACAGCATTTACGGGCGTTATTACTCATCAAAGCGGCACGCACGTCACATGCGGTAATTTTGGCCCGAGCTGCTGGGATCCCGGTGCTGACGGGTATGTACGATAGTCGTCTGACTCAATCAGCCGGGCAAATGGTGTGGGTTGATGCCAATGCCGGGTTTTGTTTGTTACAACCCGATGCTGTAGCTAAACGTTATTATGCGTTAGATGAGCAGATCAAACTAAAACGGCTACAGCAATTACAAATGCGCAGCCAGGCACCGGGTGTTAGTAGCGATGGTCAACGATTAGAGATTGCGGCCAATATTGCTGCGGCGTCAGATACGCTGCTTGCGTTTCAATCTGGCGCGGAAGGCATCGGTCTGTTTCGTACCGAAATGCTGTTTATGGATCGCGAGCAACCTCCGGATGAAGGGGACAATATCAGGCCTATGCATCGGTAGTAACGGCGGCAGCCGGCAAGCCGGTGATCATTCGTACCTTCGATATTGGGGGCGACAAACCGGTGGCTTATCTGCCAACAATCGCCGAAACCAACCCCTATCTCGGCTTACGCGGCATTCGCCTATACCCATATCAGGAAACCTTATTTCGTACTCAGCTCCGCGCATTATTGCGAGCTGCTGTGCACGGCCCGTTGAAAGTCATGCTGCCGATGGTGTTACAACCGGAAGAAGTCAGCTGGGCGCGCCAGTTAATAGCCGAAGAACAGGCTGTGTTACAGGCAGCGCATATTCCTCATGCGCAATTTTTACTCGGTATCATGCTGGAGATCCCCGCTGCCGCATTACAAATTAGCGCCTTTTGTCCGTTGGTCGATTTCTTCAGTATTGGCAGTAACGATCTCACACAATATTTACTGGCCGTTGATCGCAATAACCCACAAGTCGCGCGTTATTACCAAACTGCACATCCGGCGTTATGGATCTTATTACGGCAAATGGTCTTGCAGGCGCATAAACACGGCCGCTGGATCGGCTTATGTGGCGAATTAGCCAGTGATCGACATTTCCTGCCGCTGTTATTGGGCTTAGGGCTGGATGAACTGAGTCTGGCTACACCGCAGATTGCCGAAACCAAGGCATTATTATCGCAACTGAATGCCGGGCAATGTCGTGAATTACTGGCCGAGGTTTGTGCATGTGCCAACAGTGAACAGGTGTTGGCGAGCTTAAATACTGGCTCGGTGACCGAAGTGCGTTCCATGCTGAGTGAAGAGGGCATGACCTTACAGGCTGATTGGCGCAATAAAGCCGAAGTGCTGAAAGGCATGGTGGACACGCTCTGGCTGGCCGGGCGCACGCAGCAATCGTTACAGTTAGAAGAAACCCTCTGGCAGCGCGAAGAGGCTTATTCGACCGGGCTCGGGCATGGCATTGCGATCCCGCATGCAAAAACCGATGTTATTGATCATTCGGCGATCAGTATTGCCCGCTTAACCCATCCGGTAGATTGGGGTTCGTTAGATGGTCAACCGGTTGATTTAGTGATCATGCTGACGCTGAATGCGCAGCAAGGTGCCGATGAGCATCTGCGTATTTTTTCCCGCTTAGCGCGGCGTATGATGTATGACGAGTTCCGGCAACAATTACGTCAGGCACCCACGGCAGCTGCGCTGTGTGCCTTATTACAACAAGAATTGCAAATGTAAAACCTGAGGTGTGTGCGTCCTTTTGGCGGATCGTTCGATCCGCTATTTTTCCAACCGATATTCAGTCGGTGTACGACCGGTCTTTTTCTTAAATACCCGGCAAAAATAGTTGGTATCCCGAAAACCGCAGCGATGTGCGATTTCCTCTAAATGCATCGGATAACGGCGTAGCATAAATTTTGCGCGGTCAATACGCACATATACCATGTAGTCAGCAAAGTTCATGTGGCCTTGCTGGCGGAATAAGCGGGAGAGGTGGTTGGGGCTGATATTAAACCGATCGGCCACCGAGTCACGGTTAATGGCTTTATGAAAGTTTTCCTGCACGTAGATACAGATCCGCTGAAACACGCTGTGCGCGCGCTGGTATTTATCCGGCAGTGGCTGGCGCAATAATTCCTGCGTAAAGCTCAGCACGGTCATCAATTGCAGTTGCAGGCTACGTGGTGTCTCAAGTTCGGATTGCAGCAGATCACTCAGTGCTTGCAACATGCTGTGCACCGGGCTTTTCGCCGA
>Ga0183099_1000667_pt1 | contig 23064 bp, 23 predicted proteins | sample Biomet1_FD_127788 | JGI IMG/M metagenome (GOLD analysis project Ga0183099, IMG submission 127788) | Microbial communities from bioreactor (seeded with anoxic lake sediment) at LBNL, California, USA - Biofuel metagenome 1 | ecosystem: Engineered > Bioreactor > Anaerobic > Unclassified ...
CGTATCGTCGTATAGCTCCATCCGGTATCCTCGAGACCGGAAGAGATTTCATGAAGTGTAAGATTCGGTTTATCCCAAAGAATCTTCATCACTTTCCATTCCGATTCACTGATATTCATGTTTTTTGTCTGCATTCTGTTCCCTGCGCCTTTCCTCTATTGTTCTCTATAATACTGCTCCATGGCGCTTTGTTCGGCCAGGGATAAAAATTCACTATATTTCTTAACATTTTTTGTACTTTCTTTACTATCAGTCTTTAAAGTCTTGTTGAAGATCTCTCTGTCCATCACGTATATATGCGTATATGGTGCTCCAAATTCGGAGATGCCGGTCACTTTTAAATTGACATAGTAGCAATTGTCAATCAGTGAAAAAAGAATCGTACTGTTCTGGAATAGTTGAGCCTGCAGTTCGGCTGTCGGTCCCCAGCCGCTGCTGTCTGTCAGAGCTTTCCCTTCTCTATCTTCAAAGACCTTTCCCTTAGCCTTTGTGACGTCATAGTTGACCGTTAATCCATAAGGTTCAGCTTTCGTATGCAGCTCCATACCTGTAGAGTACTGTGCAAGCGGCATATTGGCGATAATTCCGCTCACCTTACTGCTATTGCCGATATATGGAGTCTGATATTCCAGAAGCGCTTTCGCTCTGTTTTCCATCGTTCTATGATTAATTGTATAAAGGATTGCTCTGGAATCACCAAGCTCTCCTCGATTCTGAGGCCAAACAAAGCCCAGGAATTTCACGTCATTCTTCCAGTCCTTCTGAAAGACAGCCAATTCATCATGGTAAATTTTTGTGCGGTTTCCCTCACCGATTTCAAAACCTCCGCCCGGGAAGGAATAATAGTCGGGATAAGCGATGTCCAGCGTATAATCTACCTTGAAAACTGCCGTATCGGGATAAATCAGGCTCCATGCGGAATTCTCATCCTCGATCCGGCTCATGCTGCCGATGTGATATCCGCTGATATCCGATGACATCGACATTTCAGCATCAACATAGTTTTGGAAATATGTTTTTAATAAACGATCCGCAGTAGTTTTCCAATCCTTATGGAACTGAATCTCCGGCTGATACCCCTGGGGGTACGGATTTTCCTGAAAGGTTTTTGCGATTTTGATCAGCTGACGGTCGTTGACCTCACTGCTGTCGGCCCATATCGTATAAACTTCATCCACGTTTTTATCAGGCCAGATGAAGATATGATTCTGGTTCTCCGTATCCTGATCAAGATTGATGATCACATAGGAAAATGGCTGCTCATTGACCACTTTTCGTTCCAATATATGTGAATGATTCGGAGTCGACAGATAGATCGTTTCCAGGCTTGCATTTTTATCTTCTCCCAGATCGATTTTCATTATCGATATTCCGCCGAAGTTCTCCCCGGCTTTATTATAGAAAAGTAAATCTTTCGCAGAATCTTTGATCCATTCTTTTGGTATCTGGAAGAAATAGCCTCCCCCGACCTCCAAATTCAATGTATCTTTGACATTTGCATTTGTCAGGCAGGATGTTCCAATCACAAGGATAATTGCAACCGCAAGGGTAGATACCCATAATTTCGGCTTTTTAAAATAAGCGATATGACGTATCCTTCTCGATACTTCCTTTTCGCCATTCTGTATGGAGGTTGTTGCAAACAGGAATTGATTTTTTCTAAGTGCGGTTTTCAGCAGTACTGTGGCATACTCCTTCCGTTCATCGGTAATATCGATCACCCTTTCATCACATAACATTTCAAGATCCCGGCGGATCACAAAAAAGCACAGCCAGAATACCGGATTGAACCAGTAGATGCAAAGAAAGATACAACAAATGATGTTGATGATCACGTCCCTATGTTTGTAATGGCAAAGCTCATGGACAAAGATATGATAAAGCTCTCTTCCGGAATAGCCATCAGGAATCAGGATCGCAGGCCGGATGAGTCCCTGAAGCATCGGCGTATTGCTGCCGATTCGAAGAATTATTTTGTCAGAAGCAACCGAGACCTCTTTTTTACACTGATCCAATACAGCTAGAGTTTCAGGATCCTTGCAGATTTCAAATTTCCTCGCTTTCCGATAAAACATAATATAGCTTCCTGTCAGGAAAACGGCCATCAGTATCATTCCCGTCATCCAGACTAAAACGGCTAAATCCGCCTTCTTCTCCGTTATGGAAAATGGGGTTGTCTGTTCCATGCCGGTAACCGGAGCCTTTAACATAAGGCTTCCTTCCAGATATTTTTGCCCTGCTGTTTTTCCTGATTCCAATGAAGCCGTTTGACCAACTGAGCCGGAATTCTCCGATCTTTCCACCGATGTGAAGTTTTGCGCTGTGGGGATCGTGTTCAGCAGGCTGAAATCACTTTCCGGCAAGCTTGGGATCAGAAGCCTTACGGCCAGAATGATCCAAAGCAGGCAGTGCCACTTCGGCGTCAATTTATCCTTCAGAAGCGCTTTGAGAATCAGAATGATAACAGCTGTTACCGTTCCAGCAATGGTCATATTGATCAGAATTTCCACGTTATCGAATCTCCTTTATAATAAACAAACCCTTTTTTAGACTACATCTGTAGTCATCATTAGTTTACGCTTGTAGTCTCTGAAAGTCAACTATAGTAAAAAAAAATATGCCTGTCTGGCATATTTTTTTTATAATTCTTTTTATCTTCCACTTCGTCTTCGTTCCAGCTCTTTCAGGTATTTTTTCCTTAGGCGGATATCATCGGGGACGATTTCGACGAGTTCATCATCGTTTATAAATTCCAGTGCTTCTTCCAGCGTAAAAATCCTCGCCGGTGAAAGCTTGATCGCTTCATCGCTTCCTGCGGCTCTCATATTGGTTGTTTTTTTCGCCTTGCAGGCGTTGACGATCATATCTTCATTCCTGCTGTTCATACCGACGATCATGCCTTCATAGACTTTGGTTCCCGGTTCGATGAACAGTGTCGCCCGCTCACTGATGTTAAACAAGGCATATGGTGTTGCAACTCCTTCTTCCTGTGCGATGATGGCTCCGTTGCTTCTCTGCGGGATCTCGCCCTTGTGAGCTTCAAAGCATTCGAACCTTCTCACGAAGGTACCTTCTCCTCTTGTGTCATTGATAAATTCGGTACGATAACCGAGCAGCCCCCTGGTTGGAACCAAATACTCCAGCTTGGAATATCCATCCTTACCGGACATACCGGTCATGATTCCTTTTCGGATGTTCAGTTTTGATATGATAGATCCGGAATACTCATCAGGCACCGAAATGACCACCTTTTCGATCGGCTCCAGCAATTTTCCCTTTTCATTACGGTGCATGATCACTTCAGGCTTGGATACAGCCACCTCATAGCCTTCCCGCCGCATATTCTCCAGAAGAATCGAAAGGTGAAGCTCCCCTCTTCCGGACACCTTGAAACCGTCGGTGGTTTCCAGCGGTTCGATCAGAAGTCCGACATTGACCTCCAGCTCCTTCTCCAACCTCTCCTTCAGATGTCTCGAGGTAACATATTTTCCTACTTTTCCTGCAAACGGCGATTTATTTACCATGAAATTCATGGACAGGGTCGGTTCTTCGATATGGATCATTTCCATAGGATTCGGATTTTTATCGTCACATATGGTTTCACCGATAGAAATATCGGAGATGCCGGAAAGAACAACGATGTCTCCGCATTCCGCCTCATCCACTGCAGTCCGCTTTAATCCTTTATAGACAAACACCTGGTTGATTTTTCTCTGAACGACGCTTCCGTCTTCCTTGCATACTGATACTGTCTGCCCGGTCCTGATTTTTCCCTTATAGATTCTGCCGATACCCAGTCTGCCGATATAATCATCATATGCTAATGTAGATACCTGCATCTGCAGTGGTTCATCATTATAGTCGGGATATGGGCTCGCATGCTGGATGATCGTATCAAACAATGGTGTGATATCATCGCTGTCGTCATCAAGGTCAGTCTTTGCGATCCCATGCTTGGCTACTCCATAGAGGATCGGAAAATCAAGCTGCTGATCGTTTGCATCCAGTTCCATAAAAAGCTCATAAACCATATCGACCACTTCCATGGCACGCTGATCCTTTTTATCGATCTTATTAACGAGCAGAATCGGATTCAGCCCCATTTCAAGCGACTTCTGCAGTACGAATCTAGTCTGAGGCATCGGGCCCTCGCTGGAATCGACAAGTAATATCACCGTATCGACCGTTCTGATGATACGTTCCACCTCCGACGAGAAATCCGCATGTCCCGGAGTATCGACGATATTTATTTTCACATCATTGTGCATGATGGAGCAATTCTTTGAATAGATGGTGATTCCGCGTTCCCTTTCGATGTCATTGCTGTCCATAATGCAGTCTACAACTTCTTCATTCTCTCTGAAAACACCGCTCTGTGATAAAAATGCATCGACCAGTGTTGATTTGCCTGCATCAACGTGTGCAATAACCGCTATATTGATAATCTTTTGTTTTTCTTTCATTTATTTTCCCGCTTTCTTTATTTTCAACCTTACTATTATACCAGATAACCAGAATTATTCCTACCTTTATTTTTCTTTGCCTCACGCAATCAATTCGTAAAGCATATTATATAAAACAGAAGGAACACGATAAGATTCGTTTATTATATATCAGCGTACTATCATTTCAATATAAAGGAGGTTATTTTTGTGCCAATAATCTATCTCAGCCCTTCACTTCAGGAGAACCCGTATATCATTGGCGGCAGTGAAGAATACTATATGAATCTGATCGCGGATGCGATGATTCCTTACTTACAGGCAAGTGGTATCGGATTTAAAAGAAACGATCCGGGAATGACTTTGTCACAAGTTATTGCACAGTCCAACGCAGGAAATTATGATCTTCATCTGGCACTGCATTCTAATTCTTCTCCCGACAATCTGAAAGGTACTTTACAGGGCCCGGATGTCTATTATTATGCAACCAGCACCGAGGGAAAAAGAACTGCTGAAATCATCGCGAACAATTTAAAATCTATCTATCCGAGCCCAAGCCTTGCTACAGTTATTCCGACCACCTCACTTGCAGAACTACGCAGGGTCAAAGCTCCCGCGATCTTAGTTGAAATCGCATATCACGACAACGAAGCAGATGCTGCCTGGATTCGAGATAACATCAACGCAATCGGCGCTAACCTCGCTGAGTCAGTTGCGGAATATTTGGGAGTTCCGTTTAAAAGCCCTTATTAAGCGATTTGAAAGATCCTGTAATATGTGGGAGAATACGTTGATGTATTCTCCTATTCGCTTTTTTGATCCTGCCATGTTATAATTATTATATTAAACAAAAGAGGAAAAGCTATGAAAAAAATAACAGATTTATTGGAAGATTTATTTGATCGGGAATCGATTGTCAAAATGGTTTTCAGCGGACTTCGAAAAAAATCTCTTCCCTATCAGAAGGCAGTCATCCGTCCGATCCTTCTGAATAACGGTCTGCAGTATCAGATAGAATACCATTATGAAAAAAAGGTGACTCATGAAAACATGGATCGTTTTCGATGCATGGAACAGATCGAAAGTTTGCTGAATAACGATTTTAAGCAATTAAATATCTTCAGTTCCCAGGCAGATTACCAGGTGCTCGCTTCGAAACCGGATCATCCGAAAATCATTAAAAAATCCCCGACACAGAAATTAAAATCCCTTGAACATAATAAAAAGAAGCAATACATCATTCCCGACGGAGAACCCTGCGACTTTCTGATCAGACTGGGTGTGATGGATCAAAACGGACAGGTGTTTCAGAAGCATTATGCAAAGTTCCGTCAGATCAACCGATTCCTGGAAATCGTATCAGATATTTTAAGCTATCTGCCGGAAAAACAAGCTTTGAAAGACAAACGGCCTGAACCGCTGCGGATCATCGATTTCGGCTGCGGAAAGGCTTATCTGACCTTTGCCCTCTATCATTATCTTAAGCTGGATCTGAAAAAAGAGGTTTCCATCATCGGTCTGGATCTGAAAGAAGACGTGATCGAATTCTGCAACAGGATAGCCGGAGATCTTCATTATGAGAACCTTACCTTCCAGATGGGGGATATCGCCGACTATTCAGGTGCCGATGGTGCCGATATGGTCGTAACTTTGCATGCCTGTGATACTGCAACCGATTATGCCTTGATAAAGGCGGTGAACTGGAATGCTTCGGTCATCCTTTCCGTACCTTGCTGCCAGCATGAACTGTTTCATCAGATCAGCAATGACCTTCATCACCCGATTCTAAAGCATGGCATTTTGAAGGAGCGTTATGCAGCGATCCTGACCGACGGACTGCGGGCTTTAAAGCTGGAAGAACAGGGGTATCATGTGGATATGATCGAATTTACAAGTCTGGAGCATACCTCCAAAAACATCATGATCCGTGCGGTAAAAACGGACAAGAAAAGAAAAGCTGCAGGTCAGGAATTTGACCAATTAAAACAATATTGGAATGTAAACCCTACAATCGGAAATTTTGAATAAAAAGCTGAAATCTTCTCATATTAACTTTATAGCAAAGGAAAGGATAGGTTGATATGAACGATGACACTTTTAATCTCTTAAGAGAATGCAATGCCGGCTGCAAATCAGCGACAAACAGCATGGAACAGGTTTTACCCTTTGTTGAGGATGAAAAGTTGAAGCAAGTTATCTGCGAATATAATAAGATGCATATCAAAATTGGTGATGAATTTCACCAGATGTTAAATGAAAATGGAGAAGACGAAAAGGATCCCGGTGTTATGGCAAAGGCTTTTTCATGGATCAGTACTGAAACGAAGCTGATTTTGAATAAGGAGAATCATACAATTGCCGATTTAATGATAGACGGCTGCAGTATGGGAATTAAGTCGGTCAGCGAGTATATCAATCAATATAAAGAAGCCTCAAAGGAATGTATGGATTTGGCCAAAAAACTTGTCAATATCGAATTTGACTTCATGAAGGAGTTAACCGCTTTTCTATAGAAGCCGAATGCTCTGGTATGATGTAAAGCCAATCATTCCATTGTTCTTATTGTATCCCATGCTTCTCCATTTTTCTTCTTAAAGCAAATCGGCTGATTCCAAGCTCTTCGGCTGCTTTTGACTGGTTACCCCCACATCTTTTTAAGCTTTCTGTTATATAGTGCCTCTCAATAGAATCCAATTTATTATCCAAAGAGAAAGGATCCACCGAAATTATGCCGTTTTCCTCACTAATATCAATATCCTTTTCTCTTTCAAAGTTTTGAATTTCCGGCGGAAGTTTATTCGTTGTGATCCATTCATCGTTTGACAGGATAACAATTCTCTCTATCACATTCTTCAACTCACGAATATTGCCCGGCCAGGAGTATGTCAGCAATTTCCGCCTTGCATTTCCATCATATCCTTTAATTGATTTTTTAAAAGAACCATTAAACTTTTCCAGGAAATAATCAGCAATCAGGAGTATGTCACTTCCTCTTTCTCTTAATGGCGGGACTTCAATCGGGACTACATTAAGTCTGTAATAAAGATCTTCCCGGAATTCCTTTTCCTTGACTGCTTTTTCTAAATTTTTATTGGTAGCAGTGATGATTCTGATATCAACCTCAATATCTTCAAGTCCGCCAATCCTTCGGAATTTTCTTTCCTCGAGAAAACGTAAAAGTTTAGACTGTATCTCCAGAGGGATTTCACCAAGCTCGTCTAAAAATACCGTCCCTCCATTGGCGATTTCAAACAGTCCCTTCTTTTTTGCAGTGGCACCTGTAAATGCATTTTTTTCAAATCCAAACAATTCACTTTCAACAAGGTGCCCCGGAATTGCACTGCAGTTTATCTTCACGATCGGGAAGTCCTTTCTGATGCTTTTGTTATGAATCGCATCTGCCACCAATTCTTTACCCGTTCCTGTTTCTCCCAGGATCAGAACAGTCACATTATCATTTTGAGACAAGATATTGATCTTCTCATAAACATCCTTCATTTTATCGGACTGGCCGATAATATTTTCTTCAAAGCTATGATTTTGTTTTTCAAGAATAAGGATTTTATTTTTAATCTTGTAATCTTCATACGCCCTCTCCAATATGATCCTGATTTCTTCCAGTTCAAAAGGTTTATTGATGTAATCAAAAGCACCTTTTTTGATTGCAAGAACAGCACTTGCGATATCACTATAGGCTGTCATTACGATCACTTCGATATCACTGTCTAATTTCTTGATATCATCAATCAGATCAATCCCGTTTTCATTCCCAAGCCTCATATCGGTAAGTACGAGATTTGGTTTTAAAGTGCGGACCTGCATCAATGCCTCTTCTTTATTTTGTGCTGTTGCAACGATATACCCCATATCACTGAGCCCAGCTTTTAAAGATTTGCATATCATAAGTTCGTCATCAACGATTAATACTTTAATCCTCACACTTATCCCTCCAATACTCCGGCAGCAAAATAGTTATTTTTGTGCCCTGATTTATTTTGCTTTCAATAGAAATTTTCCCGTTATTTTCTTCAATTAGTTTAAAAACGACAACAAGCCCCAAACCCGTCCCTTTTGCTTTTGTAGTAAAAAATGGATTAAAGATTTTATCCAGCTGTTCTTCCTCAATTCCGATCCCATTATCCTCAAAAGTTATCCGTATCCAATTGATTCCATCTTCAGAAACCGTGTCTGCGGAAATCAGCAAATTTCCGTGGTTGTCCATAGCTTCGACGGCATTTGTGATGATATTCAGAAAAATCTGTTCTGTCTGTCCCTTATCAGCAAATACATATTTAGGGCAATCTTTACCAGTAATCGCAACCGATATTTCCTTTCTTACAATTCCTTCCTTAGCCAGATCCAGAGATTTCCTGATGACATCACAGATATTCTCCTTCTCTCTCATAGCCTGCTTTGGCTTTGAGAAATCCAAGAGATCCGTAACAAGATTATTGATCCGGTCAATTTCATACGTAAGGCCGTCCATCAATTCAACATTTGCCAGTTCATTTTTGTTTAATTCTCTGTTTTTAATTACTTGGATTCCGGTTTTTATCCCTGTCAGAGGATTTCTGATCTCATGTGCCAATCCTGCTGCAAATTGTCCCACAGAGGCCAGCCGATCCACACGCACCAGATTATTTTCCAGAACCTTTCTTTCCGTAATGTCATTAAAGCTGCAGATTGCACCGTAAAAACTCCCATCCTCTTTAATGAGCAAGGATGTACCGACATCAATATAGATTACTTTTCCGTTCAGACTATTCATTGAAATAACCTCATTAAGATTTATTTTCTCTTTGATCGTCTGAATTGTCTGCTTTTCCAGTTCCTCCATAATGGGATCGTCTACGTATCGCGTTAAAATCTCTACCCCTGATTTGTTCATCGTTAACAGACTTCCGTTATTGTCTGTTGTCATGATTCCAATATCGATATTTTTCAGGATGTCTTCATTAAACTTTGTCATTTCAATGAGCTTTTCCGTGCTAGTATCAATCTGGTCGATCATATGATTGAAGGAATTTGCTAAAACTCCAATTTCATCACCTCGGTTGATATTGACTTTTTCTTTCATGTTACCAAGCTCAATTTTTTTACATACTTCAGCAAAATACTTGATTGGTTTTGAGATATGATGTGCAATAAAGATAATAGACTGCATGGAAAGCACTAAAAATATAATTGTAAGCAAGAGAGCATACTTTTGGATCGAAATCAGTTCCTCCGGGAAAAAGGATTTATTGATGCTCATTACTATCGTCCAGTTCCATGGATTGAAATTCCTGAAAAGATATCTTCTGTTCCCTGCGTCGGTTATCTGATTATTACTGTTGCGTATTTTATTGATTACTTTATCAGAAAACCAGCCAGAATTTCCAATCAGCAACCCATCCTCATCGAGGATGGCCATATTTGTTCTGTTCATTTGGAGAAAATAAGTCTTAGCCTTCATCTCCCCCTGTTGTAACGTAATCGTATGATTTTGGACTTCTTCATCAATCATTTCCAGATATACAATAGCATCATTCAGCAATGCTTCCTGACTTTCGATCCTGTCGTGAAACAACAACTGATATCCATTCCAGTAGGAAACGATTCCCAGAATTGTGATCGGAAGGATAGCAAGTACCATAAATGGTAACAATATTTTGTTTTCAATATCTAGTTTAAATTTCATTTCTATCATCCTGCGATTTATAAGTCTTTATACTAACGATATAAAAAATAATCATTGATATCAGAATGCTTGGAAGAACGGGGTGAATATCCGTATTAAGAATGCCGTTATGTGTGACAAAGTAAAAAATCACAACGGCTACAATACCCCCAACAGAAGAAGAAATTGCTCCTTGCCTGGTCGCTTTTTTCCAATACAGTCCTCCGTAAAGCGGACAAAGAAATGTCACAGCTACGATACTCCAGATATAACTTCCATAGATCAGCAGAGTTTCCAATGGATGGATGGATAGTAAAAGAGATACCGTACCCGCAATAAATATAATGACACGATTAATATTTAAAAACTTGTCGTTCGATATTTCCTTTTTAAATAAATTGATATAGATATCATAAGTAAAACTGCTGGACAACAGCAGCAATTGAGAATTTGCCGTTGATATAGCTGCAGCAATAATACTGATGAACATAACACCGCTTACATAGGAAAAAATCTTTGTGTTAATGATATAAGCCAGAATCTCGTCCACCGATTCCACAGAGTCAGCGGTTGGTGCCATAACTCTGGAACCCATACCGATTACCATCAGACCCAGATAGATTATACTTAAAACAAAAACAGAAACACATATCATTCGGACTCCTGTTTTTTTATCTTTTGCAGAGGTGATTCGAATAATATACTGTGGATTTGCCGCTGTTCCCAATCCCCAGGCAAGGCTCGTTGTAAGAATCATGACCGGACTGAACAGACCATTCGAAGTAGCATCCAGGGATGCGCCATTCGTGATAATGCCAACCTCTTGATGAATCGCTGTTATACCGCCCAAGTTTAACAAGACACTCCCCGCAACCAGAAAGACCCCTACAACAACCATGATAAGGTTCAAAGCATCAGTCTTAGCAACAGAAAATAAACCTCCGAAGCCGGTGTAAACGATAAAAAGATAAATTAAAAGAATTGCAATATTATAATTGATATCCAAAAGCTCTGAAACAACAATCCCAAAGCCTTTGATCTGTATAATTATATACAGGATATAACAAATTACTGTAATCACCCCGGTAAATGCCTGATATTTCCTGCTTTCATAACGGATTCTGAAATAATCCGATACTGTTACTATATCATACTGTTTAATTTTAAATGCGACAAAAATTAAGCAGGAGCCGCCAAGCAGCCACCCGATAACAGAATATAAAATGGTTGAATAACCATACTGGTAAACGGATCCGGTTACGCTTTGCATAGAAACTGCGCTAAACAAGGTAGCGGTAAAGGTTGATACACTAATAAAAAGTCCAAGACTATTTCCAGCCACACAAAAGTCTTTTATATTGTTCGTCTTTTTAAAACCGCTTTTCCCCCAAAAGAGTAAGACAATGGTATAAAGAGTAAAATAGATCATATAGATCATGACTCTGCTCATTTGGATTTCTTCACCTCCTTACGCCTCAAAATCAGCGCAATTACGGAAGGAAGAAACGTCGCTACGAAATACAACCCTCCAACGATCAGCCATGTTTCAATTGGAAGTCCCAAAAAAGCCATTTGTTCTTCCATCTTAAAATCCCTTCTTTTTCTGACAATATAACCATCAAGTATTATTGTTACACAAACCTTAATTACTATTAGTATTGCACATTTCGATAAATTTGCCTACTTCTTTTTTCCGACTCATCAGTGAGCGATATTGAACGCTGTCATCATCAAAATGTATTTATTTTACGTGCGAATCTGCACAATGCAAACCCTTAAAAAAACTGTTTCTTTGCTTAATTCTTTATATTTCAGCGTTGGCACTGTTCTTGCTTTTATGTTTAGTGATTAATAATAACGAAATCCTAATATAATGAGGAGGAAAAAATTATGTCAATGAAAAGAGAGTATGGAAAAGAACAACCATATCTTCCAGCCGGACCTTTTAAAATCAGAATCCCCTTTGTTCATTATCGATTTGAGATAGCCGATTATGTTCAGGGATTATTGATGTGCGCCGTTTGCTTAAGTGCAATTCCTATGCTGCAGGAGTATCTTGGAATGCCTTTTGAGGTTGCAATGGCAATTGTAGTATTAAATGGAATCTTATATTGCATGCATGTCCTTTTGGGAGATCCGGTAGTACCTGGTTGGGTTACTCCTGCCATCCCTTTATTAATGCTTTACGTCAGTGAATTTGAAATGGGACCGGAAAGAATTCGGGCTCTTCTTGCATTTGAAATGACTTTGGGAATTTTGGCAATTATTTTAGGTATTACAGGTCTTGGAAAGAAGATCGTATCTCTGGTTCCTAATGCAATGCAAGCCGGTTTGATCATGGGTTCGGGATTTGCTGCTATTATGGTTATCTTCAATAAAGGACAGCGTTTCGACATGTTCCCTATCTCAATCACCGTTTGCATCGGTATCGCTTTCTATCTTTTATTTTCTAATCATTTTAAAAGCATTGCAAACAAAAATGTATTTACTAAAACACTGTCAAACCTTGGTATACTTCCAATCATCATTCTCGCTGTTATCGTAGCACCTCTGGTTGGAGAAGCTGAATGGCCTGTGATCGAGTGGGGGATTTCCATTCCTGCTTTCGGTACATTATTCAGAGAATGGACATTCTTTGGCGTAGGATTCCCTTCTTTAAATATGTTTATCAGTGGACTTCCAATGGTTTTCTCAGCCTACATCATTCTATTCGGCGATATGATTCAATCTCAGGCGTTGCTTGAAGATGCAGCTAAATACAGACCAGATGAAAAGATCGATTACAATCCAAACAGATCGCATATCATTTTCGGCATCAGAAATACGATTATGTCAATTTTGGGACCGGATATTACCATGTGCGGACCTTTATGGGCTGCAATGCAGGTTGTTGTTTGTGAAAGATACAAGCATGGACCAAAAGCCATGGATTCAATCAATTCCGGTGCCGGATCCTTCCGTTTCGGAACATTGACAGGATACTTCCTGCTTCCGATCATCACCCTTGTTAAACCTATATTATCAGTTGCCATGGCCTCTACCATGCTGATCCAAGGATATGTTTCCGTACGTGTCGGTGTGATGAAAGCAAAAACCTTTAATGATTTAGGTATCGCCGGCGTTATGGGTGCGGGTTCTTGCTACCCGAGGTGCTGCCTGGGGGTTGGCTGTTGGTATCATATTATGTTTATTGATCAAGTTAGGCAATAAGGAAGAATATGAAGATTATATCTGCGAGAGTTCCTCCTCCGAAGAATCAAAAATAAAGGAAACAGAGGCTTAGAAATAAACAACGTTTGGGGGAATAAGTTTTGATCATCAATATGGAAGAGCAGGTAAAGGCATATTTAGAAAAGACCGGAACAAATCGGCTCCTTATCGATATGACACCCGATATGACAAATTCCGGCTGTGGCTGCGGTAAAACAAAAAAATACTATACCCCATATATCCGTGCTGCGAAGGCTGATGAGCATTTTGAGAATTATATACACTGCAATATAAACAATGTGGATATATTTCTCTCTCCCAAGGTTCTTGAGGCTGCCGAGGAAATCATAACAATCAGGCTGGAAAAACTTTGTTTATGAAAAAGTTCGAGGTCGAGGGCATCCGATTCATTGTTGAATAGAAAAATGGCTAAGCCTACGAACTTAGATAGAAGATCTCCCTGAAGTTTCCCTTCCAGGGAGATCTTATTTATTGATTTGAGTCTACCAGCTTCCGCCGCCTCCGCCGCCCATTCCGCCGCCGGAGAATCCGCCGCCGCCTGAAAAGCCGCCTCCGCCCCCACCGGATGGTGCAGGAGGAACGGTAATATTGCTTTGTAACGCATGAGTGTAGTGATTAAAGGTACTCATAAAGATCCATGTGTTGAACATGCTGCCTCCATAGCTTCCGGTATACCACACCGGAGGCTCCACAGCGATATCCTCAAATTTCTTCGCCCACTTGTCCGTCAGGCCAAACACATAAGCGTATGGAAGAACGTGATAGAAATAGTTCGGTGTTTCTTCAACCAGCTGTTTGATACGGTCAAGTTCCGCCGTTCTGATGAATTCCTTGAAACCTAATATTTTTCCAAGAAGCTGGCTGCTTTTTTTCGTTCGCTGTTTCATCCGGATCGTAAAAGTCAGTGACACGAATGCAGCAAGAATAGTGCAGACACCAAGCAAAAACATATTTAAAACAAAATAGCTGAAAAGCAAGACCAAAATTCCCGAAATTCCAGCAAAAATAATACCGAGAAGGTTCAATCCCCCGGCTTTTACCTTGGAAATGCTGTCTTTTTTGTCATAAGCAACGATCATCAGCAAAAATCCGGCAATGGCAAATGCCAGAACCGGCAAAGCCAGGATTTCCCATTCAGAATTCAGCATGCTGTATCCCACACCCAGCAAGGTCAGTGCAGCAAAAGGAACCAGCATCAGAAGTATCCCGATAAATCTGGCCCCGATAGAGCTTTGCGTAAAGATACGATTCTCCTTCTTCATTGTAAAATTGGCCTTCAGCTGATTTTTTGTTGCTTCAAAGGTTCCATAAAAATCTTCTTTTAATTCAACCGGTGATACACGATCACGTCCAGCAAACAGACCGTTAAACATCGTATACTCGTAGGTTTTTGCATCCGCATCCAGATCTTTTTGTTTGATCAGCACATATTCGTCTTTCCCCTCTTCCTGAATCGATAAAAACCCTTTGTTTGCCCAATATATGATCAGGGAAACGATGTCCCTATTATCCACAAATCCATCGATGATGTAGCCCAGTTCTGCGGAATTGACCCCTTCAGGCGGATAAAATTCCACCGTCCTGACGATTTTCGGATCTCTTCCAAAGAGAAACCATAACAGAATACTCAGAACAGGTGCAGCAATGATCAAAATCAGCATCAGCCACAGCATCCATGTTGTAGTCTTTTCTCCTGTAAAATACCCCTCTGGCAGCAGCATATTCAGGGTAACACCCTCGTTTGCGTTTAATATCCTCGTTGTGTTTGCCGTTATGGTCGTTCCTTCTACCGTCCAGGTCACCGACTTCATGTCTGTTTCTCCGTAACTTCCTGCAATCAGTTCCACTTTCCCCGGATCAAACTGTTTCGGCATATGGATCACCATGGAGGAAGCTTCGATCGGTGTTGGCCATCCGCCCGGAAGGATATTATAATAGACACTGTCATATTGATTGTTTCGGTCGTCATAAAGAGTACACTTATAACTGATATGGTATTCCTGCGCACCCTCTACATAATAATCTGGATTTCCGATCCGGACTACCAGGTTGTCGTTCTCTTTATAGGTATCAAAATCATAGCCATCGACAGCCACATCCGTGATCTTCATCCGATATTGCTCCATCACCGTTTCTCCGCCGACCTGCCTTGTGGTGGTACCGATATACGGAATATTGCGGTAGATTCCGTGACTTGGTTCTGTAAAGTCCACTTTTATTGTTTCATTGATCACAAATGAATTATTCTCAAGCACGTTCATCTGCACGTTAAAGTTCTTTGTATTATACGACTCCGCGCTGGCAAAGGAAATACTCATTCCAAAAACCACCGTCAATGTTAAAAGAATCGTCATTCCCCTTCTAATTCTTTTCATACTCACACTTTTCACATACTTTCTATTAAATATTTAAGCCGGTATCGTAATACCGGCCTTTCATTTTTAAAACTGCACTTTGACTACTTCTCTTTCGGCTTCTTCGTTTACCTCAAACATCGTCCTGCGTGTAAAATGGAACATTCCCGCAATGATATTACTTGGGAAAGACTCCGTCTTGATGTTGAATTCCCTTACGATCGCATTATAGTATTTTCTGGAATTCGCGATTTCATCCTCGATTTTCTGCAGCTGTCCCTGCAAATCAAGGAAATTCGTGTTGGCCTTCAATTCCGGATAAGCTTCCGCTATTGCAAAAAGACTCTTCAATGTGCCTTGCAGCATGTTTTCGCCCTGGATCTTGTCCTCAATTGTCTTTGCACCTGCAGCAAAATTCCTTGCCTGGACAACTTTTTCAAATGTTCCAGACTCATGAGCCGCATAGCCCTTCACTGTCTCGACCAGATTCGGAATCAAATCGTATCTTTTTTTAAGATATACATCCATAGTGGAAAATGCTTCCTCCACCATATTTCTCAGCTTTACAAATCCGTTATAAGCGGAAATCACCCAGATCGCTCCCAACGCGATGATTGCAAGAATAATCAAGATGATAAATTGTTCCCATTCCCATAAAATCAAATCCTCCTTTATCCCTTTTTATTATTAAATTATTGTTCATTTGTCTTTATTACTATTAATATTTATTCCTTGATTTCCCAGTCGATCCTTTCCCCAATTTTCGAAAGAAAATCATTCGCTTTGGAAAAATGGCTGCACCCGAAAAATCCGTTGAACGCGGACAGCGGGCTTGGATGGGCGGCTGTCAGGATCAAATGGTTTTTATTTGTGATCAGCTCCGCTTTTGCTTTTGCATTTGCTCCCCAAAGCAGGAAAACCATCGGCTCTTCACGTTCGTTCAGATATTTGATTACCTGATCGGTAAAGATTTCCCAACCTTTGCCCTTATGTGAATTTGCCTGTCCTTGTCTAACGGTTAGTACTGCGTTGAGCAGCAAAACCCCTTGCTTCGCCCAGGTTTCCAAGCATCCATGCTCCGGAGGCTGTATACCGAGGTCGCTTTGCAGTTCTTTAAAAATGTTGACCAGTGAAGGCGGCTTCTGTACGCCCTTTTTCACTGAGAAGCACAAGCCATGGGCCTGATTCGGCTCATGGTAAGGATCCTGGCCAAGAATGACCACCTTCACATCGCGATAGGCAGTAAATTTCAGGGCATTAAAAATATCGTACATCGAAGGATAAATGATCTTTGTCCTGTACTCATCAACCAGGAAACTCCTCAGTTTTCTGTAATATTCTTTTTCAAATTCTCCCTCCAGGATCGTATCCCAGTCATTCCCTATTGTAACCATAGATTCATATTATAATAAATTTGATCATAAAACAAGGCCGATATGTTGTATAATATTTTCATGAGTACAATATTTCTATCAGAAAAAACGAATGATCTATTAAAATCATACCTTCGTGAGCATGGTCACCATATCATTGAAATCAAGCGAACCAATGCTGTTTACGATGCGGTTTCTTCCCATGCTGATATTTACCTTTGCAGGATCGGCAAAGAGCTGATCGTATCCGGGGAACAATTACCTATGATTTTTGAAGAGCTTGAACGCTGCGGTATTGCCTTTTCCACCGGATGCGCAAAACTTGGACATGATTATCCTGATAATGTAAAGTATAACGGTGCGCAGGTGGGTGACTATTTTATTCATAATATAAAAATAACGGATCTGGAACTGATTCATGCGGCGGAATATTTCAGCCTCAAAATGATCCATGTCAGTCAGGGTTATACAAAATGCAATCTGGTCATCGTGGACGATCATTCTGTCATCACTTCAGATTCTGGAATATACAAAGCTCTGACTGCACAAAAAATCGATGTGCTTCTGATTTCCAGGGGGCATGTGACATTGCACGGTTTTCCGTATGGTTTTCTGGGAGGCGCCTCCGGAAGAGTGGGAAATGAGATCCTGTTCAACGGCGATCTTTCAGCCCATCCGGATTTCAAAACAATCAAAAACTTCATCCGGGAGCGCAGCCTGCAGGTAAGATACTTTGTTGATTACCCGCTTGATGATATCGGCTCCATTATCAAGATACCAGGATAGGACAGGCAGAAACGAAAACAAAGTATCTTATGATTGATTAACAAAGAGGTTTAAATAAATGAAAACACATGCGATCATTCCAATATTCATTCCCCATGAAGGCTGTCCCAATGACTGCGTTTTCTGCAATCAAAGGATCATTACTGCCAGAACAAAACCGCCCCAAAAAGAAGATATTATCGATATGATCGACAGATACCTCAAAACCATTTCCAACCGGGGGATCGAAACTGTCGAGATTGCTTTTTTTGGAGGCAGCTTTACCGGTATCCCCATCGAACAGCAGACAGAATATCTTTCGATTGCCAGGAAATATAAGGAGGATGGTTTCATCCATAAAATACATTTATCCACCAGACCGGATTACATCGATGAGAACATCCTTTCCAATCTGAAAAAGCATGATGTTGATATCATCGAGCTCGGTGTCCAGTCCTTTGACGAAGAAGTCCTGCATCTGTCTAAAAGAGGTCATTGCAGTGAGATTGTCTATCAAAGTTCGAGATTGATCAAGGATTACGGCTTTGAACTGGGGCTCCAGCTTATGATCGGACTTCCTGGCGACACTCATGAAAAATCCGTTGCTTCCGCAAGAGAAGCGGTGAAAATCGATCCTTCTATCGCCAGAATTTATCCGACAGTCATCATTCAGGATACCGAGCTGTATCGGCTTTATCAGCAAGGCAAGTATGCCCCGCTGGCAACAGAGGAAGCAGTGAGAACAGCCAAAGATATGTACCTGATATTAAAAGGTGCCGGCATCAATGTGATCCGTATCGGTTTGAAAAGTTCGGATTATATCAATGAGGGCGGCGATACTGCCGGCGGTACGTTCCATCCCGCCTTTCGTCAGCTTGTTGAGTCGGAAATCGCAAAGGAGCAGCTTGAATCCCAAATCAAGCCGATGCTGGAAAAAGGTGCGGACCAGATCATTTTTATCTCCAATGGAGCTTTTATGTCCAATATGATCGGCAACCGGAAATCCAACAGGATTTACTTCGAAAAAAAATATCCACATGTCCGTTTCACCTTCCATGTGGATTTTAGCCTGCCTGACGACGCCTATCGGGCGCAGGCAGCATTTCTTCATTCGTAAAAAATGTTAGACAATTTTCGTATCGGAACTAGTATCCAACACTCAGATAAAGGTTTCCAATATCAATACCACAAGGCAGGCACCGACTGCCACCTTAAACAAACTGGCTCCTCGATAGGCTAACACAATTGCAAAAACAAATCCAACGAGTGCAGACCAGATATTTGCAGTTGCGGACAAAATCGCCGGAAAAGTCATAACTGCAAGGGTAACATACGGAACATAATATAAAAAAGAACGAATGGTGGTATTTTTTATTTGCTTCCGAATTAATGTCAGCGGCAGCACTCGAATGAAATAAGTTACTGCTGCCATTACCAATATGTATAGGTAAACATTATGATTCATTCTTTTCCTCCTGTCCTTTTTCATCTTTAATAGGGAATAGAACAGCGGCGGTTCCTGCTATGACAATCGTCAGAATAATAATTCTGAAACCGGAAGAAATCTCTCTGACAAAAGGAAGATAAGTAAACAAGAGGCTTGCCATCATTGAAATGACAATTAATCCTGCTAATACTTTATTTTTTCTGGTTGGCGGAACGATAATGGCAATAAACATCCCATAAAGAGCAACACTCAACGCACTGACAATTCTGAAAGGCAGAACACTTCCCGATACAACGCCCAAAAATGTTCCGAATGCCCATCCCGGTGCCGCCATACTGATAACTCCAAACGAATAGAATGGATTTAGTTTTCCATTAAAACCGATGGATACGCCAAATATTTCATCTGTCACAAAATATGCTACCAAAAGCCGTTGGTAAAATGGTACTTCTGGATCCAGCTTCTGAGATAATGCACATGACATCAGACAATACCTCAGATTGATAATCAGTTGAGTCGTTGCCATTTCCAGATATGCCGCTCCTGAAGTAATCAGACCAAGCGCTGCAAATTCGCCAGCTGAGGTATAATTTGTTATTGACATCAAGGTTGCCTGAAAAGCAGTTAATCCTGAATTTTTAGCAGCGATGCCCAAGGCAAATGAGACAGCAAGATATCCCAGAAATATGGGGAAACCATCGCGTAGCCCATTTATATAGCAAGTTCTTTTTTGATTCACTTCGTATTCCTCATTTACTAACTAAAAAACATTATTCGTTATTGTACCATTTAAATTGACATTAGTATAACGAATTTTTATAATGGTAATATTAGATATCCTTATATAACGAGTATAATGAGGTTGATATATTGAATCGATATGACGCATTCATAAAAATAACTGAAACGGGAAGTTTTACAAAAGCTGCGGATGAATTGGGATATACTCAATCCGCTATCAGTCAAATGATCCACACTTTGGAAGAGGAACTTGCCACAACACTGATTATTCGTTCCCGAAAAGGCATCATCCTCACACCGGATGGGGAACAATTCCTGCCATATATCCAAAGTGTTAATAATTCACATCTTGAATTATTGGAAAAAAGAAAAGAAATGCAGGGATTACAGGGTGGCATTATTCGAATTGGAACCTTTACCAGTGTATCCTGTAATTGGCTGCCTGGTTTGATGAAAGATTTTAAAGAATTATATCCTTCGGTACATTTTGATTTAAAGCAGGGTGAATATACCAATATTGGAAATTGGATTAAAGAAGGCAGTGTTGACTTTGGGTTTGTAAATCCTGATGCCGTATCAGATTTAACAGTAATTCCTTTACGGTCGGATGAAATGTTAGCTGTTTTACATCCGGAACATCAATTAGCATTTAATAATAAAGTAACGTTACAAGAGCTTTCTTTAGAACCATATATCTTATTGGATGAAGGCGATTTTAGCGAACCGCTGGATTTTTTCAAACAAAAAAATCTTACTCCTAATATCCAATACCGAGTATATGATGATTACACCATTATGTCTATGGTAGAAAAAGGATTGGGAATTTCAATCTTGCCAAAATTGGTTTTAAGCAGACATCATCAGCATATTGTAACAAAGGAAATTTCACCAGTCATTGTCCGAACAATTGCTCTCGCTTATAAAAATAAAAATGTGCTTCCGATTGCAAGCAGATATTTTATAAATTTTATTCTTGAACAATTCAATAATAAATGAATTCTAATTAGCCGTAAAATTTTTATTTCTTTTTATTATTCTTAACATTCTTGACCGTTTTCTTTTTCTGCTTTGCAATGTTCAATTTTTCTATGATTTTGTTTTTAACTTCTTCCTCATATTGCTGCTGTTTTCTGGCATTCTCAGCTATAGCCTGTAGCTTTTTATTGCGTAAGTCCTCTAATATATCTATTTCTAAGACAGCATTATATAATTTCAGATACTTTTCAAAAGCATCTGGATAAATAAATTTCTTAATCCCATATTGCTCTGAAAATTGAACATAAATCTTATCCTCTTCTTGTTTAATGACCTCTCCCTCTCCAAACATGATATGTTTTATCTGTTCATTTACTATATTCATATATATCACCCCCCCTTATTTGCTAATAGCTAACAGTACGCTTTTCAAGCTCTTTTACTCTATATTCAATATAGCTTTTAACCTTCTCCTTTGGTATTTTTAATGCAACAGCAAATTCTCCATAAAGCAACTCTTCCGCTTGTTTCATGAATTTATTATCAACTTGACCAAGTTGCTTACCATGTTTTACTGTAATGCTATTTTTTACATAAATGGTTTTTATTAATTTCAGTAAATCCACACAATTATACTCTTGTAACAATTTATTATACTAGTTCTGTTAGATCTCTAAAGTCATAGTTATAACAATCAATTTCATTGATTGATGGAATAATCTCTATTAAATGTTGTACCTCTTCATATGTTATAACGGGTCGCATAAATAGATTTGTATCTATTGGTGCGAATATTTTTCCTTCACGATAAATAGGGCAGAGTGTATAATAAAGCTTACTCTTGTTAATCCATCGTATATCAAGTTTACCAATAGACTCCACACTGCAAACTCCACTGTTTCCATATATAATTAAATCGCCCACATGATACATAACCTTTTTTACCTCTAAACCTATTATCACCTTCTTTTAAACTACCTAAATTTAATTGCTGAATATTTCATACGCTCAGTTGTTCGCTGCAAATGTGATAGATAAGAAAAATACTACTGTATTACGATTTCACTGACTTTTAAAATAATTGATTAACAAAATAGTGTAGTTTTGACAACTGGTCTTACGTTAATCAAAACTACACGTTGTAATTAATTTTATCATTTTTTTAATTATTGATGTAAGTAAAATTTTTAATAAAAGTCATTTATTTTTTAACTAATCTTCTTTTAAAAAATGGCAGAAGACAATTTGTCTTCTGCCTAACTTTATCGTTTACCAGCTACAGCCATTAGTACAGTTTAATTGAGAGGCTGTTCTTGTACCTCTTACATTATTATTACAGTCTTCACAGGATCCAATTCCTACGGTAATTCCGCCAATATTTCTGTTTCCACAGGCTGTCTCGCCCAGTACGTTATTTCTATGCTCACTATCTTTATCGTTAAGAATATCTCTTAAGCCTTCAATAATGTCTTGCAAACCTTCTTCAATATCACGCAAACCTTCACGAATTTCTCTTATCCCTTCACAAACTCGACCTCTGCAGATATCTTCCAGGCCTTCACGAATATCCTTGATACCCTCTTGGATATCACGTATACCTTCTCGGATATCTTTTATATCTTCACGATCAATATCGAGATCTCTTAAGCCTTCAATAATGTCGCGCAAGCCTTCTTCAATATCACGCAGCCCTTCACAAATGTCTCTTATTCCTTCGCGAACTCGACCCTTACAGATATCTTCCAGACCTTCACGAATATCCCTGATACCCTCTTGGATATCACGTATGCCTTCTCGGATATCTCTTAGACCTTCAACGTCGGATCTATCAGTTCTACGATTACACATATGCTCATACCTTTCCATAAATTTAATACACCTAATATAGGTGTATTACATTATATGAAAATAATTAAAAAATGCAATAAGATGAAAGATATTAATATCTATCAATCCTTCAACACACTTAGGCTTTCGGTATATGGGTATTTGAAAAAAACCGGCAGTTTTTAATTTCCGACCGGTTTTTTAATCTTATCTCAGTTTTTAATTTCCGACCGGTTTTTTAATCTTATCT
>Ga0183099_1000668_pt1 | contig 23057 bp, 18 predicted proteins | sample Biomet1_FD_127788 | JGI IMG/M metagenome (GOLD analysis project Ga0183099, IMG submission 127788) | Microbial communities from bioreactor (seeded with anoxic lake sediment) at LBNL, California, USA - Biofuel metagenome 1 | ecosystem: Engineered > Bioreactor > Anaerobic > Unclassified ...
CTCAAAGACGCACTGAAAAAACCGAATTGCGGTTTCTGCAAGGCCAACATCTGCGACCGCCGGGGCGTATATGAGATTTTTGAAGCTGAGCACCCGGATATCGTCGTAAATTTCGCCGCAGAAAGTCATGTAGACCGCTCCATCGACAACCCTGAGGTGTTCTTACATACTAACATTCTGGGCACCCAGGTAATGATGGACGCCTGCCGCAAATACGGCGTCGAGCGCTACCATCAGGTTTCCACGGACGAGGTCTACGGCGACCTGCCGCTGAACAGGCCCGACTTGATGTTCACCGAGGAAACGCCCCTTCAAACCTCCAGCCCCTATTCCGCCTCCAAAGCGTCGGCAGACCTTCTGGCGCTGGCGTACCACAGAACGTACGGCCTGCCCGTTACCATCAGCCGCTGCTCCAACAACTACGGCCCCTACCACTTTCCGGAAAAGCTCATCCCGCTTATGATTGCGAATGCTTTAAACGACAAGCCTCTGCCGGTCTACGGCAAGGGACTGAACGTGCGGGACTGGCTGTACGTGGAAGACCACTGCAAGGCTATCGACCTTGTGCTCCACAAAGGTCGCGTGGGAGAGGTGTACAACATCGGCGGCCACAACGAGATGCGGAATATCGACATCGTAAAGCTCATCTGCAAGGAGCTGAACAAGCCCGAGAGCCTCATCACCTACGTCAACGACCGCAAGGGCCACGACCTGCGTTACGCCATCGACCCCACAAAAATTCACAACGAGCTCGGCTGGCTGCCGGAGACGAAATTCGCCGACGGCATCCACAAGACCGTGCAGTGGTATCTAGCCAATCGCCCCTGGTGGGAAGAGATCATCTCCGGTGAGTATCAGAACTACTATAAAAAGATGTACGCAAACCGATGAGAAAAGAAAGGGGTACCCTATGATTCCTTTTAATGTTCCCCCCTGTTACGGCACTGCGGAAACCTACATACATCAGGCCATCGCCGCTCATAAAATCTGCGGTGACGGGCCGTTTACCAAAAAGTGCAACGCCTGGATCGAAGAAAAAACCGGTACCACCAAGGCTCTTCTGACCACCTCCGGTACCCACGCGCTGGAAATGGCGGCGCTGCTGTGCGATATCCGGCCCGGCGACGAAGTCATCCTGCCTTCGTTCACTTTTTCCTCCACGGCGGACGCGTTCGTTCAGCGCCGGGCAACCCTTGTGTTTGTGGACATCCGCCCGGACACCATGAACATCGATGAGACTCTCATCGAGGACGCCGTCACTGACAAAACGAAAGCCATTGTCTGCATGCACTACGCCGGCGTCGCCTGCAAGATGGAAACCATTCTGGATGTCGCCAAGCGTCACGGCCTGCCCGTGGTGGAGGATGCAGCTCAAGCCGTCATGGCCAGCTACAAAGGCCAGGCCCTCGGCGCCATCGGCGATTTCGGCTGCTACAGCTTCCACGAGACGAAAAACTACTCCGCCGGCGAGGGCGGCGCGGTGCTCATCCGCGACGGCGCCAAGGCCGAGCAGGCGGAGATCATCCGCGAAAAAGGCACGGACCGCGCCAGGTTTTTCCGCGGCCAGGTGGACAAGTACACCTGGGTGGACTATGGTTCGTCCTATCTGCCCAGCGAGCTCAACGCCGCGTATCTTTGGTCCCAGCTGGAGGTCGCGGACGTCATCAACAGCGACCGCCTCAGAAGTTGGAATCTCTACCGCGAGCAGCTTTCCCCCGTGGCGGAACGTGGCCTGATAAGCCTGCCCGTCGTCCCCGACGGCTGCGAGCACAACGCCCATATGTTCTATATCAAGGCAAAGGACCTCGGCGAACGTACCCGTCTGATTGCCTATCTTAAAGAGCACGGCGTAAACTCCGTATTCCACTATATTCCCCTGCACTCCGCACCCGCAGGCCTGAAATTCGGCCGTTTCCACGGCGAGGATCGCTATACCACCCGCGAAAGCGAAAGGCTGGCCCGTCTTCCCATGTATTTTGGACTGACCGAAGCGGATGTGACGTATGTCGCCGACGCGGTCAAAGCCTTCTACGGAGTCTGATTCATGCGAGGGGTCTCGGAAAAACAGAACTTTTTACGGCGCAGCTGGGTCATGTTTCTGCTGGCCGCGGGCCTTTTTGTACTGGTCTATCAGATCGTACTGAGTTTCCCGGGCGGAGACAGCGATTATATCGACCACCTGATCTGGACGCTGGGCATGACCTGGCGCGACTGCCTGGAAAGCCTGTACGACGGTTCCGAACGGCTGTGGCATATCTGTGTAAAGTGCATCATGTGCCTCAACAGCAACATGTGGAAAGCCGCAGCCATCGTCACAGCGTCGGCGGACACGGCTTCCTATATCTTATTGTTTGCGTTTTTCGACGAGTGCCTGCCCCGTAAATTCTCCCGTCCCATACTGGCGGTTGTGACCGCGGCGGCATTTATTTCCAGCGCCCTGTATGTGCCGGTGTTGGCGCCCGGCTTTTATGTATCCAAAGGCGCTATAAATACCTGGCACAATCCCACCAGCATCATGGTACGTCCCTTTGCCATCGCCGTTTTTTATATGACCGTTCGGATGTATAACCGCTATCGCTACGCCACGGGTACCGTCGCCCTGTACGGCCAGGTGTCCCGATCGGACTTCGACCTGACACAGAATGACTTTTGGTATCTTTTCAAGGACCGGGTATACAAACCGCATGAAATCATACTGTATCCGCTGTGCATTCTGCTGTCCACCTACGCCAAGCCCTCGTTTCTGCAGTTTTTTGCTCCGGCCATTCTGGCGTTCCTGCTAATAGACATGTTCCGTACGAAAGGAAAACTGCTGCCCTTTTGTCTCAAGCTGGCACTGGCCTATATACCGGCGATCGTCATCATGCTGATGCAGTTTACGTCGTTTTTCCACGGCGGCATCTCTGCCGGCGCGGAAGCGGCAGCCTCCACAGGCAGTGGCGTCGCGGTGTATTTTCTCCAGCCCTCCTTTGCTGGCATCAGTGAATTTTTTTCCACTGTCGGAACCGTTATTCTAAGACTTCTATGGCTGTGCGCCTGGCCGCTGTTCGTTCTGTTCCTGGACGCCGGGTCTTATTGGGGCTCGGCCGGCGGACGGCTCTCCTGCCTATGTCTTGCTGCCGGCGAGCTGGAGTCCATGCTTTTGCATGAGACCGGTCCCCGCGCCGAGCACGGCAATTTTCTCTGGGGTTTTTACACGGCGGTGTGGATATTCTGGTGTGCCGCCGTGGAGCGCTTCATAGCCATCCTGCAGATGGGCGGCAAAAAACGCGCCGCCGCGCTGTGGGTCGGATGCCCGCTGCTTGCCTGGCACGTCGCGAGCGGAATCCTATACGTTACGAAAATCATACAGACCGGCCTCTATCTCTATTAACAAGAGAAGGGTTATATCATGAACATTACTTCGCGCAAGGACCTCGCCCCCAGGCTCAAGCCAACCAAATCCAAAATCACCACCGTGCTGCTGGTGACGCTTGTGATGTTCATGCCGCTGCTCGTGGCGCTTCTGCTCACGGCCGTCAGGGGTTATAACCTGTTTCAAGCCATTCCTTCATGGAACGACGAAATGTGGTGGTATGCGCAGTACGCCGGCATCTCCAAATACGGCATGCCGCTGGGATTTTTCGGCTATGCGGGCACCCACTCCGGCTGGGGAACCTGGGGACCCTGGGGCATGTTCCCGCTGCTGATGACCGGTTTGCTGTCGCGCATCTTCGGGTGGGGGCTGCACGCCGCCGTCTATTGCAACTATTTCTATCTTGCGCTGTCCAGTCTCATTTTCATCCTGCTTACGAAGCCAAAAAAGCGCAACCTCGTGATGCTGGCTGCAGCGAACGCCCTTATGTACATCACATCTGCTATTCCGTTACCGCGATGAACGAGACCGTCCGCTATTCTATGGCAATCATCCTGGCTGGCATCATGTACCGGCTCGTCACGGTTCCGGAGGTTTCCAAAGTACGTCTGATCCTGCGGTGCACGGTCGTTCCGATGCTTCTGATGTACGCGACATGCTTCTATGTAATCCTGGGAGCCTTCATCCCGGTATATCTAGTTCTTATGCTGCGCAAGTGGAAACCCGGCTGGCGCGTGGCAGCCGCCGCACCGGTATCCGCCGTTGCAATCATACTCCTCAAAAAGCTTAATGGCGTCACTTCCTGCCCGTACATTCCGGACCAAAGCGCAGCAGCCACTTTTGTGCCTACCAATTTCAAGGATAAACTCTTTGAAGCGTTTTTCAAATTTTTGGGCAACACCCAGAACATCGACCCCATGAATATCCTGGCGCAGGCCAACGACGGCAGCGCAGTTCTGACCTGGTTTTGCATTCTGCTGTATGTGGCAATGGGATTTTTGATCTGGCGGGTGCACGCCACGGCCAGGAATCCGGAGAAAAAGACCGTCTTTACGGTCAGTCTGATGTCGCTGTGGCTGCTGGTCGCCTTCTGGGCCGGGCACATCTTCCTGTATAACACCACCGAATGGACCTTTATCCGCGGCTGCAACACCGCTGTTTGCTGCGTCATGTTTCTGGCCGCCCTTTCGCCGAAGGAAGACAGGCACGTATACCGCTCTATGATCATCGTGTGTCTGCTGGGTGCTTTTACATTTTTGAACGTTTTCTGTACCGTCTTTGCCAGATCCGACCGGTTTTCCACTTCTGCGGATGACGCTCTCTGGGCGCAGCAGAAACAGGAGCTGGCCGATGTGATCCGGCTCGACAGGAACGCCGATGACCCTTGGGCAAATACGGTGGTGCTGTGCGGGACGGATTCCTCGGTCTATTTTGCACTGCCGGACGGTGTCGGCATCAACAGCCCCACGGATGACGGCATCAATAATAATGCCCGGTATGTTATTGTCGGCCACGATTTCGACGACACGAGCGAACGCAATACCGACCTGCAGACTCTGCTCAACAGCGGCCACAAAGTCATTTATGAGGCAAACACCTTTACCGTTCTGGAAAACTGCGGAAGGAACTATGAATAAGCCAAAGATCGCCGTCATCGGCGCCAATGAATTTCAGGACCCTTTGATCCGCAAGGCAAAGGAGATGGGCTTTGAAGTCCACGCGTTTGCCTGGGCAGCGGGCGACGTGGGTGAAAAAAGCGCTGACGTATTCCACCCCATCAGCATTGTGGAGAAGGAAACCATCTGCGAAGTCTGTAAAAAAGAGGGCGTGACCGCCGCCTGCTCCATCGGGTCGGATCTCGCCATCCACACCGTCAACTACATCCAGCGCGCCCTGGGGCAGCCGTCGAACCCCCCTGAGACAGACTTGATCGCCACCAATAAGTACGAGATGCGCAAGGCGTTTATGGCTGCAGTCGTGCCGTGCCCCAAATTTATCAAAGTCGTTTCGGTCCCGGCGGAGTCGGAACTTGCCGGTATGCGCTATCCTCTCATCGTCAAACCCACCGACCGCAGCGGCAGCCGCGGGATCTTCAAATGCCTGAACTATAAAGAGGTCTGCGCCGCCGTAGAACCGTCCTGCGCCGCCTCCTTTGAAAAATGCGCCATCGTGGAGGAATACATATCCGGCACGGAATACAGCTGCGAGAGCATTTCTTTCGCCGGCGTTCACCACGTTCTGGCCCTGACAAAAAAATATACCACCGGGTCACCCCATTTTATTGAGACCGGTCATACCGAGCCCTCGGACATTCCGGAACAGTGGCAGGAAAACGTCAAATCCCATATCAGGATGGCGCTGGACGCCCTGCACATCCGCTACGGCGCCAGCCATGCGGAGTTCATGCTCGACGGGGACGGCGGCGTACATATCATCGAAATCGGTTCCCGGATGGGCGGCGACTGCATCGGTTCCGACCTTGTGTATTTGTCCACCGGCATGGACTTTATGCGCATGGTGGTCGACGTTGCCTGCGGAAAGGCCCCGGACCTCAAGCCGGTGCGCGCGCCCAGGAGGGCGGAGATCCGCTTCATCTTCGGGCCAGAGGATGTGCAGGGGTTGGAACAGACTCGAAAAAATGCACCCGAGACGCTCTGGCGTGCAAGCGAAATCAGGGATATGACCGAAGCCGTTACGGACAGTTCTAACCGCTATGGTTATTACATTACGATGGGAGAGCTCTTATGAGCCTGAAAGGGAAAAAGCTCCTGCTGCTGGGCGGTTCCAACAGTACGGACGACATCCGGCGTTTTGCCGGGGAAAACGGTGTGATTTTGGCCGCTACCGCCCCGCTAAAATACGGCGACACCCCTCTTAAACGCATTGCGGCGGAAGCGTACGAAACAGACGCTTCCGATACGGAGGGACTTGTCCGTCTTGTGAGCGAGGCCCATATCGACGGCATATTCCCCGGCAACAACGAGGACATCATGCCCCACGCCATCGCTGCGGCCGAGGCAACCGGCCTGCCCTGCTACAGCAGTACCGAAAGCTGGGACCGCTGCGCCAACAAAGCAAAGTTTAAGGCCATGTGCCGCCAGAACGGCATCCCCGTGGCGGGAGAATACGACCTGGGTCGGACAAACGCCGGTGACATTCTTTATCCCGTGGTGGTCAAGCCCGCGGACAGCTGCGGCAGTCAGGGCTTTTCCATATGCCACCGCCCGGAGGAGCTAGATCCGGCGGTGGAAAAGGCGCTGCCCTTCTCCCGCACAGGGACTGTGCTGGTGGAGGATTTCGTCCCCTACGACGCCGCCATCATCCACTATACCCTGGCCGGCGGCGAGGCAATGTTCTGCGGGATATCCGACAAAAAGTCCATGCTGCTCGGAAGTGACGGCGGCTCCGTCATGGCTCTGCAGATATTCCCGTCCGTAAATACAGCGGAATACCTGGCTACGCTGCACAGGAAGGCTTCCCGGATGTTTCTGGATGCCGGCATGCATGACGGCCCTGTGTGGATAGAAGCCTTCAACAACAGCGGGCACTTCATCTTTAACGAGATGGGCTACCGTTTCGGCGGCTCCATGACCTATCATCCCATCCGGTACTTCTACGGAGTAGACCAGCTGGAGTTTATGCTCCGCTACGCATTGGGAGAAGAACCGGACCTGCGACGGCACAACAGTCTTATCCGTCATGACCGGCCTGCCGGGAAGAAATACAGCATCCTTCCCCTGCATGTGCGTCCTGGCATCATCGAGCGGATCGTGGGCGCAGACGAGGTTAAGGCAATGCCGGAAGTTTACGCCTATGTGCCGATCCACGGCGAGGGGGACCACATCCGGGGTACCGGCACGGTGCAGCAGGTATTCTGTTACCTGCACCTTCTGTGCGACGATATGGATGACCTGAGTAGGACTGTGTCCGTGATCTGCACGAAACTGAAAGTTTATAATGAAAACAGTGAAAATATTTTGTTTCGTTTATATAATTTCTGAAAGAGAAAAAAAGAAAGGTGCGTATCACAATGGCTAACACAATGAACATGCAGTACCTGTCCCAGGAAGATATCATCAAAGCCGGTTGCTTTGACCTTGAAAACGCTGTTTCTGTGGTAGAAGGGGCACTGAGGGCCTACGATGCGGGCCGTATCCTATATCCCGATAAAACCGTTCAGATCTTTGATGAGGAAACCCAGTCCCGCATCAACTGTCTGCCCGCCACTCTGCTGGACAAAAAAGTATGCGGCATGAAGTGGGTATCCGTGTTCCCCGCCAACCCCAGCGTCGGCCTGCAGAATGTTTCCGCCGTCATCCTGCTGTCCAGCATCGAGACCGGCTTTCCCATTGCTTTCATGGAAGGCACGCTCTGCTCCAACATGCGTACTGCTGCCGTCAGCGCGACGGCCGCTAAATATCTGGCCCGTAAGGATTCCAAGGAGATTGGCTTCATCGGCGCCGGCGAGCAGGCAAAGATGCACTTTGTGGCCTTGAAAGCCGTGCTGCCCAGCTTGAGCGTATGCCGCGTATCCTCCCGCACCGAGGAACGTGAGCAGACTTTTATCCGTGATTTGAGAAAGTTATATCCGGATGTAGAGTTTGTTGCATGCCACAGTTCCTATGAGATGGCCGCCACCGGCGCGGACATAATCGTGACCGCCATCAGCGGTCAAGCTCCTCTGCTCCATGGCGCCTGGATAAAGAAGGGCGCTTTCTACACCCACGTGGCCGGCTGGGAAGACGATGATGAGACCGTGCTCAAGGCGGACAAAATCGTGTGTGACTGCTGGCAGGTCGTAAAGCACCGCGCTCAGACCCTGAGCCGTATGTATAAGGCCGGTACGCTCCACGACGAAGACATCTACTGTGACCTGCCGGATCTGGTAACAGGGAAAGTGCCAGGCCGCGAATCGGATGATGAGTTCATCTATTTCAATGCCGTTGGCCTGTCCTATGTAGACGTGTCTCTGGCTTATGACGTATATGAAAAGTGCCAGGGCAAAACCGGCCGTACCCTACCTTTGCAGGACAAGGCTCTGTTCAGCCATGACCTTCGTCCTACCGGCAAGGACGGTACATTTATCATCTGACCATCGAGAGGACTATATGTTAGTTTCAATATGTATACCCTGTTACCGCTCCGCAAAGACCCTGCCCGCCGTAGTGGACGAGATACGCCGGGAATTTGCGGTGCGGGAGGGTTATGATTTCCAGCTCGTTCTTGTAAACGACGGCTCACCGGACAACACATTTGAGGTGATCCGCTCCCTGTGCACCGAAGACGAGCGCATCGTCGGTATCGACCTTTCCCGCAATTATGGGCAGGCCGCAGCCAAGATGGCGGCGCTTTCCTACGCCACGGGAGACGCGGTCGTCTATATGGACGACGACGGCCAGCATCCCGCTGCGGGCATCTTCCGACTGCTGGACAAGCTGGCCGAGGGGTATGACATTGTCTACGCCCGGTTTCAACAGAAAAAGCACTCCCGTTTCAAACGCGTGACCAGCCGTATATACCAGAAATTCTCGGAATGGGTCGGAAACAAGCCCAAGGGCATCGCCGTGTCGTCCTTCACAGCCTGGAGCCGGATAGCGGCAGATGCCGTCATGCGCTACCGCAGCCCCTTCCCGGCGGCAGGCCTCTACTTGAACAAGGTCACTACCCGCATCGCCAACGTGGACATCGAGCATCGCAGACGCCTGGAAGGAGAAAGCGGCTATACGCTGGGAAAGCTCCTAGCTCTGACGGTCACAGCGCTGACGAACTTCTCTATCATTCCCCTGCGCGCCGCGTCCTTTTTGGGAGGTGCCTGCGCAACCGCCGGATTCGTGGCCGGCATTCTGGTGGTGATACGCAAAATCGTCAATCCTGCCATCTCTGCCGGCTACAGCTCCATCATTGCGGTCATCCTGTTCATCGGCGGCGTTATCATGTTCATTCTGGGCGTTATGGGTGAATACATCGGTCGTATCTATATGACCGTCAGCGATCTGCCGCAGTACACAGTCCGCACGGCACTGAATACGGAGAAGGAGAAAATAACGATATGAGTAAAGAATTTCGTCGAGAAACCACAACTAAACAGCTGTTCGACGATTCCTTCAGCATGTTCACCAGCTGGCTTAGACAGACCTATTCCCCCGCGCGGCGCGTTTTCATCTGGTCTGATATGTGCTGGTGCGTGTTGCGCCACGGAGCCAGCCCCAGCGATTATGTCTTTTACCGGTTCGACGAAAAAAGCGACCGGGAGCGGGCTACCTATTTTACCATGCACCGGTTCGAGCACTTTCTCCGTATGGTCAATACCGGCGACAAGTCCTTGTTTTTCAATAAGCTGCGTTTTTGTCAGCGGTTTGACAAATACCTCAAGCGCTCCTGGCTTGACGTTAGCAACGCCACACAGGAGGAGTTCGATGCATTCATTCGCCGGGAGGGCCAGGTAATAGTCAAGCCGACGGGGTTATCCAGCGGTCATGGGATATGGAAATATACATATTCTGAACAGGACGATCTGGAGGCGCTGCGGAAAAAGACCGCGGGCATGCTTATGGAGCACGTCATCTGCCAGCATCCCAACATGGCTGAGTTCAACCCCCATTGCGTGAATGTTCCGCGCCTAAATACGTTCCTTGACGCGAAGGGCGAGCCTCACCTCATCTCGGCGCTATTCCGCTCCGGCATCGGCAATACGGTGGTGGACAACCTGGGAAGCGGAGGTATGATCGCCCATGTAGATCCGGAAACCGGCATTGTGACCAACACCGCTCTGGATTTGAAGCGAAACGAATATATCCGCCATCCCAAATCCGAAAAATGTATCGTTGGTTTCCAGATTCCCTATTGGGAGCAGGCAAAGGCCCTGGTTCTCCAAGCCGCGCGAGAGGTACCGACCGTCCGTTGGGTTGGCTGGGATGTGGCCATATTGCCGGACGGTGTCTGCCTTGTGGAGGGGAATGACCAGGCAGACGTCCGCAATCTGCAGTACGCCGACCGCCGCGGCTGGTGCCGGGCGGTATGCAAGATGCTCTGATCTACACATAAAAGGGGATATAACAATGAATATGCAAGATGAGGTGGTTTGCGGCTACCTGGTTACGGCGGAGAAAAAAAAGCTCAACGCCGTCTATCTGGAACTGATGGAGGCGTTCAACGCATTATGCCGCCGGGAAGGCCTGAACCACTGGATCTTCTTTGGCTGCATGATAGGCGCCGTGCGCCACAAGGGTTTCATTCCCTGGGATGACGACGTGGACATTGTCCTTCCCCGCAAGGACTTCGACTGGTTAGCCACTTTGGATCCTTCGCGCATCCCCGAACCATATTTTTTACTGAATCCGAACACACAGCCCGGTCATCCCGAGGCTGTCATGCGTTTCCGCAAGAAGGGCACTACCTTTATCCCCGGCCTGGATCGTGCGGCCATCGAAGAGCATGGCCGAGCCTTACGCTACGATATGAGCATCGGTTTGAGCCTGTTTCCTCTGGACGGCGTGCCAAGCTCGGACGTTGTGTTCTTTTTGCAGCGCAAGATATCGTATTTAATCAGCGGTACGATTTTCCGGGCTTATCAGCCGCCAAAAATCAACCCTGTCAAGCACTTTTTTTGCCGGCTGATCTGCGACGTGATTGGCGGTGATCGTCTTATGTTCCTGTTCCAAGGACTCCACCGCATGGTCCCCGCCGAGAAATCCGCCCGCGTGCAGGTCTTCGAGGGGCTTTATCCGGAACGCAGCTTTTGGCCAAAGGAATGCTTTTCCAAAACCGTGATTTTGCCCTTTGAGGACACCACCGTACAGATCCCTGCCGACTATGATCGAATTCTCTCCACTACCTATGGAAATTACATGCAGTTTCCCCCAGTAGATGAGATCCGGGAGACGCACGAGGCTATCTACGACGCGGACTGTCCGTATCAGGAATATGAAAAGCAGTTGATGGAAACTTACCACAAGCGCACTGCCGACCGGCAATCCTAATTATTGAAATTGTTCCAGGCTACCAAAAGCAAAAGTAGGTATAACGTACCGACATAAGGAAGTCCATGACTAGAACCCAGAATTCATTTTTTAATATTTTGACGAATTATGGCAGCCAGCTGCTGATCGTCTTGCTCAACTTTTTGACACGCACCGTGTTCATCAAAGAGTTGGGCACGAGCTATCTCGGCATCGAAGGCCTGTTCACGAACGTGCTGTCGGTGCTGTCTTTGGTGGAGCTCGGCTTCGGCACTTCCATTGTTTTTAAGCTATATAAGGCCATCGAGGACAATGACCATCCCCGCATGCGCATACTGTTGGATTTCTACCGCAAGGTTTATATGATTATCGGCTGCGTCGTTATGGTTCTAGGCTTGTGCCTTCTTCCATTCCTGCCGCTGCTTATAAAGGATTATGAACGTTTTTACGAGCTGGGACTAAACGCAGTCGTCGTATTTATTATTTATTTGTTCAACAGCGCCGCATCCTATTGGTTCTTTGCCTATAAAACGGCTTTCGTGACAGCACAACAGAAAAACTACCAGCTTACAGTGGTTGGTTATGCCATCACATTGGCGGCAGCACTGGCTCAAATTCTGGTTCTCGTATGGTTCCATAACTTTCTTCTGTATCTGGCAGTCCAAATCTTCTTTGTAATTGCCCGCAACTGTGTCTACGCCCTCATCTGCGACAAAAAATACCCTTACATCAAAGAAAAGCCCCCTGAGCAAATCTCTAAAGAGGAGCGCCACAGCATCCTCAAAGACTGCTATTCACTCCTTCTATATAAGCTCAATATTGTTGTTGTAAACGCCTCGGACAATATCGTCCTGTCCGCGTTTCTGGGACTCGACACCGTAGGCCTTTACTTTAATTACCTCACCGTTAAAACCTCAATCATTTACATGCTGAACAGCGTTGTAAACTCCCTGTCCGCATCGCTGGGAAGTCTCAATGCCATCGGCAACATCAAATGGTCGCAGCTCATGTTTCGGGTTGTAAATTTTCTCTCCTTCTGGATCTACGGCGTTGGCAGTATCGGGGTCGCCGTGTTGCTAAACGATTTTATTCACTGTTGGATCGGTGAAAAGTTTATCGTTGATTCCTTTTCATATAACGGCGTGACAGTCTTTACTCCTGTGGCACTGCTGTGCGGCATTGAAGTATACGTCCGGGGCCAACAGGCCTACTTAGACGTTTATCGGGAAACAATGGGCCTTTTTCAGCAGATGAAATACCGCCCCGTGGTCAGCATAATTGTAAATCTGATTATTTCTTTGGTGACAGTGAAATATTTGGGTATCGCCGGCTGTGTTCTCGGTACTGTGGTCTCATATCTGTTTGTCAACATGGTCATTGATCCCCGTGTCATCCACAAGTATGGGCTCAAACAGCCCATACGGCCCTATCGATTCCGTCAACTTCTGTATATGGGCGTTACAATCGCGGCCGGCGTGGTATGCTGGTATCTGTGTGGTCTGATCCATATCGACGGCTGGTTTGGATTTATTACCCACGGTATCGTGTGCGTTATCGTCTCCTGTGTCATTTTCACCCTTTGCTTCTTCCGAACACAGGAGTTTCATTATCTTCTGAGGACGGTGAAAGACCTGCTGACTCACAAGCCGTCCTCGTTCGGAACCTAACCTGCACCGTAGTCACCGGTGCTGTGCAAACCCCAGCTTTCCTTAAGAACAGCGGATGATCGGAGAAAAACAATATGAAAGGCATTATTCTGGCCGGAGGAAAAGGCACCCGTCTCTATCCTATGACCCAAGTCACCTCTAAGCAGCTTTTGCCCATTTACGACAAACCAATGATCTATTATCCTCTGAGCGTATTGATGCTGGCAAAAATTCAGGAAGTACTCGTCATCTCCACACCGGATGATCTCCCGCGGTACGCGGAACTCCTTGGCGACGGAACCCGGCTGGGCATGCGCTTTACATACATCGTGCAGGACAGGCCGCGCGGCCTGGCGGACGCCTTCATTCTGGGCGAAGATTTTATCGGCTCCGACAAGGTCTGCCTCATCTTGGGAGACAATGTGTTCTATGGTCAGGCACTCAGTTCGTATCTGGCACGCGGCGCCCAGCTGACGGAAGGCGCCATGGTGTTCGGCTACCCCGTGAAAAGCCCTTCGGAATTTGGTGTAGTGGAGTTCAACAAAGATAAACAGGCCATTTCCATCGAGGAAAAGCCCGTCAAACCCAAGAGCCGCTATGCAGTGCCCGGCTTATATTTTTATGACAACAAGGTTATTCAGATCGCAAAAACCGTAACTCCCTCCGCCCGGGGTGAGATCGAAATCACCTCGGTCAACAATGCCTACCTCTCCGCAGGCATGCTGAAGGTGATCCCGCTGGGCCGCGGCATGGCCTGGCTTGATACCGGCTCCCCGGTGGGGCTTCTGAACGCCGCGCAATTTGTACAAACCGTTCAGGAACGGCAAGGCTTCTGTATCGCCTGCATTGAAGAGATCGCCTGGCGCAACGGCTGGATCGATACCGATCAATTGGAGGCATTGGGAAACAAGCTGAAAGTGACGGATTATGGTCAGTATCTTCTCTCTCTGGCCAAAGAGGACTTCTGAAATCATCATCCCCGCCTTTCTTTTTTATCCCTCCATCCCTCTGGTTTGCTTGACAGAAACCAGCTGGTTGTTGTACGCTATCTGGAAGAAGTACTGCTTTCCGAGTTATCCGGGTGCTTAATTTTTTTGTTAGGCCATCCGGTTGTATTCTTGTGCCCATCCTTATCACGCCGGCCGTCCGGGTGATGTTTAGGATCTAATTTCCAAGGCGGGAAATCAATGGAGTTGGGATAAATATGCTTACAAAAAAAGAATTTGATATTCTTACACTGTTGGAATCAAGCACCGCCGCCATGTCTCAGCGACAGATCTCGGAAGCATCCAAGATGTCCGTCGGCACCGTCAACAAGCTCATGAAAGATCTGTCCGGCAAGAACTTTGTTACCGGAGGCAGCATTGCTTCCAAAGGACTGGAAGCGCTGGAACCTTACCGCGTCAAGCGTGCGGTCATCCTGGCCGCCGGTTTTGGCAGTCGTATGGTCCCGCTCACGCTCAACACACCCAAGCCACTAATCCGTGTTCATGGAGTGCGCATCATTGACACCGTACTGGATGCCATACTGACTGCAGGTATCAGCGATATTTTCATTGTGCGCGGATATCTGGCCGAACAATTCGACCAGCTCCTGTATAAATATCCCACCTTGAAATTCATTGAAAACCCCATTTATAACGAGGCAAACGATATCTCTTCGGTACTGTGTGCAAGTTATCTGCTCAAAAACTCCTATCTCATAGAAGCCGACATGCTGATCTATAACCCAAAGGTTTTTACGAAGTACCAATACGAATCCAACTATTTGGGTATTCCCTGCGAGCGTACAGATGAATGGTGCTTCTTTACCGATAACGACCTCGTCATCAGGGAAGTGGCCGTCGGCGGTGTCAACTGTCACCGCATGTTTGGTATCTCCTACTGGACGAAGCCGACGGCGCCAAGCTTGTAGGCCACATCGAGCAGGTATTCCGTTCTCCCGGCGGTAAGGAGCGCTTTTTTGAGCATATACCACTGGTATACCACAAAAACGATTATAAAGTTCATGTTCGGGAATGTTCCCCCCATGATATTGCCGAGATCGACACACTCAGCGAACTCAAGGCCATTGACAAAGCTTACGATGTCTGAAATTCTATGCCGATAATCAACTGGCTGCTGATTTTCGGGACCGGACTACATTCCCGGCACAATGTCCGTTTCACAACCGGAAACTTTTCCAGGTTTTATCCGTCATGAGATAGGATCGTGTCCGGGTTCACTCTTTCTGCATATTAAACCATATAAGGTTGAAATTAGGGTAATAATTGCTTCTTGAATTCCCACAGTATTCCATTTATAATGAGGGATGGGCTCTGTGGCAAGAGGTGTCATTCTCTGTTGCAGGTACTTGCAATATTAGTCCTTTATGTCTATAATAAAATTCTTTGCAGGTACGGCCGGCTTTTGTCTGTTATATAAGGTGGTTGCTTATGAAAATTCAAAAATTCACTGTTGTGTTCCTAGTGGTCTTTTTACTGTTCACAGTCGGCATAGCCGCCTATGCAGCGCAAGACGATGGATTCAGTACGTACATAGCCGCGGGTCAGGCGTCCGGAATTCCCTCGTTAGATGGAGAAACCAGCGAACCGACCAGCACGCCGACCAGTGAACCCACCAGTGAACCCACCAGTACGCCGACCAGCGAGCCGACCAGCACGCCGACCGAGGAGCCAACCAGTACACCGACCGAGGAGCCGACCAGTACACCGACAGAACCTCCCATAGTTGAGGTGACCGTCACCTACTACGACGGTGAAACCGTTATCAGTTCCGAAACCGTTGAATCTGGTGCTTTTCCCGTTTCTGTCCCCACGGTAAACGGCAGCGGCAAAGCCATCACCAATTGGCTGAATGCCTCCGGCAGTTTTGTCACTCCCCAAAAAGTTGCCGTCACAAAAGACACCGCTTATTACGCCTGGTATGCCCCAGACCTAAACACAACCGACCACATCAAATACATAAACGGTCTTGGCAACGCGCAGTTTGGCCCCAACCAGACGTTGACCCGTGCACAGGCAGCTCAAATTATTTACAATCTTCTTGTAAACAAGCAAATGGGCCCCTATACGGTTTCATTCAGTGATATTTCCTCTTCGGCCTGGTACTATACGGCCGTAACGACACTTGCATCCTACAAACTGATCACCGGCTATTCAAACGGAACCTTTCTGCCGAACAACTGCATCACGCGCGCCGAGTTTATTTCCATTCTCTCCCGTCTCTATACGCTTCAGAGCGGCGATATAAGCTTCACGGACGTATCCGCGGGCAGCTGGGCTCACGATGCCATTGCCAATGCCTATGTCCGCGGCTGGGTCAACGGCTATCAGCAGTCTAACGGCACCTATCTGTTCAAACCCAGCAACTACATCACCCGCGCCGAAGCTGTTACTGTGGTTAACAACGTCCTGAAACGCCACGGCGACCTCGACGTGCTGCTAAATAATAGTTATGCGCAGTATTTCCAGGTTTTTATTGACGTCCCCACCAGCAACTGGGCTTACGCCGGCATCATGGAAGCCTCTCTGGTACACGACCATCAGGGTTCCGGTGCCAGTGAACAGTGGACCAACATCTACCCAGATAAATATAGCTGCGGCCTTACACCCGGTTTCCACCTCATTAACGGCAGCTATTATCACGTCAACGAAAACGATCTGCTGGACAAGTATACCGCCGGTCTTCAGCACATAGACGGCAGCCTCTGCCATTGCAGTCAGAATGGTTTCGCTCTGGACTCCTACAGCGCCGGTTTCCATACCATCGACGGCAAACTCTACCGGTGCAGCAAAGTCGGTTATGCTATCGACCAGTATTCTAAGGGTACTATGGAAATCGGCAGCGATATGTACTATGTACAAGCAGACGGATCATTTCTGACAAACGGCTATTACGGCTACCTATATTTCCGAGCCAATGGCACTTATACTTCCGGCAATGCAACGGTGGATACCTATGTCTATAAAATTCTGAAAGACAAAAATATCATCAACAATACCAGCCTCACGCAGGAACAAAAGCTTTACAAAGCTTACCTCGCAATCCGAGACGGCGGCTACAATTACCTAAACCGCGGCGATGGATACTCTTTCGGCTCAACAAGCTTTGCATTGAGTTGCGCAGAAACCTTTTACACCACTGGCAAAGGTTCCTGTTATTACTGGGCTGGAGGGTTCCTCTATCTGGCGCGCCGGTTGGGCTATTCCAATGCCTATGCTGTCGTTGGCGGCGTAAACAGCGCCACCACGCGCCACGCTTGGGTCATGATCAGCGGTTATATCTACGATGTGGAAATGGAATGGGGCCATTGGGTCACAATCTCTTTTTTTGGGCCATCCGTGGTATTGCAGCTATCCTGTATATCACAACTGCTTCAAACAGGCCAGCACCTGTTTCGTTTCAAATAGCACGTATAAGGGCTTTAAAGGCAATTATTACACCTACTATTTCTATAACAAGCTAACCGACTACTAAGTCGAGATTGAAAAACTTAGAAAAGTGTCTAGTCTAAATTATTTATGAATTAAGGAGAACCATATGAAAAAGACCCTTTTCCCCCTGCTTCTGATTCTTGTGCTTGTACTCGTCTGCGCCGGCTGCGGCAGCAAGGATAATGCTCTGTCCGCCTCCGGCACTGTCTCTGCCACGTTTCAGGTAGCTACGCCGACCCCTACGCCAATACCCACGCCTACCCCTATGCCTACACTCACGCCCATTCCCACTCCCACGACATTGCCCGCTTCTACAACAAAGCCCTCCACAGGGTCTTCCTCTGGACAAACCTCCGGGAGTTCTACGACGACTGCCCCTACCAAGTCATCTTCTTCCTCTCCCATTGATACCGCCAAAGGCATGATCGGCTCCAGCGTTTCTAGCCTGTATGCAGCCATCGGCCGCCCCAACTCCACCTCCTACTCCGCCAGCTGCATTACGGACAACGGACAGGACGGTTTCCTGCATTATAGCGGTTTTACCGTCTACACCATCAAATACGCGGACGGTACGGAACTCATTACGGATGTCGAATAACTACTTATAACGAACTGCTGCAATAGAGCAACGCCCGCCGGCTTCAGAGCCGGCGGGCGTTTTATTGACGGTTTTGCTATATGGGCTGAAATATGCCGTTCTCCATATAATAGCTGAGCGCAAAGGTGCCGATGCCAAGAAAGATAGGCCTTATTACCAGCTTGATACGGTCGGGCTGCTCACTTATTTCCGGCCGAGCTTCTTAGATTTTTATATACAATCTTGCCGTTCAGGTAAGTTTCCAACACCTGAATATCCTGAAGCGCAAATGGATCCGTTTTGAATGGATCCGTCGTGAGAATTACGAAATCCGCCAGCATCCCGGCTTTAATTTTTCCTTTTTTGTTTTCATCGAAGGAAGCATAAGCCCCGTTGCAGGTGTAGCTGTCCAGGGCCTCCGCCACGGTCAGCGCCTCCTCCGGACGGTACGGGCCAACGTGATCTTTCAGAGTGCAGCGCGTCACCGCGCATTGGATGCAGCGCATGGCATTCGCCGGCTCAACCGGTGAGTCCGTCCCATTGGAAGGCCTGTCTCCAATCGTATACAAAGATTTCATATTGAAGCTGGTCGCCGCCACCTCCGGCCCAACCCGGTCCTCGACAATATGAATGTCGTAGTCCAAAAAAATGGATTGGATATAGGCGTGCAGATGCAGGCGTTTCATGCGTTCCATCTGATCTGGATTCGTAATCTCCAAATGCACAATTCCGTCCCGGTGGTCTTCCCGCGGGTGCTCCGCGAAAGCGCTCTCGTATGCGTCCAGCACTTCGTCGAGGATGCCGTCGCCGATGCAGTGGATCGCGATCTGCATACCGTGCACATTGGCGTAGGAGATCATACTCCGGAACAATTCTCTTGTGTAGACGGGCACGCCGCGGGTCGAAGGGTCGTCATGGTAGGGACGGCGCATATATGCCGTCCTGGCACCCAAAGAGCCGTCTCCCAGCATCTTCAGAGGCCCGATTTTGAACATATCGTCGCCCCATCCGGTTCGGTATCCTTTTTGAATAAACCCTTCCAGGTCCGCTAAATTGGTAAAATGCGACTGCTGATTCACGCGCACCGTCGCCCGGCCTTCCTTTACAAGCTCGGTAAAGGCTTCGATCACAACGTCGTAAGGAACGCCGCGGTATGTAGTGAAATCATCCGTTTGGACAGAAGTAACGCCCCAGTGATTGATGAGGCGCATCGCGTCCTCGAGCTCTGTTTTGATGCCTTCCTTACCGGGCACTGGAATTGCGTCCAGCGCCAGATACCGGGCCGTCTCACACAAAACGCCGGTCGGTTCCCCGTTTTCATCGTGAACGATCCGGCCGCCGTCTGGGTCGGGCGTATCGCGGGTAATGCCGATGACTTCCAGCGCTTTGGAGTTTACAACGACGATGTGGGTACACGTGCGCACCATGCACAGCGGGTTTTTCGTACATACCGTGTCCAGGTCCCACCGGTCGGGAAAACATTTTTCCCCCTGAAAGTAGTCCTGGTTCCACCCTTGCCCCTGCACCCAGACTCCGGGTTCGGGCTTTTTTCCCGCGATAAATTCGCGGATCGCGCCGAGCATGTCCTGTAATGACGACGTGTGACTGTTGAGATCAACGGCCTGCAGACTCTCTCCAACCATCAGAAGATGCATATGCGAATCGTTGAACCCCGGGCAGACAAATTGTCCTCCCAAATCACGAACTTTGTCCTCCGGCTTTGCTGAACGCAAGATGTCCTCATTGCTTCCAACGGCTACGAATTTCTCGTCTTCCACGGAAAATGCTTGGGCAAAGCAGGACTGCCCTGTATACACGGTTCCGTTTACATACAGCTGCTTCATTTTTCCCCGTTAATTATTAAATTAAATTTTAAACCGTCCTGGATATCGTATTGCAGGTACTTCCATATATCCCCGCTGATCTCATCCATTTCTTCGCTGTTGGCAATATTGATGACAAGTCTGGTCCTGGCAGCCAGGCAGTCGACCAGCTGAATAAAAGAGTTCGAAACCGCTGTCGGCGTCGTCACCCCGGGCTGCTCGGCTCCCGATAATTCCAGCGCCTCTGGCAGGATCGCCGCGAGATTTCTCCACATCTCCGGTTGAAGTGACTGCAAAAAGCTCCTGTCGGCCATCCTGATCAGCTTCCGGACCACATCTGACATCCAGAAATACGGAATGCTGCGCAGGCAGCTGGTATTGATAACCAACGCCGGCGCTGCCCCCGGTTTTTGCGCGGCGGGGGATGCATACTGCTCCCCAACCGTCGCCTCCGATTTCAGTTCCATATATTTTTCGTTCATTGCATGGCCCGGATAAATTGCCAGGTTCTCCGCCAATCTGTTTCTGTACGTATGATAAAAGCTGATCGCACCGTTGAGATTTCCGACCTTGGAATACAGCGTCATCAATCGTGTTGCAATGGATTCATTATACGGCTCCATCTCCAGAATTTCTTCCATAATGCCAGCCGCCTCGTCAAACTGCTTGGCTTTCTCATATAAATCGGCGATCTGCGTCAGAATTTTCGCCTTGGTGTTTTCATAAGTGATCCTCCTGTTGAGGATCAACTCGTTCAGTTCGTCGCAGTTATTGAAATAATAGCCCTCCATGAACTCGCCGCGGAACATCGCGTGAATTTCCTCAAGATTCTGGAGCGAGATGCCCGCATTCTCCAATTCTTCCAGCCGCAGAATATCACAGGTGTAGTGATAGTTGTCATTGATGCTGCAATATTCTCTGTCCAGCTTGATGAGGGAATTCCCGTCCTCGTCCGTATCTGTGGTCTTTTTGATCAGCCACAGATTATACCGTAAATTATATTTCGAGGCTTCTGCGGTGCTGTCCGGCCATAGATAGGCCGCGATTTTTTCCCGCGGAGCGCACTTATCCTTCCTGAGAAACAGCAAACATAACAAGGCGTTGGCCTTGCTTCCCATCGTGGCTGCGATGTCGTTTCCGTTCAAGCTCAGTTGCGGCTTTCCGAAAAATTTAATTTCAAGCATAGACCATCACCACCACGTTACAGCTCGTTGTGGAAGATCGAACCTGATTTGATTGTTGTCACAACCCGTAGTTCTTGGATTTTTTCTTTTGGAATCTTAAGAATATCGCCGTCAAGGACCACGATATCTGCCAGATAGCCGGGGGCCAGCGCGCCCTTGCGTTTTTCTTCAAATACCGCGTATGCCCCGTTTGCGGTAAACATCTGAACCGCCTCATAGACGCTGACGCCATGCTCCTCCACGGCGCGGTTCACCGCCGCATGGATGCCCAGCAGAGGGTTTGCTTCCGTAACGTCGCTATCAGACCCGCCGCAGGCCATGGCGCCGGCGTCAAGCATGGCCCGATAGGGATTGGTCAGCCGGTAACGATCCCCGATCCGTTGTTCATACAATTTTCCTTTTCCACCCCAGAGATATTCATAAGTCGGCTGAACGGAAAAGATAATCCCCAGCTCCGCCGCCCGTGCGATTTGACTGGGCGTCGCGAGCACCACATGTTCCAGTCTGTGGCGCAGCCCTGAATTTCCGGTTTTCATCATTGCCTTTTCATGGGCGCGCAGGGCAGATTCAATCGCGGCGTCGCCGATCGTATACAAAGACAGTTGCATATCCTGTTCATAGCAGCGAAGCACAAACTCGTCCAGTTCCTGCTGCGGCAAGAGCAGCCGACCTTTCCATCCCGGTTTGTCGGTATACTCGGCTGACAGCGCCGCGGACCGGCTGGCAATCGTCCCGTCTATCATAATGTTTCCGCCGACCCGCCTAAGCCCCAGCTTCCACGGACGTTCCAGATCCATCGTCTGATAGAACATCGGCATGTCAATGGGATAATCCCCGGCGTGCGCGTGGATAAATTCCGCATCCTCGTCGTTGTAGAGCTGGCCGCCTTCCATGGCGTCGACCGTCGTGATGCCGCGCTCCAGAAGCCGCTCCATCAAATTCCAGACGGCCTCCGAACGGTATTTGTCCGTCAGACCTTTTAGAATATTGGAGCGCAGCACAACATTGGCGCTCCCCCGGAATATTCCCGTCGGAAGTTGATGAGAGTCGATCTCTACCCCATCGAGTGTAATCGGCACCTTAAAGTACATCAGCGCATAGGTGTTCAGCATGCTCACATGGTATTCCTTCGAGGAGATGACCACCGGCGCATTGTTGCAGTAATGGTCGAGAAGGTTCCGGTCCGGAAAGCACTTTTCCGTGAACTGGGTCTCTTCCACCTTGCACCCCGCGACCACTCCGGTGCTGCCCCGCGGTGCTGTCGCGATCATTTCACCGAGTTCCGCATGCGTCCGGGCGCCGCTTAGGTTCACGCCCATAGAGTTAATCGCCGTCTGGATCACATGAAAATGACTGTCGATGAAGCCCGGAAGCACTGTGTTGCCATGCGCGTCAATGACTACGGTGTCCGGTTTTTTCAGGGCCAGCCAATCATTTCCCTTGCCCAACGCGCAGATCAGCCGCCCATTCACGGCGACCCATTCCGCTTCGTCGCCCTCCCGCATAGTCAGGCAGCGCCCGTTTTTGATAATAATATCAGCGTACATAACCATCCACCAGATTTCAATATATACGTACTACCGTAGCCCACAACGGGACTGCGGTAGTAAGAATTCATTTAAGTTCGGCTCGTTAGCACTTTTACTAGAAATTCGTAAAGCGTTCGCGCCGTCGCCTGGATTGTGGAGATCGTGACATATTCGTCGCTGCCGTGAAACTTTTCGCCGTTGGGTCCGAAAAGAAATACTGGCGCGCCGTGAAGTCTGGAGCCCAGATAATTAAAATCCCCGATGCTGTCGAAGTAGGAAACGCTCGGACGAACGCCGCAAGCCGTTTCTGCACACTGGAGAAAAAGTTTTGTGTAAGGATGGTTTTCGTCCACCGTATAGGGCATAAAACCCGCCGACCCTTCACTCGGGGCTTCCCGGAAAATAATCTTCCATTGCGACCGGATATGCGCCCTCGCAATCGCGTCAACAAGCTCCGACCGGATCGTCTCCGGTGTTTCCCCCGTTATCGTATGGCGAAACAGATGTATCTTTGCATAATCCGGTACACTGCACGCGTTGTCATTACTC
>Ga0183099_1000670_pt1 | contig 22991 bp, 21 predicted proteins | sample Biomet1_FD_127788 | JGI IMG/M metagenome (GOLD analysis project Ga0183099, IMG submission 127788) | Microbial communities from bioreactor (seeded with anoxic lake sediment) at LBNL, California, USA - Biofuel metagenome 1 | ecosystem: Engineered > Bioreactor > Anaerobic > Unclassified ...
CGTAGCAGATGTCATCCTTACGCGGTCCCTGGATTGCCGGGAACTGGCTCTGCAGGGCGGCGATCACCTCTTTGGTCTCATCGACACTCAAGGTAGTCTGGGTGACAAAATGCAACTGGCTAGCATCCTTGACCTGTAGCACGGCCACATCGGTCGCATCTTCCACCAGATACATGCCCGCTTGCTGGCTCTCGTATTGGCCTATAGTGCCCTCCACCTCGGGATGACCGGCGTGACCAATCATGATCACCTCCTGCTCCTTGCGGCTGGCGCGATGAACTTCCATATGCACCTTGGTCACCAGAGGACAGGTGGCATCGAATACCCTCAGCCCGCGCTGCTTGGCCTCTTCGCGCACCGCCTTGGAGACACCATGGGCGGAGAAGATCACGATGTGATCGTCCGGAACCTCGGAGAGCTCCTCGACGAAGATAGCCCCGGCTTGACGCAGTGACTCCACCACGTAGCGGTTATGCACCACCTCGTGACGCACATAGATGGGTGCACCGAACTTCTGCAGCGCATTCTCGACGATACTGATCGCCCGATCGACGCCAGCACAGAAGCCACGGGGGTTCGCAAGCAGGATCTTCATCTTAACTCGCCTTCTGTTCGTCCGACGGCACCGGCTTCTTGCGCAGACCATCCAGCACTATCATGACAGCGCCAACCGTGATGGCACAGTCCGCCAGATTGAACGCCGGGAAGAAGTAGCCATAACCGTAAAACAGCAGGAAGTCGACCACATGACCGTAGGCCAGCCGATCGATCAGGTTGCCGATCGCCCCACCGATCACCAGTACGAACGCCAGGTTCAACCAGAGCTGATTCGCCGCTTGGCGTCGCAACCCCACGGCCATGGCCGCGGAAACCCCCAGGGCAAACAGCGCGAAGAACCAACGCTGCCAACCCGGCTGATCCGCCAGAAAACTGAACGCCGCGCCCGTGTTGTAGACATGGACGATATTGAAAAACGGCAGCACATTGATCCCCGGTCCGCCGTACGGCAGACCATCGAGGATCGCCAGCTTGGCCAGCTGATCCAGCACCACCACGACCAGCGCCAGCCATGACCAGCGCAGTCCACTTTGTTTCCAGCTCGCTATCATCATGCAAAGGCCCGAGTTTCGCCGTCACCCTCGACGTTGGTCACACAGCGACCACAGATCCCCTCGTGACCGGCAATGGTGCCGACATCGGCCACATGGTGCCAGCAACGCTCGCATTTGGCGGCTTCGGTAGCAGCAACCTGCAACCACAGACCGCTGAGCTCAGTGGCCTGGGCATCCGCCGGAGCAGCCGTAACAGCTTCCACCTTGGCTTGTGAGGTAATGAGCACGAATCGCAGCTCATCGCCCAGACGCACCAGCTTCTCGGCCAGTGCCGGTTCGGCCAATAGGGTCACTTCCGCCTGCAACGAGCTACCGATACGCTTGTCGGCACGCGCCGCTTCCAGGGCCTTGTTCACTTCGCTGCGTACCGCCAGCAGATCCGCCCAGTAGGCATCATCCATGGCTTCGCCGTCATTGAGGCCAAACAGGCCATCGAACCACTCTTCGGTGAACACGAACTGGCTACGCTCGCCCGGCAACAGTTTCCAGATCTCGTCGGCGGTGAAGCTCATGATCGGCGCCATCCAGCGCACCATGGCTTCCACGATGAGATACAGGGCGCTCTGGCAGGAGCGACGGGCCAGACTGTCCGCCTTAGCGGTGTATTGACGATCCTTGATGATATCCAGATAGAAGGAGCCCATCTCCACCGAGCAGAACTGCATCAGCTTCTGGGTTACCAGATGGAAGTCATAATCGGCATACGCCTGGATGATCTCTTCCTGAGCCTTGAGGGCACAGCCGACAGCCCAGCGATCCAGTACCACCATCTCGTCCGCAGCGACCATATGCAACTTGGGATCGAAGCCGTTGAGGTTGGCCAGCAGGAAACGGGCTGTGTTGCGGATCCGGCGATAGGCATCGGCGGAGCGCTTGAGGATCTCGTCGGAAACCGTCATCTCGCCGGTGTAATCGGTGGAGGCCACCCACAAGCGCAGTATGTCGGCACCCAGCTTGTTCATCACCTCTTGCGGGCTCACCACGTTGCCCAGCGACTTGGACATCTTGCGGCCCTGACCATCCACGGTGAAGCCGTGGGTCAGTACCTGGTTGTAGGGAGCCTGATGCTTCATGGCCACGCCGATCATCAGCGAGGACATAAACCAGCCCCGGTGTTGATCCGAGCCTTCCAGATACATGTCGGCACCATGGCCGTTGAACTCGGGACGCACATCCACCACCGAGGAGTGGGTGGAGCCGGAGTCAAACCAGACGTCCAGGGTATCTGGCACCTTGTCATACAGGGCCGCTTCGTCACCCAGCAGCTCGGCTGGTTGCAGATCCCACCAGGCCTGGATACCGGAGACTTCGACGCGCTTGGCCACCTCTTCCATCAGCTCGACGGAGCGAGGATGCAGCGCCTGGGTTTCCTTGTGCACGAACAGGGCGATAGGTACGCCCCAGGTCCGCTGCCGGGAGATACACCAGTCCGGGCGGTTTTCGACCATGGCTTCGATACGGTTCTGACCCCACTCGGGGATCCACTTCACGCCCTTGATTTCGGACAACGCCTTCTGACGCAGACCCGCCTGCTCCATGCTGATGAACCACTGGGGTGTGGCACGAAAGATGATCGGGGTCTTGTGGCGCCAGCAATGGGGATAGGAGTGCTGGATGGCCTGATGATGCAACAGAGCGCCGGTTTCCTTGAGCACTTCAACCACAGAGGCGTTGGCCTTGAACACGTGCTGACCAGCAAAGCGTTCGGTATCCGGCAGATAGACACCATTGCCACCCACCGGATTGGCGACTTCCAGGCCATACCTCTGACCGACCACAAAGTCTTCCTGACCGTGGCCCGGCGCGGTATGCACGGCACCGGTGCCGGAATCGATGGTGACATGCTCACCCAGGATCACCGGCACATCGAAGCTGTAGAAGGGATGCTGGAAGCGTAACAGCTCCAGATCGGCACCCTTACAGTAGCCCAGATTGTGGTACTGATTGATCCCGGCACGATCCATCACATCCTTGACCAAGGCTTCTGCCAGGATCAGACGTTCCGGCTGCTCGCCTTCCACCTGCACCAGCGCATAGTCCAGCTCGGCATGGAGTGCCACGGCGCGGTTGGCGGGCAAGGTCCAGGGGGTGGTGGTCCAGATCACGACGGACACAGGACCTTGTCCCGGATGCCCCTCGGCACAATCAAAAGCCGCCACCACTTGTTCTTCATTCAACGCCTTGAAACGGACGTCAATGGAGGGCGAGCTCTTGTCGTAGTATTCAACTTCCGCCTCGGCCAGAGCCGAGCCACAATCGGTACACCAGTGTACCGGCTTGGAACCCTTGTGCAGGTGGCCATTCTGGATGATTTTACCCAGTGAACGGATGATGTTGGCTTCGGTGTTGAAATCCATGGTCAGGTAAGGGTGGTCCCAATCGCCCAGCACCCCCAAACGCACGAAGTCAGCCTTCTGAGCTTCGACCTGGCTCTTGGCATAGGTACGGCACTCAGCCCGGAATTCGGCCGCAGAGACCTTCTCGCCCGGCTTGCCCACCAGCCCTTCAACCTTCAGTTCAATCGGCAGACCGTGGCAATCCCAACCCGGAACATAGGGGGAATCAAAACCCGCCATGCCCTTGGACTTGATGATGATGTCCTTGAGGATCTTGTTGACCGAGTGACCGATATGGATGTTGCCATTCGCATACGGGGGGCCATCATGAAGAATGAAAGACTTCTTGCCCTTCTTGGCCGTGCGGATCACGCCGTACAGATCCTGCTCATACCACGCTTTCAGCATTTCCGGCTCACGCTTGGCCAGATCGCCACGCATCGGAAACGGGGTTTCCGGCAAATTCAGGGTATGTTTATAGTCGCTCATCAGTCCTGGGTTCCATCATGATTCAATAGGGGTTGCCGCGAGGCCGAAATAACGGCGGGCCGTGGCAGCATCCTCGCGGATCTGCGCATGCAGGGCGGCAAAAGAGTCGAACTTTTTCTCGTCACGAAGCTTGTGGCACAGTCTGACACGGATGTGTCGGCCATAGAGATCGCCCGAAAAATCGAAAATATGTACTTCAAGTTGTGGCCGTCGGCCGTTTACCGTGGGACGGGTGCCCACATTGGCCACGCCATAATGGGTGTGGCCGGAAAATAACACTTCTACCGCATACACGCCACTGACCGGCGCGACCTGACGTTTGAGGTGCACGTTCGCCGTCGGAAAACCGATAGTGCGCCCCAACTTGTCGCCGTGCGCCACCCGCCCACTGACGGTATAGGGCTCACCCAACATGGCATGCACCTCGGCCAGGCGGTCATCACGCAGCGCCTCGCGTACCCTAGTACTGCTGACACGTTGTTCGGCCACACAAAAACTATGGGTACTGACCACCTCGAAACCGTAACGCTCACCGGCCTGCTGCAACATGGCAAAATCACCGCGGCGGCCGCGACCAAAACAGAAGTCGTCGCCCACCACCAGATACTTGACGCCCAGACGGCGCACGAGTATCTCCTCAATGAACAGCTCGGGCTCCAGATTGGCAAATTCGAGGCCAAAACGGATGCACAACAAGCGGGTCAACCCGAGATCCTTGAGTGCCATGTACTTGTCACGCAGCCGCGTCAGCCGGGCCGGAGCCCCGTCACGGGCAAACAACTCCATGGGCTGAGGCTCGAACAGCATCACGCAGGCGGGCAACCCCAACGCTTGCGCCTTGGCTTGCAACTGGCGTAGCACCGCCTGATGCCCAAGATGTACACCATCAAAATTGCCGATGGTCAGCACACATCCCTGATGTTCGGGACGCAAATTGTGGATACCGCGGATCAACTGCATAGCGGCCTGATGTCCTGTCCTTGCCGGTGAAATCGCCGGATTATATAACGAAGCGCCCCGGCTTTCAGCCCTCGTTGACCGTTTTCAGGTCGCGAGGGCGGATCCCCAACAGGCCTGCCGTCAGCAAATAGCACAGACCACCGACGACGACTAGCTTGCACAGCTCCAGTCCCGAGCGCCACATAGACCACTTGACCCAGACCTCCAGGGACGGACTCAGCCACCAGAGCAATAGATACATGGCTGCCGTAGCCGCGCTCAAGCGCAGCATGAAGAACAGGGTGCTCCGCCCCGGCCGATAGACGTGGCGACGGTAGAGCCCCTGAAACAGCGAGATGGCATTGACGGTTCCCGACAGAGCGGTGGATAACGCCAGACCGACATAGCCCAACGGTGTCAGGAAAATGAAGATGAAGTTGAAGATCATGTTGGCGATCATGGAGTGAATGCCGTAGCGCACCGGAGTCTTGGTATCCTGGCGGGCATGAAACCCCGGAGCCAGCACCCGGGCCAGCATCAATGACAACAAGCCGGAGGTCGATGCCAACAGACTGGCACCAGACATCATCACCTCGTGGGGGCCGAACTCACCCCGCATAAACAGCACCCGCAAGATGGGCTCCCGCAACACCATGATACCGCCCATGGCCGGCAAGCCCAGAAACAGCACCATGCGCACCCCCCAATCCATGGTTTGCGAAAAGCGCTGGGGATCCTGATCCACGTGGCCCTTGGACAACGCGGGCAGGATCACAGTACTGATCGCCACCGCGAACATCCCCAGCGGGAATTCCAGCAGCCGATCGGAGTAGTAGAGATAGCTGATGGCACCGGTGGCCAGAAACGAAGCCAGCATCGTATTGATCATCAAATTGATCTGGCTGACCGAGACACCAAACAAGGCCGGAATCATCAGCGTGCGGATCTTCACTACCCCCGGGTGATGCCAACCCCATTTGGGCCATACCAGCATCTGCATCTTCATCAGATAAGGGATCTGGTATAGCAACTGCACCAGGCCGCCAATAAAAATCCCGATGGCCAAACCGATTTCCGGCTCGTCCATCTGCGGCGCAACCCAGAGTGCGACGATAATCAGCACAATATTCAAGAAGGTCGGCGTGAACGACGAGACACCGAAGCGGCCGAAAGTGTTGAGCACAGCCCCGGACATGGCCGTAAAAGTCACAAACCACAGATAGGGAAAGGTGATCTTCAGCAGCAGGCTGGCCAACTCGAACTTCTCGGCGTTCGGCCCGCCCTGCCACCAGTCCATAAACCAGCCCCAGCCAAATAGTGCCGAGAGTACCGTCGATCCCAGGACCCCGAGCACTGTGACCACCGAGATGATGGCACCCAGCGTACCCATAGTTGCCGCCAGCAGCTCTCGAACCGCCTGTTTGTCGCCCTTGGCCTTGTATTCGGTCATCACAGGGACGAAGGCCTGATTGAAGGCCCCATCGGCGAAGAGTCGACGCAGGTAGTTAGGAATACGGTTGGCAAAGAAAAACACATCCGCCGCGGCACCGGCCCCCAACAGGTTGGCGATGACAATATCCCGTACCAGACCGAGGATCCGGGACGCCAGAGTCGCGCCTGAGACTAACAATCCGGAGCGGATCAGCTTCTTGCTCACTATAACTCCTCAAAAACCGTGACTGCGCGGTGAAAGCTGCTAAAATCGGCCGACAGTTTAACGACCTGCCACCCCGGATGCTACATGTCACAGGGTTGCGGTGGTTATTTGCACAAACCATTTGACATTCTCAGGTTGAGAAGGCATATTTCTCGGCCTTTTCAGCATACTCGCTAAGACAGTTTTAGGAGTTTTACCTTGGCTAACATCAAATCTGCTAAGAAGCGCGCGATTCAGGCAGAAAAAGCCCGCAAGCACAATGCCAGCCGTCGCTCTATGACCCGCACCTACGTTAAAAAAGTAGTTGCTGCTATCGCCGCCGGTGACAAGGCTATCGCACAAGCCGCTTTCGAAGCTGCTCAGCCTATTCTGGACCGTATGGCCACTAAGGGCCTGATCAGCAAGAATAAGGCTGCTCGTCACAAGTCTCGTCTGGCTGCCCAAATCAAGGCACTGTAAGACGCGATATGCGATGAAAAAAGAAACCGGCTTGCGCCGGTTTTTTTTTATCCCTTTTCAACGCCAAACGGCCTAGCTACAGGTGATCAGCGACAATAGAGGCCATGCAGGACTGAAATCACAGCCCGGACTTCCTCACTCTTGAGCGAATAAAAGACGGTCTGTGCAGCTTTGCGCGTCGTCACTAGGCCATCTCGACGCAGAATGGCCAGATGCTGGGAGAGTGCTGATTGACTCAATCCCAAAGAGTCATTGATCTCGCCAACCGAGAGCTCGCGCTCCTGCAGATGACACAGAATTAACAACCGATTCTCGTTGGCCAAGGCCTTTAATAATCCCACCGCCTTACTGGCCTGGGTTTGCATCTCTTCAATCTGCATGCATCCATCCTGCGCGGACCTCGTCATCGGCGCATCATAGCAGCTAGATCGACAAGGGTGCAGGGTTAAAACGTGAGATATCTTCCTCACCACTGAACAAGGAGGAGAAGTCACTTTCACAGATCATCTTGACCGCCGGATGCTGGATCATGCGCTCGGCAAAAATCACATAGTACTCTTCTTTCAGATCCTGAGTCTGGCCAACGAGCTCAACCTCTTCCCCTTCCAGAATTTCGCTCTGGTAGATGGATGGCGCGACAAAAATCCCCTGGTTGAAGAAGCCGAACGCCTTCATCAAGGCCGCATCATCAAATTCGCCGAGGATCTGCGGCGACAATCCCTTCTCCTCAAACCAGCGCGTCAGCTGACGCCCCATGGCGGTACGCCGCCCCGGGATCAACAGTTTGCGTTCATTCAGACAAGCGGGAAACGGTGACGCTGGCATGGGAGCCTTGCAGAAAAAGCTGACCCCACACTCCCCTAACTTCTTCGATAACAGTCCGCCCTGCTGGGCCGAATCGACCGGGCAATCTGACAGGATCATATCCAGCTTGTGCTCGCTCAACTGCTCGAGGAGTAATTCATGGGTTGATTCGAAGCACCGCAGATGGATGGAACCATCGGTGGGGATCGCCGACAAGAGCACCCGACTGGCCAGACGCTTGGAGAGCGCATCCGCGATGCCAACATCAAATAGCAACTGGTTCTCTTTGCGATAATTGACGATATCCAGCATTTCGTAAGAGAGCGAAAACATCTTGTCCGCATACTGGAAGATGAGTTGCCCGAGTTCGCTGGCTTCCAGCTGGCGCCCCTTGCGCTTGAACAGTCGCCCGCCCAATCGCTGCTCCAATAAGCGGATCTGTCCGGTTACGGTTTGGGGCGTCAGAAACAGGGCATCGGCCGCCGCAGTAACCGAACCTTTTTTTTGAGTCATCCAGAAGTAGTAGAGATGGTTGTAATTCAGATGGGACATAAGCTGCCTTTGAGGGTTAAAAAACGATCATTGATGAGCAGAGACCAACATCACATCCTGTGTTTCTTTCTCACGATCCGGTGCCGTCATGAGGCTGACCCCGACTGGGGTCAGCCTACTACGATTCACCCTTGAGCTGCCTGAACCTTAGCTAAACCAGCGGAGGAGAGGGATAACCGCAAGAAAAAGTACCCCAATACAGCCGCCATGGTCGAACCACTGAGGATCCCCAGGCGGGACAGGGTCGAGTAATCGGCAGCGCCACCATGGAACGCCAGCGAGGAGATAAAGATCGACATGGTAAAACCGATCCCGCACAACACGCTCACAGCCAAGATGTGTCGCATGCCGATGCCTTTCGGCAGACGAGCCAACCCGGTCTTGATCGCCAGCCAGCTGATCAGCGAGATCCCCAGCGGTTTACCCACAAACAACCCGAGCATGATCCCCAGCGGCACTGGAGTGGCCAGACTCGCCAGACTGACACCCGCCAACGAGATCCCGGCGTTGGCAAACGCGAACAAGGGTAGGATCAGATAAGAGGACCAGGGGTGTAATCTGTGCTCTAGATGCTTGAGGGGCGAGACATAGCGGCGACCCTGATTTGGAATGAGGAAACCGACGATCACCCCGGCTAGCGTGGCATGTACCCCGGATTTCAGCACCGCAACCCACAATAGGGTTCCCACCAGCAGGTACCAGGACAAGCGATCCACACCGCGACGATTCATCCAAAACAGAATGCCAACCGCCACAGCTGCAATAGCCAACGCCGCTAAGTTCAGCTGCGAGGTATAGAACAATGCAATGATCAGGATAACCCCCAGATCATCGATGATCGCCAGGGCCAACAGAAACACCTTGAGACTGGTGGGGACCCGCTTGCCGAGCAGAGCCATCACCCCCAGCGCAAAGGCAATATCGGTCGCCGCCGGAATGGCCCAACCGCTGTGGGTTTCCGGGTTGCCATGATTGAAGAGCAGATAAATCAGTGCCGGAGCCAGCATACCGCCCATAGCGGCAATCGCCGGGAAGATAGCCTGTTCCCGGCTCGACAGTGCACCATCGATCATCTCCCGCTTCACTTCGAGACCAATGAGCAGGAAGAAAATGGCCATCAAGCCATCGTTGATCCACAACAACAACGGCTTATGCAGATCCAGCGCGCCGATGCGGATCTGAACGTCAATATCCAAAAACGCCTGGTAGTGGTGTGCCAATGGTGAATTCGCCAGGAGCAGAGCCAAGAGTGCAGCCAGGATCAAGATGATCCCGCTGGCCGACTCCAGATGAAGAAATTTTTTAATTGCATTGGTCATGATGCCAACCCTACAAACCTAGAGATGAAGAAGATTAAGTACCGACAGTCTATGCCGGTTACCGAACATACAAAAATCGCTTATTACGGCATAATAGCTCGGGATAACCGATACATTGAGCCGTATAGTGAAAAAATAACCCTAAATTGCCTCCATAAGCCGGCAAGCAAGGTCCGATCATCCAAGAGCCTCAGGCCATCCACAGAACGGTTGGTTACTGTCAAAAAAAACGGGCTGCATTTCGCAGCCCGTTTTCTAGATAGCAACCGGAGCCTTGATGCCCGGATAGGGGTCGTAATCTACAACCTCGAAATCTTCGAAGCGGTAATCAAAAATCGAATCCGGTTTCCGGTTTATCACCAGCTTCGGCAAGGAGCGAGGTTCACGGCTCAGTTGCAACTGCGCCTGTTCCAGATGATTGTTGTACAGATGCACATCACCACCGGTCCAGACGAAATCTCCGACTTGTAAATCACATTGTTGCGCCAGCATGTGGGTCAGCAAGGCATAGCTAGCAATGTTGAACGGCAGCCCTAAAAACACATCGCAACTGCGCTGGTACAGCTGGCAAGACAACTTGCCATCCGCCACGTAGAACTGGAAAAACGCATGGCAAGGAGCTAGCGCCATCTGATCCAGATCGGCGACATTCCAGGCCGAAACAATGATGCGGCGGGAATTCGGATTCTGTTTCAAGTCGTCCACAACGCGCTGGATTTGATCGATATGGCCACCGTCGGCTTTGGGCCAGGAGCGCCATTGATACCCATACACAGGACCCAACTCACCCTGCTCATCCGCCCACTCATCCCAAATCGAGACACCGTGTTCCTTTAGATAACGGGTATTGGTTTCACCCTGCAGAAACCACAGCAATTCATGCACGATGGATTTGAGGTGACATTTCTTGGTGGTCACCAGAGGGAAACCTTCTTGCAGATTGAAACGCATCTGATGGCCGAACAACGACAGGGTGCCAGTACCGGTCCGATCCCCTTTCGGTGTTCCCTGATCCAGGATCTGCTGCATCAATGCCAAATAATTTTTCATGATCTCTTCTCCAACCCGGTTGCTTACCGTGGACTCTCTGTCACCCCGGCACGCGCGGAGCAAATGGCAGATAGCCGCACCATCGTTCAGAACAGTGCGGGATCCAAGCCGGGTATTCTAACGTAAAGTTTTAGCGTGGTGGTGTTGAACTCACTTCGGCGGCAGTAAATCGTTCAAGCCGAGTTGTTCCAGATATCCGGTAAACAATCCCTTGAGCGCCGCCGAACTTCCCTGATGCAGCCCCATCTCGAGCAAGGGATACAGATCGGCCAGCTTGACGCGGCGGATCAGATATTTGACCCGCGCTATGTTGTTCAAATTCATACTGAAGGTGCGATAGCCCATCGCCATCAGGATCAGTACCCCCAGCGGATCGCCCGCCAGTTCGCCACAGATGGAGACCGTCTTGCCATGACCATTGGCAGTTCCCACAATCTGCTGCAAAACCCGCATCACAGCTGGATGGAACGCATCATACAGCCCAGCCACCCGGCTGTTGTTGCGATCAACCGCCAACAGATATTGCGTCAGATCATTGGTTCCCACTGACCAGAAGTCCACGTAGGGCGCCAGCTCCGGCAAGATATACAGGATCGATGGCACCTCGATCATGGCGCCGAGCATCGGATAACGCACACTGCTGCCCTTGCGCCCCAGCTCTTCCGACACCTCCAGCCACGCCTGATCCAGCAAACGACGCGCCGCCTGGACTTCGGATAATGAACCCACCATGGGCAGCATGATGGAGAGATTATCGTGGGACTCACTAGCCCGAAGCATGGCTTTGAGCTGAGCCAGAAATAATTCCGGATGATCCAGCGTCAAACGGATGCCACGCCAGCCAAGAAACGGGTTGTCTTCCACAATCGGAAAATAGGGCAGCGGCTTGTCGCCGCCGATATCCAGGGTTCGCATGCAGACCGGACGACCGGAAAAATTGGCCAGCACTTCCCGGTAACGCAGGGTCTGCTCCTGCTCGGAGGGAAAGCTGTCATGCAACATGAAGGGGATCTCGGTACGATACAGCCCGATCCCGTCGGCCATATCCCGCATCGCACTTTCCGATTCCAGATTCAATCCTGCATTCAGTAACACCGAGATCCGGGCACCGTCGAGAGTCTCCGATGGCAAATGACTTTCCGCCCCCAGCCGATCATCCATCGCCTTGGCCTGGCGGATCAGCTGACGATACTCATCGAGTACCGATTGCGTGGGTTCGACCAGCAGCTCGCCACGGTTACCATCGACCACCAGCAAGCGTTGCTCTAATCCGGCCAACGGCAGCTCGAGGCCCATAACCGCGGGAATTCCCATGGCGCGAGCCAGGATTGCCGCATGGGAATTAACAGCCCCGCGCAAGGAGATCATGGCCGCCAGGCGCTCGCGAGGCACTTCCGCCAACAGGGAGGCCGTGACCTCTTCCGCCAGCAGGACCACGGGCTCGTCGAAATCAAATTCATCGATTTGGCTATGGGCCAAGTGACTGAGCAGACGCTGCGCCACATCGCGGACATCGACTGCCCGCTCCCGCAAGTAGCTGTCAGACATGGCCTGAAATTGCTGGATAAACCGTTCACTGACCCGACGCACGGCCGAGGCGGCACTCCATTTTTCGCGAACGATCTCGGCCTCAATCTGCTGAATAAAGGCGGGATCGGTCAATAGATGCTGATAGATCTCGAAAATGGCCATCGAGTCCTGACTGACCGACTCGCGGAAACGCAACGCCGTGGCATCCAAATCCAGCTGGACCTGCAGTACCGCTTGGTTAAACAACTCCAGCTGTAATTCAGGGTCATCACTCTGCTTGGGGGCCACATGCTCCAGCTCCATCTTGGGACGCCAGACCCAAGCCCGGGCGATGGCAACCCCGGAGGAGGCCGCAACCCCCTTCAGGCTGCGCCGCCATTGCTGATCGGCATGCAACATCCCTTTCATTTCGGCATGCAGAATGCGAGCCGCCAGCTGCGCCGCCAAGGTCACCAGAAACGATTCATCGCTCTCGTCAAATTGCCGGGAATCCGCCTGCTGAACCACCAGGACACCCAGAACCTGACGCTGCTGCATGATCGGCACACCAAGGAAGGAGTTGAAATCGTCCTCGGCAACTTCGGGAAGGTATTTGAAATTGGGATGAGAAGCCGCATCCGCCAAGTTGAGCAACTCTTCTCGTCGCCCGACCAGACCCACGAGCCCCTCATCATAGGGCAGAGTCACCTTGCCCACAGCTTCCAGCGCCAGACCATCGGTCGCCACCAAGCGGTAACGGCGGCGCTGGGATTCAGCCAGATAGACGGTGCAACAATCCACCTGCATGGCAGAGCGGGTCTGACGCACCAGAACGTTCATTGCATCATGCAATGATGGCGCCTGGGTCACTCCCTCTACGATTTGCCGCAGTGTCGTTAGCACCGACTCTCCTCCTATCGTCCTTTGGTATTACGCCGATTCTCTTTTTTAGGCAGGAACGGCATGGCTATGGATGCAAACTCTTTCATGACCCGTCGATACACTTCCCGTTTAAAGGAAACGACTTGTCGCACCGGGTACCAATAACTGACCCAGCGCCAATCATCAAACTCCGGCTGACCATGACAACCGAACTGAATGGCAGATTCTCTGCATTCATCTAACCGCAGTAAAAACCACTTCTGCTTCTGCCCGATACAAACAGGCGAGCTATCCCAACGGATCAGGCGCTTGGGTAACCGGTATTTCAACCAGTTACGACTGGTAGCCAGGATGGTGACATCCTCAGGTCTGAGTCCGATCTCCTCATACAACTCCCGAAACATGGCCTGTTCTGGTGTTTCACCATCATCCACGCCACCTTGTGGAAACTGCCAGGAGTGCTGACCGAAACGTCTGGCCCATAAAACCTGTCCATTACGATTGCAGATCACGATTCCTACATTGGGACGAAAACCGTCACCATCAATCACGCGAGCACCTGCAAGGTTCAATCTTTATCTGACAGCGATTTTTTCACATTCCCTGCTTGTCAGCAAACAACGCATTTTTGCTAACATCTGGATAACTTTGTCAAGTCATCAAACTTATAAACAATAGAGGCCCATCTCTCCGACAGCTTGCCCACGTTTTCTGTGGATATCATTCTGTATAACTCTGTATAGGCTGACGACTGAAGAACATATTTTTCCAATCCCCAGCAACAGGCCTGATATAACCAACAACTTAAACTGTTATTTTTCAAATAAATAGACTGAGCATAGTCTCTATATGGCTGTTCCGGATCTTATTCAGGATCTCGAAGATCCATGTGTAAAAAACAGATCGCTCTCTTTTTGAGCAATCAATTGTTATCCACAAAAACCGTCCAAGATCTCATCATTTATCTGCCGACATTTCTGCTTTAACTCACAAGCCATCCCGGTTAATCCCGCGATTCTCTGGCTGGAACAAAGTTATTCAAGATTTTTGTGGATAAGATTGTGCAGCAAGTTGCGGATAGTACGGGATAACCTGCCTCGCTGAGGATAACTTGGGTAAAAAGAGAGAATTAGTTTTAAAAAACCAATTTAATCATACACCTATAGGTATATGATTTTACTATTGCTTATTCACCGCACTAGCGGTGAAATCGTGCAGTTTTCAACCAAGGAGGAAGGCCTATGACCACAGAGCTGCGGCACCTGCCCCCCAAGAGTGAGGCGGAGCTATTGCTGCGCGCCGAACAATTAGCCGGGCAGTCATTTTCCAGCCTCTGCCAAGCCGACCATATTCCCATACCACGCGACCTGCGCCGCGACAAAGGTTGGGTTGGACAACTCATCGAAGGACAACTGGGAGCCATGGCTGGCAGCAAACCAGAACAAGACTTTCCGGAATTGGGTATTGAATTGAAAACTCTGCCCATTGATGAACAGGGAAATCCGTTGGAAAGTACCTTCGTCTGCGTGACCCCCCTGATTGGGATCACCGGCCTGCGTTGGGAGTCGAGTAATGTACGCAACAAGCTGTCACGGGTGTTGTGGGTTCCGGTGGAAGGCAGCCGCCACATCCCTCTTGCCGAGCGTCGGATCGCGACGCCCTTCATCTGGAGTCCTGATGCGGAGGAAGAGCAGTTGCTGCGTCAAGATTGGGAGGAGCTCATGGAACTGGTGGCCTTGGGGCAGATCGAATCCATCACGGCCCATCACGGCGAAGTCTTGCAACTCAGACCCAAAGCGGCCAATGGGCAAGCCCTTACTCCGGCCATCGGTCGACAAGGGGAGCTGATCCAGACTCGACCACGCGGCTTTTATCTGCGCACTCGATTCACTCGCCGCCTGTTGCAGAAAGTTTTTTTCCCACATTAATCCGACCACATCTGCCCATTTTTCGACCATTTCCTGATCTCTGGTCGGCACATCGGCTATTTTTTGTTTTATGATACCCATGGGAAGCCAAATCCCCACCTATCTGACACAGGATTAAACCTTCAAGGAGATCACATGCCTGTCACTAAAAAATTCCTCAAGACCAAGCCGGAAGTGCAGGTCACCTTTGAGGTGACAAAAGAGGCCGCGAAAGAGGCCGAGCAGGTGTTTTTACTGGGCGAGTTTGCTGGATGGGAGCCGGTTGAGTTGAAAAAACTCAAGAATGGTATTTTCAAAGCCACGCTGAATCTGCCCACGAATGAAAAAGAGAGCTATCAGTACCGCTTCCGGCTGGTTTCTGCCGATGGCTCCGAGTCATTTGATAATGATTGGGATGCCGAAGCCTATTGCACCAATCCATTTGGTGGCGAAAACTCGCTGGTGTCCGTGGTTCAATAACAGCACTGACTCAACAAAAAAGGCCCGCCATTGGCGAGCCTTTTTCTTTACAGCAACTAATGAGATTAGTTGAGCTTTTCGCGGATACGCGCTTTCTTACCAGTCAAGTTGCGCAGGTAGTACAGCTTGGCGCGACGAACCACACCACGACGCTTCAGCTCAACGCTGGCAATCAGCGGGCTGTGAGTCTGGAATACACGCTCAACACCTTCGCCATTGGAGATCTTGCGAACGGTGAAAGCAGAGTGCAGACCGCGGTTACGCTTGGCGATAACGACGCCTTCGAAAGCCTGCAGACGTTCCTTGCCAGCTTCTTTAACACGTACTTGTACACGTACGGTGTCGCCCGGGGCAAAAGCCGGGATGTCAGAACGCAGTTGTTCTTGCTCGAGTTGCTGAATAATCTTGCTCATTGTCTCTTCCTACCTAGGATAAACTGAAAACTCTACTGCTGTTCGTCACGTTGTTCACGAACAAACTGGGCAAGAAGTCTCTCTTGCTCGTCAGTCAGAGCTAGGTTATTTAATAGTTCCGGTCTTCGTAACCAGGTCCGACCCAAGGCCTGTTGGAGGCGCCATGTGCGAACACTCTCGTGGTTACCGCTCAGTAACACCTCGGGAACCGTCAATCCTTCCATCACTTCCGGTCGCGTGTAGTGCGGGTGATCCAGCAAGCCTTCGGTAAAGGAGTCTTGCTCGGCACTCGCCATATCCCCCAGTACACCCGGTACCAATCGAGATACCGCATCCACCAGGATCATGGCAGGTAATTCACCACCACTTAACACGTAATCGCCTACAGACCACTCTTCATCGATATCGGTCTGTATCACGCGCTCATCGATACCTTCGTATCGGCCAGCCACCAGAATCAACTTCTGAGACTTGGCGAGCTCAGCTACACCGGCTTGGGTGAGCTTTCGACCTTGTGGTGAGAGATAGATGACTTTCACTCCCTCACCTGCTGCGTCTCGTGCTGCCTGAATTGCGTCACGCAACGGCTGAACCATCATCAACATTCCAGGCCCACCACCATAGGGTCGATCATCGACCGTGTGGTGTTTGTCGTGGGTGAAATCACGAGGATTCCAGCATCTGATTTGCAGCAAGCCTTGCCTTGAGGCCCGGCCCGTCACACCGTAGTCAGTAATGGCTCGGAACATATCCGGGAAGAGGCTGATCACCCCAATCCACATAGAAACCTCCGACGAATGCCGACAACGGGTACGATTAAAAATCCGGATCCCAATCGACCTCTATGGAACGGTTAGCCAGATCAATCTTTTTGATGACCTGCCCATCCAGAAACGGGATTAACCGCTCTTTCATTCCATAGGCATCATTCAATTTGGCTTTGACTACCAACACATCGTTGGAGCCCGTTTCCATCAACTCAGTCACGTCGCCCATCTGATAGCCGTTGAGATTCACCACTTGGCAACCCATCAGGTCGCTCCAGTAGTACTCTCCGTCCGACAACTCAGGAAATGCTTGTGGCTGTACAGCGATGTCCACTCCGGCCATGGCTTGGGCGTCTTCTCGCAGGTCGATACCTTCCAGCTTGCAGACCAACCCATTGTTGTGACGTTTCCATCCAGAAACCCGGATCTCGCGCCACTCCCCATTTTGCTGTGTCAGCCAAGGGGAATATTCGAATATGCTCTCGGCATCATCGGTGAAGGAGTGTACCTTCAGCCAGCCTTTGATGCCGTAAACGGCGCCCAGGCGACCAACAACTACAGGCTTATCCACCGTGGCTCCTTAGCCAGAATTCGAACATTAAGCCGCTTTGGAAGCGTCTTTGACCAGCTTGGCAACACGATCAGACATATTGGCGCCTTGACCGATCCAGTGTTGGATACGAACCAGGTCCAGATTGATCTTTTCAGCTTGGCCAGAAGCCATCGGGTTGAAGAAGCCAACGCGCTCGATGAAACGACCATCACGAGCGAAACGGCCATCAGCCACAACTACTTGGTAAAACGGACGCTTCTTAGCGCCACCACGTTGCAAACGAATGGTTACCATATCGTCCTCATTAACTTTGAATGAACGAGGTCCGTGGGAAACACGAACCCCAGCTTAAAATAAGCCGCGTAATTTTACTTACATCCGCAGCAAATGCAACCAAACCCGCCGCTTTTTAAGACACGCACGGCAGGGCTGGTCAACTCGAGTTTTAGCTTACGCAGTAAAATTGGCGCGGCAAATCAGAAAGGACCACGGCCAAAACCGCCGGGTGGCAACATATTCTTCATACCACTCATCAGCTTGCGCATACCGCCTTTGCCGGAAATCTTCTTCATCATGCGTTGCATCTGATCAAACTGCTTGAGCAGACGGTTCACATCCTGGATCTGCATCCCTGAACCGGCAGCAATTCGACGCTTGCGCGAACCCTTGATGATCTCCGGATTCCGGCGTTCAGCCGGGGTCATGGAGCTGATAATCGCCTCCATGCGATGGGTCATCTTGTCATCCAGCTTGCCTTTGACATCATCTGGCAGGCCCGAGACACCCGGCAATTTGTCGAGCATGCCCATCATGCCGCCCATGTTGCGCATCTGGGCCAGCTGTTCACGGAAATCCTCCAGATCAAAGCCTTTGCCTTTTTGCATCTTCTGGGCAAGCTTGGCAGCCTTGTCTTTGTCGACATTGCGCTCCATCTCTTCGATGAGCGACAACACATCCCCCATCCCCAGGATGCGTGAGGCGATCCGATCTGGATAGAAAGGCTCCAATGCATCGGTCTTTTCGCCCATACCGATAAACTTGATGGGTTTGCCAGTGATATGCCGGACCGACAGTGCTGCCCCGCCCCGCGCATCACCATCAGCCTTGGTCAAGATGACCCCGGTCAACGGCAAGGCATCGCTGAACGCCTTGGCAGTATTAGCAGCGTCCTGGCCGGTCATGGCATCGACCACGAACAGCGTCTCGATAGGCTTGACGTATTGATGGAGGGCCTTGATCTCGTCCATCATTTCGCTATCGACGTGCAGCCGGCCGGCAGTATCGACAATCAACACATCGAAGAATTGCTTGCGCGCGTGATTGATGGCCGCTTCGGCAATCGCAATCGGTTGTTGCGTGGTATCACTGGGGAAGAACTCGACACCAATCTCCTGCGCCAAGGTTTCCAGCTGTTTGATAGCGGCCGGACGATAGACGTCAGCACTGACGACCAGCACCTTCTTCTTCATCCGCTCCTTCAGGAACTTTGCCAACTTGGCCACGGATGTCGTCTTACCGGCACCTTGCAAGCCCGCCATCAACAATACGGCAGGGGGCTGAGTTGCCAAGTCCAGGGACTCATTGGCCTCACCCATGACGGAGATCAGTTCACCTTGCACTATCTTGATGAACGCCTGCCCTGGGCTCAGGCTCTTGTTAACCTCTTGGCCAACCGCGCGTTCCTTGACTCGACTGACAAATTCCTTGACCACTGGCAAGGCGACGTCCGCTTCCAGCAACGCCATGCGCACTTCACGCAAGGTATCTTTGATGTTGTCTTCAGTCAGGCGGCCCCGACCACTGATGTTGCGCAGCGACTTCGACAGACGCTCGGTTAGATTCTCAAACATGGCCTATTCCAACGATTGGCGTAATTGCGCACGAGTATACCGCAACTTGCCCCAAGATCTTAAGCCTTGCTGGCAGCAGACCTACGACAGCGATATACTCGCCACTTAAGTCCATTAATGACCGTCAATTCAATTAATTACCCTATGGTCATCCCATCATTGCTCTGCCTTGCGTTTTACCTGCTAGCTAGCCTGGCCGCTTTGCATCGCCTGCTCAATAGCCACAGCATCAGTTGGCCTCTGGTCAGTAGCGCCTGGATTGCGATGGCATTACATGCGGCAGGTCTCGGACAAGAGATTGTCTCGACGGGATTAGGGCAGAATCTCAGCTTGCTAAACGTAGCGTCTGCAGTCGCCTTGCTCATCAGTCTGGTCATGAGCCTGATCGTGCAGCGCTTCAATGGTTGGATCCTATTACCCGTGGTCTATGGCTTTGCGGCGTTGCTGCAAATCGTCAGCAATCTGATCCCTGGGCAATATGTCCTGCATCTGGAGCAAAGACCCGAGCTGTTAATGCACATCTCGTTAGCATTGCTGGCCTTTTCGGTGTTGATGATCGCCACGCTGTTCACGCTGTTACTCGCCTATCTCAATTATCATCTCAAGGCGCGCAAACGTCTGGGGCTACCTCATCTGCCTCCGCTGATGACGGTAGAAACGCGGGTGTACCAACTGATCCTGCTCGGAGTGGTATTGCTAACACTCTCGATCGGCAGCGGAGTGCTGTTTCTGGATGAAATGTTTGCTCCCGATCAACGGCATAAAGCGGTTTTGACCCTGCTGGCCTGGTGTGTGTATACCTGTCTGCTCTGGGGACACTATCGCCACGGCTGGAGAGGTAAAACCCTCATCAGTCTCAGCTTGCTGGGCAGTGTTCTCCTCTTGCTGGCCTATTTCGGCAGTCGGTTCCTCAAAGAGGTGCTACTCAGCTGAGTCATATCGCAGCGTTACCATTTCCGAACGACTAGAGGACTATTGTTTGGATACCATTTCGACCCAATCCCTATTATTGGCTCTTATGCTGATGTTGCTGGTTTCTGCTTTTTTTTCGGCCGCAGAAACGGGCATGATGTCACTCAATCGCTATAAATTACGCCATCTGGCCAAGACCAAACATCGCGGAGCTATGCGAGTCGAACACCTGTTACGACGCCCCGACCGGCTGCTGGGGTTGATACTGATTGGCAATAATCTGGCGAATATTCTGGCCTCCTCTATCGCGACCCTGCTGGCCATTCGGGTCTTTGGCGATTACGGCATCGCCGTTGCGACCTCGGTGCTGACCCTTGTCATTCTGATATTTTCCGAAGTCACCCCCAAAACTCTGGCCGCCTTGAATCCGGAGCGGGTGGCCTACCCGGCCGCCATCATACTGCGGATCTTGATGCTCCCTTTCTATCCTCTGGTTTGGCTCATCAACTCCATTTCCAACGGCCTACTAGAGCTGTTTGGCATCAAGCTGCATAGGAAAGACGAGTCGCTCAATAGTGAAGAGTTACGCTCCGTGCTCAACGAATCCAGCAGTCTCATCCCCCAGAACCATCAAGACATGTTGATGGGAGTGCTGGAGCTGGAGCACCTGGCGATTGAGGAGATCATGGTGCCGCGGGCCGACATCTATGCAATCAATATCAATGATGACTGGAAGACCATTCAGCGCCAATTGACTAATACCCCGCACACCAAGGTCTTGCTATATCGGGACATGCTCGATGATGCGGTTGGCTTCATTCATGTGCGCGATGCGTTGCGCTTGCTGACCCGGGAGCAGTTTAATAAAGAGTCTCTACTGCGCACTGTCCATGAGGTCTACTTCATCCCCAGCGGCACCCCACTGCTGACCCAGCTCATCAAATTTCGTCGGAATAAGGAGCGAATTGGCTTGGTGGTCGATGAGTACGGAGACATCCGCGGCCTAGCCACTCTGGACGATATTCTGGAGGAGATTGTGGGGGACTTTACGACCAGTCTGGCTCCCAGCGCCCATGAAGAGATCTACCGTCAGGCCGACGGCAGCTACCTGATTGAAGGCGCCGCCAATCTTCGGGATATCAACAAAGAGCTGGAGTGGAATTTCTCAACTGACGGCCCCCGCACGCTCAATGGATTGATCCTAGAGTACCTGGAGGACTTACCTCAGGTTGGCCGTCAACTGCAGATCGCCGACTATCAAATCGAGATTTTCTCGGTGGAAAATAACATGGTGAAATTGGCCAGGATCACGCCCCCCGCCTCGCTTAATTAAGCCGGTATGCCTTGGCTCGAGACACACTATTGCTCGGCATCCTCGCCGCCAATTGGTTCAATAAACGCTTGGCCTTGGCGTGCTGTTTGCCATCGGTGATGATGGTGTGGTGCAACCAGCTATAGGCCTCTTCGTAATCGAGAGGGCTGCCCATACCCCGATTCAACATACTGACCCAGTCCATCTGCGCCTCCAGATAACCGAGTGCCGCAGCCTCGTGCATCAGTACCACCGCCTGTTGCTTGTCAACCTGGACATAACGCCCTTGCTCATAGTAATGCGCCAGTCGCTGCAATGCGGCGGGCAAGCCCTGCTCGGCAGCCCCCCACATAAAGCCAATCCCGACGGCAGCATCTTTCGGCACACAGGTGCCGGTCAACAGCATGTCCGCCCACAGGTATTGGTACGAGGGCAGCATCAACACCTTGGCTCGCGCTTCGATGTCGGGTGTTAATTGACACTGGTCAGCAACCACACGTTGCAGGTGTTTGTGTTGGCCAATCCAGGTAATCAACTCATCCTGACTGTACAGTTGCAGGGTTGAAATCGCGGCCGATGGAATCGTCGTCACCGTCTGCTCGGTATACAGGGTCGAAGCAGCAGAGCTTGCCGCACGCGCGGCCTGCTGATGACGCTCACGCTCTGCCAACTCTTCAGCCGTCAACTTTTTAGGGGTTGGAGTCGCAGCCGGCTCTGCGGCAATCTGGGCAGCAGGCAACGCCATACCCGCAAAAATGTCGGTCGTCGGTTTTAGTGCTTGCTCCTCGGCACTCAGCCCGGATGCAACACTTAACAACAATACGATGAGCAAAATTCGATTCATAGGCGCCTCCAACAAGGCTATCGGCCGTCAGGGCGGATCCTTGAGAAAAAACAAAGGGCCATCAGGCCCTTGTTTGGCGTACGAGTCCTTATTGCCGCGCATAGGCAATTCCGAGCTCGATTTCCTCCCGTAACGTGGCGAGCATGCCATCTAGCTCATCCTGCTCCAGACGGCTCAATGCGCCATAATCCATCACCTCCTCTATCCCCTCGCGACCAATTCGCACCGCTTGCGCGAAGAAACGGGCATGAGCACTACCGCCATCCACATACGCATATTCGACAATCCCGGGCTCCCCTTGCCGAGCATGCACCAGTGAAAGACAGAAGCGTAAACCGGCTTGCGCCATCGCCAAGGTGGCCGAGCCCGCTCCGGCTTTGGCGTTCACGACCTCGGTGCCGGCATTTTGCACGTGACGAGTCATTTCATCGAGTTGGTCATGACTAAAATGTTGGCCCACGACCTGGGAAAACAACGGCAGTATGGTGGTGCCACTATGACCGCCAATCACCGGAACCGTCAGCGAACCAGCCTTGCACTGCATGGCATTGGCGACAAAGGTTTCTGCCCGGATAACATCGAGAGTCGTCACACCAAATAGCTTGCGCGGATCATACACACCGGCCTGGGTCAGCACCTCGGCCGCAATCGGAATGATGCTATTCACCGGATTGGTGATGATCGCAAGCAACGCCTTCGGGCATTGGCGAGCACAATGTTGAACCAGATTCTGGATCACCCCGGCATTAAATTTGAATAGATCGGAGCGGTCCATCCCCGGCTTACGCGCCACGCCTGCCGGTATGATGACTATGTCCGCCCCTTGCAAGGCTGGAGTGGGATCT
>Ga0183099_1000671_pt1 | contig 22976 bp, 26 predicted proteins | sample Biomet1_FD_127788 | JGI IMG/M metagenome (GOLD analysis project Ga0183099, IMG submission 127788) | Microbial communities from bioreactor (seeded with anoxic lake sediment) at LBNL, California, USA - Biofuel metagenome 1 | ecosystem: Engineered > Bioreactor > Anaerobic > Unclassified ...
CAGAAAGAATAATGGTATTGTTTGGTGATCGGGATTTGCAAGGAGATAAATTTGATATGATAGTGAAATAGAACCAAAAAGAGACGCCGTCAAAGCGTCTCTTTTTGGTTCTATTTCTATGCCTGTTGAGAAAGACTGAAATTTTTAGTTGGTTTATGATCCGGACTATTTTCATAGCACGGCATTGAGGCTTGTGCGCAGATCCGGTATTTTTGCATAGAAGTTTTTTCCGGGGCAAAGTGTTGTGTTGAGGTCTCGATGGCCAAGAATTGTTTGGCTCGAGGGCGTTATTTGATAGGATTGACATAAAAAAGCCGTAAGGGAAAGAACGGATGCCATCTGTGCACTTGTTGGTTCAGAGGTCTCAAAATCTCCGACGATGTTGATGCCAACCGAGGTTTTATTGTATCCATAGCAGTGTGCACCGATGCTGTTTTTGGGACGACCTCTTTCGATTGTGCCATCTTTGCGGATGACATAATGATAGCCGATCCCGGCCCAGCCATTGGCGAGATGCCATTTGTGGATTTCACTCGCCGAAAAATCACGGTTGGTGTCACCGATGTGATGGAGGATAATCATATTGGTAGAGGTTCTGCTGCTAAGCGGCATGGCAAATTGCAAATAGGTCTCTTGGATTGACGGTGCAGCTATACTGCTGGCAGCATAGCTGGTCTTGCATTTGAGCAGCTCAAGGGGAATAAGTGTAGAGCAAATAAAGGAAAGTGAATAAGCTAAAAATTTTCTGCGATTCATTGCAAGGCTCCCTTTTGGAAATATAGACTAGTTTTCATGCTGAGCAAATAAGCGAAGCTTTTCGGTTTGGATATCATTCATTAGTGTTGGAAAATGCAAACTTAACCAAAAGCGTAAGAATGTGTGCGTGTAGGACTGGAAAATTGGAACGCGCGGTAAAGCGTAGGGATTATCTTTCGTGGTATCATCGCCAAGATGTACGGTGAAAGCCGCGCGATAGCCATATTTTTGGACTTCTTCCATGACATGGGCATTATAGTCGCCGTATGGATATGCCAGATAATCAATGCGATAGCCTAGATGATTTTCTAAATCCTGTTTGGAATCTAACAATTCTTTTTTTAAGACGTTCTCATCGGTTTCTTTGCTTAGGAATGGATGGCTGAAAGTGTGGCCTTCAAAAGTGATTTGATGTTGCTGCATATCCTTTATTTCATTCCAGTTCAAGTAATGATCTTGTCCGACGAGATTTGAAATTAAAAATATGGTCGCATTGAAGTGGTATTTTTCGAGGATTGGATAGGCGTTGCGATAATTATCTTCGTAACCATCATCAAATGTGATTAAAACGGGTTTTGCGGGAAGATTGTTGCCATGCAGGTCAGCGAGCAGCTGATCTGGGGTAAGCGTGGTATAGCCTTCTTCATACAGATCTTTCATTTGCGCAGCAAATTCGCTGGAGCTCAATGTCAGCGCGTCGAAATCCGTATCATTGATCTGATGATAGTTGAGTACAGGTATGTCGTGAGACGAATACGTGACACCAAGGGCTAAAATAATGATGATAACCAATGATATAAGTACAGCACATAGATATTTTAGTATGTTTGACACAAAAAAGGAACCTCCTAAATAGTAATCTTATTATTTATATACCTTGAAGATGAAATAACGCTGAATAAAATGATGGAAATGTAAAATTTTGCAGAAAACGCTTTCAGATTCGCTTGAATACTATATAATTAAAGAAGAAAGGCGGTATATCCGTTGTATTGTCAAACGGATGATCGGCAATAGAAATGTATTGGAGGAATATCAGATGTTTGTAAGTGTATATATGGTAAAAGAAAGTTTTGAAAATGGAGATATAACCTATAGCCAGGATTCAACAATTGTTGAGACGCTTGAAGAAGTCGATGAAGCAATGGCAGAAATCCAGGAGGCTCTTGATGAAGCGGGCAAAGAAGAAAAATGCCAGCTCAAGATCACGAAGGTAGAAACGTATAATTTATCAAAATTGAAACCTTCTGCAACTAAAGAATTTTAATAAATTATTTTGGGGATGAAAAAGCCCTTGGATAAGAACATGAGAAAATGTTCTATCCAAGGGCTTTTTTGTTTGATTTTCGCGGATGGGAAAGCAGTTTTTCAAGACAAAAAAATAGTGCCTTAATGGCACAATTGAATTTTTGTTTCGAGGAACCATTTGAATAAAGCGGCTGTACTCGACTGGGCGATAGGCAGAAGTTCTTGGGCAGCTTTGGCGTAAGAGCAATCACTGGCAGTTTCATCTACCATGAACATATAGGGATAAGCTGCTTGGGCATTGTAGAGCATGAGCTCGAGTGGTTTAGCGCAAGGAAGTTCAACCTGCGTGAGGGTGAATTCTTTTATATGGCTTTGCACCCAGTTCTCGAATTTTTTGTGTCCGTTGAATAAGTGTCCGCAAACGTGGTGCGGAACTGTCATGTCCTGGAGCAAATGAGCGGCGGCGCCTAAATAGAAAAAGGCTTGTGTAAAATCTTCTTTTTTGGCGAATTGAGATGCTTTGGTCAGATAAACCGCGAAACTGTAGCGTGCCGGGGAGAAATACCAAAGTCCTTTTTGCGTAGTGGGGTCGAAGAAGTGGTTGATGTTTTTGAACTCAAGGTCAGCCCAAACAACACCAGCTTGAAGCGCGGGAAAGTTGTTTTCAAGCAGGAATAGGGCTGAGCAGGTTCCTTGCTCTTTGAGCTGCCATAAAGCCTGCACATTGCAAATTTTATGAGTCAGACATAAATCATCAGTGTTCTTGCCATAGTCTAAGAGATGTTGAAAAGGCGTAGTCACCGTATTCAAGGTAGCAAGGCCCAGCGTTAGATAATGTGCAGTTCGCAGGCTCATAAGGCCACCTGCTTTTTGCTGGGGGCTTGAGCCAAAAAGATTTTTTGGATATTTACTGGCGCATTTGCAGCGTGGAGCCTTAGCATGCAATCGCTTAATGCTTGGCGTTCAAGCGGATTTTTTAGCAGTTTATGGATTGCTGTTTCAAGTGTTTTATTGTCCGTGGCCCATAGTCCAAGCTGATTGTCCGACAAAAAGCGAGCATTTTCCTCTTCGATGCCGGGAATAGGGGAAAAAACAATCGTTGGAATCGCGGTCGCCAAGGCTTCTGTTATTGTGGAACCGCCTGGTTTCGTGATCAAAATATCACTGCTTTTCATGAAATTGGCGACTTTTTCCGTAAAGCCGATGACCTTGAAATTTTTTCGGGTTTCGGCAATTTGTGACAGCTTTTCGCGTTGCGCAGAGTCTTTGCCCGTGATAAAAGTTATATTGATGTTTTTTGGCAGGTCCAGCAGGATGGTTAGGATAGATTGCAAGCTTTCTGGGGTTTGATGCCCGGTCATGACCAAGATCCGCGGAAAAGGATTTTGGCGAGGTACAGGTGTGAAATCAGCACCGACAGGAATGCCTGTGGAGAAAATTTGCGTGCTGCCGGGTGGCAAGGCGTGGAATTGTTTAAGCAAAGAAGGGTGTGCGATGAAGTATTGATCGACGGCGTTTATTTGCCAGATGGGATGGACGGTATAATCGGTCACGAAGCCGATGAGTTTAATGGATGAATGCTGGCTTTTTTTGTAGGCTGCGGCCGCGGCTAAGGGGAAAAAATGCGTGCAAACGATGATATCTGGTTCGTACTGACATACGAGGCGGGCGATGATGCGACGGTTTATTTTTGCCAGCATGTATTTGATGTTGCCCAATGTTTCATTTTCGCTGAAGCGGCAGATTTGGCGAAATAAATCAGGTTTGTACTTGAGCAGGTTTTTATAAGCTTTGCTGAAAAAATTATTTACATCATGGGGCGAAACTTCGAGAAAGTCGATGGTTGTGACATGAAACCCGATTGTGCGGAGACTTTCTTGCAGATTTTTTGCAACTTGGTTATGGCCATTGCCAATAGATGCCGTCAAGATCAATATATTTAACATAAAAATTCACCTCGCAACGATATTTAATGAGTATATGCTTCCTTCTCAAAAATAATTTTGCAACAGGTTCTTAGCTACAGTATACGTTTTTTTATGTAAGATCATATTAATACTTGATTAAGCTTTTGTTAAAACAAATCGATTTTTTCAGGGTAGTTGACAACGAAAAAGACCTCGTTAACGAGGTCTTTGATGGAGGCGTATGTGTTTTTAGGTATTCGGAATATCGCCGACGCCATTTAGGACCAATCTTGGTCGGTACGGATATTGTTTGATGTCTTGTTTGGATGTAACGCCGGATAAAACCAGGATCGGATCCATGCCGCTTTCGATGCCGGCGAGGATGTCTGTATCCATACGATCACCGATCATGGCGGTTTCGGCAGAATGAATGCCTAGGATTTGCAGACCCGTGCGCATCATCAACGGATTTGGTTTGCCGATGTAATAGGCGCTTTTACCGGTGGTGAGTTCGATCGGAGAAATCAATGCACGGCAAGCTGGAATCAGACCGTTTTCCGAAGGCCCGGTAAGATCGGTGTTGGTGCCGATGAGTTTTGCCCCGCGAAGAACGTGGTTCATCGCCTTACAGATAAGCGTGTAGTTATAGCTCAGTGTTTCGCCGATGATTACATAATCTGGATCTACGTCGTTGAAGGTGATGTTGGCATCGTGCAGTGCATTGAAGAGGCCGGGCTCGCCGACAATATACGCGCTGCAGCCGGGGCTTTGATGACTCAAAAACTTTGCTGTTGCCAATGCGCTGGTGTAAAAATGGCTTTCGTCGACATCGAGCCCCATGCGGGCGAGTTTTTGCTGGAGCTCTTTTGGTGTTTTGCCGCTGCCGTTGGTCAAAAACAGAAACTCTTTGTTTTCACGTTGCAGCCATTCGACAAAATCTTTGACGCCGGGAATCAAGTCGTCGCCTTTGTAGATAACGCCATCCATATCACAGATGAAGCCTTTTTTTGAGCGTAATGAATCCATATGCAGGTCTCCTTTTTTACGTAAGATGATAAAATCCGCTAGATGATAATCTGAAAATAAAAATAAATAGGCATGAGATAAATGCCTCTCAAGAAAGAGTATTCTGCCAAGAATCGGTTTTTCCCTTTTTGACAGCAGTGTGTAAATTTTGATTTGTTTACAGATTTTTTATAGTTTTCGAGTATATTATACAAAACAAAGAAAATTGCTTTCGGGTTGTTTTTTTTATGAAAGGTTAATATTTTTAGAAAAAATGATAAAAAACTCTTGACTTGGAGTCGACTCTAAGTTGTAGTATTTGAAAAGTAAAAACATCACAGCAATAAAAGCGCATAGAAATTTGTTTGTTGAATGTTTTTGCGTATGATTTTGCGGCTTGGCATGCAGTTTATTTTTGATATATATCAAAAAAAGGATGTATTACTTTTTAAACATGTAATAATTTTCATGTTGTTTTCATTTTTCTCCGTTAAACTACGTTTAATGGAAATGATGATGACGGCTGATGAACAGCGAAGCTTCATTTTCAATTGAGTTTATATAAAGAGAAGAAGGTAATTAGAATGAACAAGGGAAAAAATTTATTTATGGCAATGGCGCTGGCTGGTGGAGTGCTTTTGAATATGACAGCTACGACGCATGCAGCAGAAGTATACCATCCGGTAAAAAACGGCAGCTATAGCACGGCAGAGGAAGCAACCAATACGGGGATTTTCACCGATAAGGCAGCAATCACGCCAATCTACCATCCGGTAGCCAATGGTTTCTACAAAACAGCTGAAGAAGCAACGAATACGGGGCTCTTTGCAGCTGATGGAGCAATTACGCCAATCTATCATCCAGTGACGAGTGGCAGCTACTGCACAGCCGAAGAAGCAACGAACACAGGTATTTTCCTCGATAAATAAGAACGATTTGCGTGAGGAATCTTGACGAAAAAGACAGAAGATAATTGGCAGGGAAGAATAGGAAACTCCGGCAAAGTATTATTTCCTGAATTTGCCGATCATATAGATGTGGGACAGACCCGCTGTTAAGCGAAACATTTTTTCGCGGGTCTTTTCTGCGATTGTCAGCTTGGGGAATACAAAAGTTTATTTCCATTTTGACAGGTTTATATTTTCATGTTATTTTCAGTTTGGACGACTATGATGAACGTCATGGAAAACGAAGCGGCTCTTATGGTAGAGCGTAAGGATATATTTCCTAAAGAATAAAAAGAATTAATAGTAAAGAGAAGAAGGTAATTAGAATGAACAATGGTAAACAAATATTTATGGCTATGGCTTTGGCCGGTGGCATTTTTTTCAATATGGCAGGCACTACGCATGCCTCTACCCCGCAAGATGCGACATATGACGATAGCGGCATCTATCATCCGGTGAAATTAGGTCAATTCGATAGTTCTAGAGAAGCTGGCAGCACTGGGCTGTTTGCTCAAGAAGCAGGAGTCACTCCAGTATATCATCCGGTAAAAAGCGGTGAGTACAAAAGCGCAGTAGAAGCAACGAATACGGGCCTTTTTGCTGGAAGTGCAGCAGTTACACCTGTGTATCATCCGGTGAAGAGCGGCAGCTACAATAGTGCTGAAGAAGCTGTTAATACAGGAATCTTCATGAATAAATAAGCAATGAAAAAATAGAGTACGGATAAAAAGCTTCCTATTGTAAAATAAATGCAATAGGAAGCTTTTTTATCGTGAATAAAGGGACGTAATTGATTTTGACAATCGAGGAGCAAAAGAGGATAATAAACATGTATAGTAAGAGGGAAAAGAAGACCGGTTCGAGAAGGTAGAAGATGAGTGGGTTGTCAGCAAACCCAGGTGAAGGTTTGCGGTTGTGGAGAATCGGCAAACCATTCCTGGGGGCGAATCGTATCGATGGATAAATTTGAAGTCTGATAGACAACACGCAATCGGAGGAAAGAGAGGAGGGCGTGTTGTGTTTAAAGTCCTCATTGTAGATGATAGTGTTTTTATTAGAACGACAATAAAGGCCTTGCCGATTTGGGGCGAGCCAAGTGGTTTTGTGATAGCCGGAGAGGCAAAAAGCGGGACCGAAGCTTTACAGCTTTTAGAAGAACATTCTTTTGATTTGGTCATTACGGATATTTGCATGCCCGATATGACAGGGATCGAGCTTTTGAAATTAGTAGTAGAAAAAAACTTAGTGCCTTGTGTAGCCCTCATTAGCCAGCATACAGATTTTGAATATGCGAAAAAGGGATTGGTTTATGGCGCGATGGATTACATAGTCAAACCTTTTGCTGAAGCGGATTTAAAGCGTTTGTTGACTAGGGTCAACGATCAGCTAGCGGAACGACGCCGTCTGAAAAAAACGATTGGTGCCAAGTTGAGTCCAGCTGAATTGGTTCGGGAGCTGCTTGTGACTGAAGATGTGAGCCGATTGGCAAGTCTGGTCGGCTTGGGAGATTTAACCTCGCTGCGACTGGCTGTGAAGCTGGGAGAAGGTATTGTGGAAAGAGCTGCAGGAGATAACAGACTGGTTAAGGAAGCCTTATATGCTGCGGCACAAAAAGTAGCGGAGTCGGTCAATAAACGTTATAGCTGGATTGATAAGTACAGGGATCTTCGTGCGGTTGTCGAGCAGCGCTTTGCTCAAGCGAATGAGAGCGATTTGCTGCTTCAGTTTCAAGCAAGTGTTGTTGAGCTGGTAGAGCTGGTCAATGAATTTACCAGCTTGCGCTGCCTGGGGCATAGCGCCCAAGAAATTTCCCAGTATATGCTCGAACATATCGATGAACAGCTTTCGTTGACGAAAATTGCCAAACGCTTGTACATTACCAGGACCTATTTGGGCGAAGTCTTTAAAGAAAAAACAGGGCTGAAAGTAAGAGAGTATCTGTTGTTTCTCAAAATAACCAGAGCAAAGCATTTGATTGCAGAAGGCGAGAAAAATTGGGACGAGATAGCGCTGCTTCTCGGTTATAACAGCACGGAGTACTTTGCGGGCTTGTTTACGCATCATGTAGGCTGTTCACCGCGGCAATATCAAAACAAACAAATGCAGGCTCGTTAAACTTTAGGAGCAAGTGTTCATAAGGATATTTTGGGGATCAGCCAGAAAATGTCGACTTTTTTATAAGAGAAGTCGACATTTTTTTATAGGATTGGAGGGATGGACAAATTATACTTATACATAAGGTTTCCATACATTTCTAATCAGCGATTGATGCAGCCAGTTTTTCTGGGATAGTGCGACGGAGAAGACAATAGTAAAATATGAAATGGAATTGGTCAATAAAGAATGCAAGCCGTCGTGGGACGGACAGCGGGCGCTTGATGCCGCTTGTGTAAGGAGAGATTTTTGTGTCGGAATACAATCAGCAATTCGAAAATTTTCCTCAGCAGGTTTTGGAAGTATTGGGGTTTAGCGTGGTCATCATAGAAGCGGAGTCGCATCATATCGTTTATGCTAACGAGAGAGCTCTGAAACTGTTTGGGCGAACGCGGGAACAATTGATCGGCTATAATTGTCACGAACTGCTATGCCCAGCTGAATCTGGCAAATGTCCTTTGGATCTTGGACAGTGCTGTGATAATTCTGAACGAGAAATTACCCGGGCAGATGGGACGCGGCTTACTGTTATAGAAACGGTTGTTTCTATGGAAATTGGTGGGCGGCGCTATTTATTGGAAAGTTTGATTGATTGTTCTGCTCAAAAAAAGATGCAAAAGAAGCTGCAATTGGTGAATCGGGATTTGCTTAGTGAAATAGATAAGCGAGTTGAAATAGAAGAACGTTTGAAAAATCTTGCCTATAGTGATTATTTGACAGGATTGCCGAATAAATTGTCTTTTCTGGGCCATTTGAATCGGGCGATTATAGGGGCCTCAGTGACGACGGATAAACTGGCTGTATTATTTATCGATTTGGATGAATTCAAGATGGTCAATGATACAATGGGACATGCCGTGGGGGATCGTCTTTTGCTTGAGGTTGCAGATCGGTTGAAGAAAAATCTGCGAGGCAATGACGTGATTGCCAGATTAGGTGGCGATGAATTCGTTGTCTTGTTGGAACGAATCCAGCCGGAGGGACTTGATGGTGTAGCAGAACATTTATTGTCAAGCTTAAGACAACCTTTTCAAATCAAGAATCGAGAGTTTTTTGTCACGACGAGCATCGGCGCGGCGATATTTCCCAATGATGGAGCAGATGCTGATTCATTGATAAAAAACGCTGATGCGGCAATGTACAAGGCAAAAGCCCAGGGGCGCAACCGTTGGTCGCTTTGTGCGAAGACACAGAAAGAGTACATGGAAAATTTCCAATAAAATAGAGAGTACAGAAATTCACCGATGAAACGGGCTGCGATGACAGCCTGTTTTTTTATTGCGTTAGACAGCTCAGCGCCAGGCCCTGTGTCAATGCAGCTTTACAGTGTTAACCTCAAAATCTAAAGACGTTGACTGAATAGGATGGCTTCGTTATAATGAGATGTGTTTATAAGGGGGCGCTTTCATGGAACGTTTGATCAAGGCTCTTGGTTCGTTGACAGAGGAGCGATATCAAGGATCCTATATTGGCAAGATCTTGTGGGAAAAACAAGCAATGGGTTTACCTGTTGGTGGTTCGACCCGTTTGACGATTGAGGGCGAGTGCCGGAACTTCATCCGAATCTTAGTCGTGCTCGAAGCCGAACAGACAATCACAGCTCGGCTTCAAGTCGGTCTTTTTTTGGCCAAGGAAAATAATGGAGAGCAAACCTCAGCGAAAATAGAGGAAGCCTGCATTGACACGGTGCAAAAGTGGCGGGTGTTCAGTCCGGCAGAAATTGTTGCGTTCGTTGATTTGGTCGGCGATTACAATGAGATCCATCGCAATTCGCATCCTGTTGTGCCCGGTCTGTTTTTACTGCAACAGATTGCGCAAGATCTTCCCACAGCAAATCGGCTGGAGCTGAGGTTTTTAAAACCGCTGTATGCAGGACAAGCAGTTTTTTTACATAAGGATAAAAATCTTTGGCGGGGATATGGTCCCGCGGGACAGGCTTTTTCGGTAAAAATTCGATATTTTGCAAATTCGGAGGAATGAATGATGGGACATACAGATGCAGCGAGGCTGACGACTAGAGATATGACGAAAATGGCGATTTGCGTGGCACTTTTATGTGTAGCGGCATATATTTCGTTTCCTTTGCCTTTTACTGTGGCAATGGTTACCGCCTTGACGATTGTGATGAATTTGTCTGCTTTTATATTGACGCCGCGGCAAACTTTTACGGTCGTTTTGGTCTATGTGTTTTTGGGTGCTGTCGGAGTACCTGTTTTTACCGGTGGATCGGCCGGGCTAGGCAAGCTTTTTGGCCCGACAGGAGGGTTTATTTTCTCGTATCTTTTAGCCTACCCTTTGGTCAGCATGGCAAAGGGCAAGAAGAACTCGTTTAAGCGTTATTTGCTGGCTGCGGTAGTCATCGGTATGCCAATCACGTATATCGGTGGCTTGATTTCGATGTATCTCATCATGCAGGTCGACCTTTGGAGCGCGTTGGTCATGGCAGTTTTTCCGTTTATTCCGGGCGACATAGTTAAAGCGGCAGCGGCGGCTTTTTTAGGTGTGAAAATCAATAAAGTATTTCAATTGAGAGGCTGAATGATGAGCGAAGCATATATACTAGGTGGCATGCGGACGCCGATCGTTGTAAAAAATGGGGCATTTGCCAGACGTGCTCCGGAGGATTTTTGTGCCGTTCTTTTGCGGGCGTTGGTTGAGCGGTATCAGTTAAAGGAAATCGACCAGATCATTTGTGGCAACGCTGTTGGGACCGGTGGCAACATAACTCGACTAATGGCACTCAAGGCCGGAGTAGATGAGAGTGTCCCGGCATTTACAGTTGATATGCAGTGTGCGTCGGCTTCGCTGAGCATTGAACTGGCACGGGCAAAAATCATGAGCGGTGAGGCGGATTTGGTCATTGCGGGGGGACTTGAGAGTTCCTCTTTGCAGCCGATGAGGGTCTACGATAAGGCGGATTGCCGTTATAATGAGCAAACGCAGGGGATTTACAAAGTCGCGCAATTTTCTCCGTGGGAAAACGATCCTCTGGCTATGCTGCGCGGGGCTGAACGCGTTGGTGCGGCAGAACAGGTGACAAAAGAAGAGCTTGATTATTGGACGCTGCGCAGTCATAAACTGGCGTATGAAGCCAAGAAAAATGGTGAACTCGAAAATATTATCTTGCCGATTGGTGAAATCGATAGCGATGATGGAATCCGTGAGCGCATGAGCCAGCGACTTTTGGATCGGTTGCCTCTTTTACTGGGCGAGGGGACGCACTTGACGGCGGGGAATGCTTGCCTTATCAATGATGGCGCAGCCTTGGTCGTTCTTTCTTCAGAACGGTATTATAAAAAATGGGGACAAAAACCTTTAGCCAGAATATGCGCTGCACGTTCTTGGGGCGGCGATCCGGCACAAAGCCCGCGCGGTGCCATGCGGACGGCGGATAAACTGCTTGAAGCGAAAGGCCTTTGCTATGAGGATTTGACGGCAATTGAGTTCAATGAAGCCTTTGCCGTAATCGATGTCTTGTTTGAGCGGGCGCATCCAAGCCTTATCGACCGCTACAATGTTTTTGGTGGAGCTTTAGCTTATGGGCATCCTTATGGGGCTTCTGGTGCCATCATTTTATTGCATCTTTTGCAAGCTTTAGCAAAAACCGGTGGCGGCCTTGGCCTTTGTTCGATTGCCGGTGCTGGCGGTCTTGGAACAGCGCTGCTGGTGGAGGGAATCGCATGAATTATTATGCGCTGCTCGATCAGCAGGTCAAAGAAAATGGCGATAAAGTTTTCTTGCAGCTCGAAGAAGAGTCTTATACCTATGCTGATATCAGAGACAGAGCCGCAGCGGTTGCCGCGGCGATCGAACTTTCTCCACAGGTCGTGCTGGTGGAAGCTAAACATTTTATTTCGCAGCTGGTTTTGTTTTTGCTGTGCAGGCTGCGGGTGCGTGCCTGTTTTGCTGCATCATGACTTGCCGGCAGCAGAAGTGGCAGTGCTGCTTGAAAAAGCGAAATCCGTGCCATGATTACGGATAGGAACGGTGAACTTGGCGGCAGTATTTCATTGCCGGAAAACTATGGCCGTTTAGAACTTTTTGCCGGCGAGTTGATTTCTTTGCCGCAAAATGAAGATATTTGTGTTGGCGTTTTGAGCTCAGGATCTTCTGGGGTACCGAAGCTCATGCTGCGGAGCTATGAAAGCTGGGCGGGATTTTTCCCAGTGCAAAATCAAATATTTAAAGTAGGCCCTTGCTGCAAGCTTTTTTTACAGGGGAGCTTGAGTTTTACGGGAAATCTTAATACGGCCTTGTCGGTTTTATTTGCCGGAGGCACGATTGTCACGAGTCAAGCCTTTCGCTGCCGTACTTGGTTTTCGCTGCTGTCTCGTTTTTCTGTCAATGTGCTATATCTTGTTCCGGCAAAGCTCAAGCTTCTTTTGCCTTTTTGCCGCGAGAAACTTTTGTCCGTGAAAATGGTTTTTACGGGCTCACAGCTTTTAGGGAAAATGGCGGCGAAAAAGCTCAGAGAAGCTTTTCCGGCAAGCGAGATCCTTTTGTATTACGGCGCGAGCGAGCTCAATTACATCACGTATATTTCATATGAAGATATGCTTAAGAATCCGCAAAGCGTGGGATGGCCTTTTCCGGGCGTTGAATTGTCGGTAAGAGATGGCTATGTTTATGTGGATACGCCTTATCATGTGTATGGGACAATGCTGCCCTTTACGGTTAAAGACGCAGGGTATTTGACCGATGATGGTGAGCTGATTTTTGCCGGGCGAAAGCAAGCCATCATCAATCGCGGCGGGGTCAAAGTGAGCTGCCTGAAGGTAGAGCTTGCCATTCGTGAAATAGCAGGCGTAAAAGATGCTGCGGTTTTGCCTTATGCAGATGAAAAGAGGGGCAGTGAAATTGCGGTGTTTATCGCAGTGGAAAAGAAAATGCGCCAGCGCGAATTGATTCAACAAATTCGCCAACGCTTGCCAAGAGCTGAACAGCCGCACCGATTTATTTTTCTTGATGAGATGCCGCTCAATGACCGGGGGAAAGTCGACGCGGAAAACTTAAAACAACATTTAGCAGTCGATGCATGAAGCTTTTAGGAAGAAAACGCCAGTAGGATAACGTTGCAGAATCATCGCTGCTGTGATAGAATTTCTTTAAAATTTAAAATGGATTGTGCCTGGGGAGCTATTTTGGCTGAGAGGAAGTTTCACTTCGACCCGTAGACCTGATTTGGATAATGCCAACGCAGGGAGTAGCAGGATTTTTGCGGAAAATACTCTCAGTGTATTTTCCGTTTTTTATTTTAGAAAATTATAGCAGCAAATTATTTGAAGTTGGTCATAGTTTGTTGAAGGGAGTCATCTGGCATGAAGAAAATATTGACGATCGCCGGCTCAGATTGCAGCGGTGGGGCTGGAATCCAAGCGGATATTAAAACAATTGCCGCACAGGGGATGTATGCGATGAGTGTGATCACTTCGCTGACAGCGCAAAATACGACGGGGGTCTATGATGTGCTCGATGTTCCTGCCGATTTTGTCGCGAGGCAAATCGATTGTATTTTTACGGATATCCGTCCGGATGCAGTCAAAATCGGGATGGTATCCAATCCGGAAATTATTGAAACCATCGTGGGAAAACTCAAACAATATGAGGCGGAAAATATAGTAGTCGATCCGGTCATGGTTTCGACGAGTGGCAGCAATCTGTTAAAAAAAGAAGCGATGGAGGCTTTGTGTGAAAAACTTTTGCCGCTGGCGAGGGTCATTACACCGAATCTGCCGGAGGCGGAAGCGTTGTCGGGGCAGTCTGTCCATGATCGAGCTTCTTGTGTTGAAGCGGCAGAAAAAATTTCTCGGCTGCTTCCCGGTGCGGTGCTGATCAAGGGCGGGCATTTGGTCAACACGGCGGATGATTTCCTTTATGATCAAGGGAAGCAGGTTTGGTTTGCTGGTGAAAAAATCGATAACCCCAATACGCATGGAACCGGCTGTACCTTATCGTCAGCCATTGCCTGCGGACTGGCAGCCGGCGAGGAGCTTCCAGTCGCCATTGAACGGGCGAAAACTTATATTAGCGGAGCTTTGCGGGCACAGTTGAACCTTGGAACAGGCAGCGGCCCACTCGATCATATGTACCGGTGGGGACATATAAAAGATGGCGGTTTGTGAAAAATAATTGCTTGTATTGGTGAAAATGAGGTACAATATAAATGCATTTATAAAGCAGAGATGAGGTGCAGCATGTCAACAATCGGCAATATTTCTACAGATCTTTTGAAATCGCTATTTGGCGATACAGCAACGAATTCGGGTAGTTCAACTGCAAGCAATACAACTGATAGCACGAAAACGACGAAGACCAAAGCGATTACTTCACCAAGCGAGGTATCTTCACTTAGTGATCTTGACAGTTACGTGTCGACACTTAAAGCCGGGCAATCTACACTGGCTGATTACATGGGGAATGACAATGATTCTACTGAGGGCGATGGGTTATATAGCGTGTTGACCTATAACATGAATGGACAGGTACAAAATATCATGCAGCAAATCAGTGATGAAAAGGCGGCAAAAACAGCGTCTGCGTCAAGTGATTCCACGAATAAGGCACAAAGCAGTGTGACAAAGACCAGCACAAAGTAAGCTTTTGGGACTATCTACAGATTTTATCTATTTTTAATGGGGAAAGTTCACATTGACAGTGAGGTTTTCCGATGATACAATAAAGCAAATCATATAATATAATAGTAGCTGAGTAATGGCGCTCATAGATACGCAAAGGTATCTATGAGCTTTTTTTTATGTGATTTTGCAAATTGAATAAAAACGAGAAGAAGCAAAGACGCTTAAGTTAGAGGTCTTTGCTTTTTGTGTTTTTATGGCAAGAATGGAGGCGTGAGTATGTTCAACATATATAAAATGGAGAAAAAATTTGGTGACCTCGAAGTCTTGAAGAGCATCAGCATGCATATTGATGATGGCGAAGTGGTTTGTGTCATCGGCCCATCAGGCTCAGGGAAAAGCACATTTTTGCGTTGCCTGAACTTGCTGGAAACACCGACGAGCGGAGAGATTTATTACAATGGAATGCTTGTCGATCATGATTTGGATACAAAAAAATTACGCCGTGAAGTGGGTATGGTTTTTCAGCGCTTCAATCTGTTCCCGATGTTCAGCGTTCTTAAAAATATCACGTATGCGCCAATTCATATCAATAAAATGAAGAAAAAGGACGCAGAAGAGCTGGCGATGAGCCTTTTGGCAAAAGTTGGGCTAACCGAACGAGCTCATGCGTATCCTGCGACATTATCCGGAGGGCAGCAACAGCGGGTCGCTATAGCGAGAGCCTTGGCAATGCAGCCGAAGATGCTGCTCTTTGATGAACCGACATCGGCACTTGACCCGGAACTGGTCGGTGAGGTCTTGGGCGTGATGAAGCAATTGGCAAAAGAAGGCATGACAATGGTCGTTGTGACGCATGAAATGGGTTTTGCTAAAGAAGTCGCCGACCGTGTTGTATTCATGGATAAGGGTTATGTCGTTGAGGAAGGCAATCCGACCGAAATATTCAATAGTCCAAAGCAAGAAAGGACGCAGCAGTTCCTCAGTCGAGTTGTAATGGGGGTGTAGAAAATGAATAATTTAATGCAATTACATTTTTCGCAGGCAGCGGAGTATTTGGTACCTGTATTGCTGCATGGTTTCGCTGTAGTCATTCAAGCGACATTGTTGGGGTTCATTTTGGCGACGATTCTTGGAATGTTTATCGCCGTAGGTCGTTTATTTGCCTGGAAGATGGTAAAAGGCTGCTTGTATGTGTTTTTAGAAATCATTCGTGGGACGCCGCTTTTAGTGCAGCTTGTTTATATTTATTATGTCGTTCCACTGTTATGCAATCTTGTCGCTTCGCTGTTCGGTCTCAAGACGGATGTTCAAATCGCGCCGCTCACGGCGGGCATCATAGGGCTTGGCATCAATTATGGATGCTATATGTCAGAGGTGATCCGCGGTGCAATCGTAGCTGTCGATCAAGGGCAGACAGAAGCTGCTTTGGTTTTAGGCTTTGGCAAATATCAAGCCTTATTGCGTATTGTCTTGCCGCAAGCACTTCGCAGCATTGTGCCGGCGCTTGGCAATTATTTGGTCATGATGGTCAAGGATACGTCCCTTTTGGCGTATGTGGCAGTCAACGAACTGCTGTTGCGCACGCAGACATTTGCATCGCAAACCTTTTTTACCATAGAATCTTATACGTATTTGGCACTGGCGTATCTCGTCATCAGTGTGCCGCTATCCCATCTCATTAAACTCGTCGAATACAAACTCAAGGCAGTCCGGCGTTGATGCAGGGCTCAAATGTGTATCTTATCCGTAATTTTATAACAGAGAGGCTGATTTTATCATGAGAAATTTTAGTAAAAAATTTACGCTTTTAGCAATTTTTATTCTGTCCCTGACTTTATTGATGGTGGGCTGTGGTTCGGAGAATAAAGCGAGTGAGTCGTCTTCTTCTTCAGCTGCACAAAACGATTCGGGAGTGAGTAAGACATTAAGTGCCTTGCGGGCAAAAGGTGTTCTTGTCGTAGGTTCTTCCAATGATGCGCCATTTGCTTACATGGATGTTGCCAAGAACACTTTTTCCGGTGTTGATGCAGAAATCATCGGCGAAGTTGCTAAGCGCCTTGGCATCGGCAAAGTTGAGATGAAACAGGTTCCTTTTGAAAACTTGCTGCTAGAACTCAACAACAAAACCATTGATATGGTAACCGATGCGATGTATATCAAAAAAGAACGTCTCGACAAAGCGTTGTTCACGGATATTTGGTATAAAGAGGGCGAAGCAGTTGTCGTGAAGGCGGATTCCCCAATCCAGAGCAAAGAAGATCTCAAGGATAAAGTCATTGGTGGACAAAAAGGCGTTACTTTTTTAGAGCTGGCACAAAAATGGGAATCTGAGGGTAAAGTCAAAGAGGTAAAAGTATTCAACAGCCAGGCAGAGCTCATGATGGCAGTCAACACTGGCAAAATTGATGCTTGCATCACCGATGGAATTGTTGCTGCGTATACGCTCAAACAAAACACGAACATGAACCTTCGACTTTTGACGCCTTATGAAGCGGAAGCTGGCGGCAAGATTGGTGCGGCGCTGCGTTTTGAAGACAAGGATTTCTTGGCAGAAGTCAATAAGACGCTCAATGAAATGAGAGCGGATGGAACGCTTACGGCAATTCTTGAAAAATATGGATTGAATAAAGATTACATGGTTTTGTCAGCTGATGAAGCCAAAACAGTAAATGTAAAATAAGGAACAATAGATTGGGAGGCAGTTTATATGGTTAGTTGTCGAGAAATCATGAAACTTCATACACTGGAGAAAGCCGACGTCGTCGCTGGCAGCGGTGGATTGAATCGCATGGTGCGATGGGTACACTTTATTGACCTGCCCGATGTTTTGCCCTGGGTCCAGGGCGGTGAATTATTGATCATTACGGGGATTGGCCTGCCGGGGGGACCGGCAGGCCTTGTGCCGTTGGTGAAGGGTGTCATCGAAAAAAAACTCGCAGGCATGATCATCAACCTAGGGCCTTACATCGAAAAGGTGCCAGAAGAAGTCATTGAAATAGCAGAAAAGGCGAATTTTCCGTTGTTGACGCTGCCGTGGAATGTCAAACTCGTAGAGGTCATGCAGGAAATATCGAGTTATATTGTTGTCCAGCAGACAGAAAAACAATCGCTCAGCAGTTTCTTTGAGCAGCTTTTGTTGAAGCCGGTCGAAGCAGAATCTTCGCTGCTCGAGCATGCAGCCGCCTATGGCTATGATCTTTCGCAGCCACAGCAAGCGGTTTTGGTGGGATTATCTCATCAAAAGCAGGAAGAAATCAGCGATTTTATGCAGCTTAAAACGCAGATGGAACAAGTGGCAAGGGATTTCTTCGTTCGCAAAGGGCGGAAAGTGCTGCTTTCCATCTGGATGGATAAAATTTTGTTTTTGCTGCCGCAGATGGCAGGGGGCGTCAATCAGGAAAATATTGCCGTTGTCCAAGAATTGGTCGAGACATTAAAGGAACATTTTACCGGCGTTTCACTCGCAGCCGGCATGGGATCACCGGCAAAGTCACTGCCTTGTATCCGCGATAGCTACCAGCAAGCCGGTAAAGCGCTTTGGTTTGGCGCTTCAGCGGTGACCAAACGCGATGTATATGATTATGACAGTCTCGGTATCTATAAATTGCTGCTCGAAGTGCCGCTCGATCGACTGCAGGCATACTGCCATGAAATCATCGGAACGCTGGAAGCGCATGATGCAAAATACAAGATGGATTTGATCAACAGCTTATTCGTCTATTTTGAAGAAACGGGCAATGCTGTCAAAACAGCGCATCGTCTGTTCGTCCATCGCAATACGCTCGATTATCGCCTCAAAAAAATTGAGGAAGTCAGTGGCAAAAAGCTGTCGAATTCCTATGATCGCCTGATGTTGCAGCTGGCTGTCGTGATTGCCAGGCAGCTCAATACAGTTGAACTGGCAACGGAGGAATCTTGGTATAAAAGGTCTTCTTGATGAATGTGACAATGTCATAATGAAATCAAAAAACAATGGGATGCTATCACATTGTAACTAGTGTGTAAAAGGGCTATGATATAGACAGATTTAAAAAAGGCTGTATGGCAACGGGGCCGTATCCAACCGATAAAAAGGCGTGGATACAGTGCCTTAGCCTACAGCTTTTTATTTGTATAGGGGGAAAATACAATGTTAAGAGATGAATTTCCAAAAATTATTACTAAAACGGTTCCGGGACCGAAAGCTTCGCGTGTAATCGCAAGAAGAGCAGAAGCTATTCCAAGTGCGATTCGTTGTGGGTATCCGGTCGTTATTGAACGCGGCGAAGGCGCTATCATCGAAGATGTCGATGGCAACCGTTTCCTCGATTGGATTGGCGGCGTAGGCGTCCTCAATATCGGTTTCAGTCATCCGGAAGTAATCGAAGCAGTCAAAGCGCAAGCAGATAAATATTTTCATGGCATGTTCAATGTCGTAACCCATGAAGGCTATGTGAAACTGGCCGAAAAACTCAATTCGATCGCTCCGGTTCGCGGTGACAAAAAACGTGCTTTTTTTGCCAATAGCGGTGCAGAAGCGGATGAAAATGCAGTAAAAATCGCAAAAGCTTTTACGAAGCGTCCTAATATCATCGTTTTCTCCGGCGCTTTCCATGGCAGAACGTTATTGACGATGTCGATGACCGCAAAAAAAGCGTATGCAGATGGCATGGGACCTTTCCCAGATGGCATTTATCGGGCAGAATTCCCGTATATATATCGTCGTCCGGAAGGCATGCCGGAAGATAAGGCAGTTGCTTATTATGTCGAAAAGCTCAAAGAAGTCTTTGAAAACTGCTCTCCGGCAAAGCATGTTGCGGCCTTGGTCGTTGAACCGTTGCAAGGGGAAGGCGGATTTATTCCGGCACCGATCGAATGGATCAAAGCTGTGCGCCAAATCTGCGATGAAAATGGCATCTTGTTGATTGCCGATGAAGTGCAGTCTGGTTTTTGCCGCACAGGCAGAATGTTTGCTACGCAGTATTGGCAAGAAGCTGGCGTAGAACCAGATATCATTGCCACGGCAAAGTCCATCGCAGCGGGGGTTCCGCTCAGCGCCATCATCGCTCGCGATGAAATCATGCAGGCTGTACCGGGCGGCGTAATCGGCGGTACTTTCTGCGGCAATCCGCTCGCTTGTGCCGCATCCTTGAAAACAATCGAAATCATGGAACGCGACCATTTGGCAGAACGTTCGTTGGAACTTGGGCAGAAGGTCATGGATAGATATAGACAATGGCAGGAAAAATACGATATAATTGGCGATATCAGAGGCCTTGGCGGCATGGTCGGCATCGAGTTCGTTGAAGATGCTGCCAGCAAGAAACCAAATGCAGCTTTGGTCAATGATCTGATAAAAGAATGTGCGCAAAATGGTCTGTTGATTGAAAATGCCGGAATCCATGGCAATGTCATTCGTTTCTTGGCGCCATTGGTCATTTCGGACAACCAACTCGAAGCTGGTTTGGATATTTTCGAAGATGCGATCAAAAAATGCGCTGGCTATGAAGATGTAAAAGAAAAAGAGTGCGTAGGAGCCTGATCTGGAGGTCATTATATGAAAAGTTTCAAAGTCGTTCCTTCCGTGGTGTTGTTGGAATCTTGCCAGGAATTTTGTGAACGTTATAAAATAGGAGCGGGCGATCTCGTTTTTGCCAGTGCATCGACAATGGACCGCAACTTCTCCTCGGGGTTTGAAGGAGCACTTGTCATCGATTATCGTCAGTATGGCAGTGGTGAACCGACGGATCTGATGGTCAATGGAATCAGCAAGGCGATTGGTTCCTATCCAATCAAGCGAGTGTTCGCGATTGGCGGCGGGACAATTTTGGATGTGGCAAAATTATTTGCCTTGAAAGAAGTCTTTCCTGTTGCAGATTTATTTGATGGCAAAATCGAAGCTGTGCGTGACAAAGAGCTTATTTTATTGCCGACAACCTGCGGGACGGGCAGTGAGATGACGAATATCTCGATTTTGGAACTGACGGAAAAGAAAACCAAAATGGGTTTAGCCGTTGACGCATTATATGCCGATGAGGCGGTCTTAGTACCAGAGTTATTAGAGGGACTGCCGTTTAAAGTGTTTGCGGCTAGCTCACTCGACGCTTTGATCCATGCAGTCGAATCCTTTACTTCACCAAAGGCAAATGCACTCACGCAGATGTTTTCCCTAAAGGCGATGGAGCTGATCTTACAGGGATACCAGCAAATCGCAAAAGCAGGTGAGGCTGCAAGATTGCCTTTATTACCGGATTTTCTGCTGGCCAGCACCTATGCTGGAATTGCTTTTGGCAATGCCGGCTGCGCTGCCGTACATGCGCTCAGCTATCCCTTGGGGGCGGCGCAGCATGTTCCCCATGGTGAGGCCAACTATGTGATGTTCATGGAAGTCTATCAGACGTATCGCTCGATTCGCCATGATGGAAGCCTGCAGCTCCTTGAAAAGCATTTGGCAAAGATCCTTGCTTGTTCAGACGATGAAGTCTATGAGACACTTGGCGACTTGCTCGAACATATTTTGACGCCGCGGAAAATGAGCGAATACGGCGTGCAGGAAGAAGATCTCGATCTTTATACTGATATTGTCATGACGAAACAAACACGCTTGATGTCCAATAATTATGTGGAGCTTTCGGCAGAAAAAGTCAGAGAAATTTATCAAAAGTTATTTTAAAGAAACGCTGTTGCTTTAATTGCCTTGTACTGAAAAATACCTTAAAAATATAACAAAAAATAATTCCCGTTTGTGCTATAATTTGCATGAACGGGAATTTTTGTAAGGTGAAAAAGTTTTCAATGATACGGCTATGAGTAAAGTCGATAGAACGTCGATGGGCTTCTGGTTGCCGTAACTATTGGAGGAGTGTGCCGTTGCAATGTTTGAACTGGAAAATCTAAAGTTTAAAGACATTCTAGATATTAAAACCCTGAAAATCAGTCGGCCGGTCAGCTGCATCGTCGGGGCTTCCGGCAGTGGCAAGACGACGCTGCTGAGGATGTTCAATCGCATGAACGTTCCTGATACCGGTACTGTTTATTATGAAGGCCGGGACATCGAGAACTGGGAGGCTGTGAAACTTCGCCGCGAAGTCGTGATGCTCGGGCAAAACCCGATTATATACAGCGGCAGCGTGGAAGATAATTTGCAGATTGGGCGAATGTACTCAGAAAAGCCTATGGCGACGAAAGAAGCGCTGCGAGAAATCATGGAACGGGTCGAACTCGATAAACCGCTCGACGGCAGTTGTCGGAACTTTTCCGGCGGCGAAAAACAGCGTCTGTGCCTGGCCAGGGTCATGTTGATGGATGCACCGGTCTACCTTTTGGATGAGCCGTCGGCAGCGCTTGATGCACAGACTGAGAAGTTCATCATTGATAACTTCATTGATTTTGTTCAGCGAGAAAAAAAGCAGCTCATCATGATAACCCATTCAGAGCGCTTGGCAGAGTCCTTGGAAAATTCTATTATTCGCCTGGATAAAGGGCGAGTCACGGAGGCTTATGATGAATAATTCGATTATGGATTTATCGATTCTGCAGCTTTCGGCAGCCTATGTGTTCATTCTCATCTTGCTGCTCATTTTTCGGGCTAGAGGGATTCGGCGAGAAAAACAGATTCTGATCGCTTCGGTGCGCATGACCTTGCAGCTCACGATCATGGGCTATGTCTTGATGTTTGTTTTTGATAATCCGAGTTGGTGGCTGACGGGAATCATGATTGCCATTATGATTGCTTTTGCTATTTATAATGTCATCAAGCGAGTCAAGGAAAAGGTATCACCAGAGCTTCGGAAGATGATCAGTTTATCGATGGTTTGCGGGGGACTCTTTACGGCGGCGTTCTTCATCATCGTCGTATTGAATGTTGAGCCGTGGTTCAATCCGCAGTATTTCATTCCGATATCGGGAATGATCGTCGGTAACTGTATGACCGGGATTGCTCTGGGAGCCAACAAGCTTTGCAGCGATATGGAGGACAAACGAGCGATTCTGGAGAATTCGTTGATGCTTGGCGCGACACCGGCGCAGGCGGCGAAGGAAATCGTCAACGATGCGTTTGACAGTGCAATCTTGCCGACGATGAACAACATGTTGACGATGGGAATCGTGTCGCTGCCGGGAATGATGACAGGGCAGATTTTGTCCGGCGTATTTCCTCTCACGGCGATAAAATATCAGATTGGCATCATGCTGGCAATCTTAGGGGCGACGGCTTTAACGACGATATTATTTGTCGTCTTGGGCTATAAAACCTTTTTTACAAAAGATTGCCGGCTTAAATAGATTTTGGGGATGCAAAATGATGAAAGTCAGTAAGTCCAGGCTTTTACGAAAGGAGACGGAGAAAATGACATATACAGCAAATCCATCACGTTATCAACAGATGAAATATAAAAATTGTA
>Ga0183099_1000672_pt1 | contig 22976 bp, 15 predicted proteins | sample Biomet1_FD_127788 | JGI IMG/M metagenome (GOLD analysis project Ga0183099, IMG submission 127788) | Microbial communities from bioreactor (seeded with anoxic lake sediment) at LBNL, California, USA - Biofuel metagenome 1 | ecosystem: Engineered > Bioreactor > Anaerobic > Unclassified ...
CGCCCCGTTTAAAAGTGTTTTTGGGGGTGATGCCCTTAAACGATTCTATCATGCATCCGCCGATACTGACCGTTATCTGGAGTTTTTCTCCTTTTTCGACCAGTTCAATGCCGGCGACTGCCGTGCGGATGCGTTCCGCGACTGGAAAGAGCGAATCGGGGTCGCAGTCCGTCAGCAGTATGGAAAATTCCTCGCCGCCGAAACGTGCGACGCAGTCTTCTTCACGGACAGTACGTTCGAGCGTTTTTGCCAGTTCTACCAGAACCCGGTCACCTGCGAGGTGTCCGTACGTGTCGTTAAAATGTTTGAAATGGTCGATGTCCAGTATGAGCATGGCTGAATTAATATTATGCCGCCGCGCGGACGCGATTTTTTCCTGTACCCGTTTGACGAAATAGTCGTACGTGAACAGACCTGTCTTCGGGTCGGTGATCGAAGTTTCATAATGCAGTTCGTTCTGCATGGTGATGGCGAATATGGAGAACATCCGCTCCATATAGTCCAGCTCGCTTTCGGTGTATTCGTTTCCGACTATTTTATCCGACATGATAATAATACCGTACACGCCTCCGATACCCATGAGCGGAATGATCAGATTCGGGTGCAGATTACCAAAGTCTGATTCAAACGTACCGGCCGGAAATGATTTTTCGATCGATTTGAAAGACACTGCTTCTCCGCTCTGGTATTTGTCGGTGCGGTTGTCAAAAAAAAATTTAAACTGGTCAAAACAGCTTTGGTTGATCGAATCACGCGTTTTTTTGAGACGTCTGAAAAAATACTGCTGGAGCAGATCGGTACGCGGCTGTTTAACCATAAGAACGAGTGTCTGCGGAATGAAATAGTCAAGAAATTTCGTGATAAGGAACGTGAGCATGGATTCAACGTCCGTGTACGATACAAGCAGCTGCATATCGGAAATGATGCGCTTGAGTTCTTTGTTGTCTCGTTTCAATTCTTCTAGAGAGTCAAGCATGCCTGACTGCTGGAGATGCTGAAATTGTTCAAGAATGTTTGTTGATGACTCTTCCATACGGTATTAATATAGCACAAATATGTCAGTTTTTCTAAAAAAACAATCTGTAAACGTAAGGTGCGGCAGCCGGTCTTCTGGTTGTATACGCTTCATTTTTTCTGTATTTCAGAAATGCCCCAGTATTTTTCTATTGACTTTTTTTTGTGTTTCTTATAATATCATTCTCACGTTCGCAATTACGAACGCAAGCTCGATTAGCTCAGCTGGTAGAGCAATGGACTGTTAATCCATGTGTCGCAGGTTCAAAACCTGCATCGGGCGAAAAAAGTCAGGTTCCAACGGCCTGGCTTTTTTTATTTAACCGCAGTGCCAGCCTGCGGCATTTCTGATATCTATAAAAAAAACTTAAAAAACGGCGAATAAATTCCTTTTCTTTACCTGAACGGCTGAAACTGTGATACTATATATATGTAAGAGGAGTCACGGACATATGACTATTGAACAGATAGCACAAACGGTAGACGGTACGATCGTGTGCGGCGCCGGTATGAATAATAAAGAGATTACGACGGCCTGCGGGTCAGAGATGATGAGCGAGCGTTATGGCTTTCTATCACGATCACGGGCTGCTGATCACGGGCCTGATAAATATACAGGTGGTACGGACTGCAAGTCTGCTTGATTTGGACGGTATTTGCTTTGTGCGCGGCAAGAAACCTACTCCGGAGATGACCGCGCTTGCCGGGGAATCCGCTCTTTTTATTATAGAGACGGATATGCCTATGTTCGCAGCCTGCGGAAAACTGTATACCGCGGGGCTGTCGGGAAACTGACAGGTGATATGAAATACGAGTATGTTGTTTCCGGCGATGATTTTTCAAAAGCCGGTATTGCTTCACAGGACATAAAAAAGAAACTTCAGCAGCTCGGTATTCCTGTCGCAGTTATAAAACGGACCGCGATAGCCATGTTTGAGGCTGAAATAAACATGGTTATCCACGCTCACGGCGGCGTTGCAACCGTGGAGATCGGTGAGGATACGATAATCATCGTGATGGAGGATCACGGCCCCGGCATTCCCGATATTGAACTGGCGATGCAGCCCGGATATTCCACTGCTTCTGCGGAAGCGCGCGATCTTGGATGGGGTGCCGGTATGGGGCTTCCGAATATGAAGCGTAATTCTGATTTTATGCATATCGACAGCACGGTTGGAGTCGGTACGAAGGTCACGATGGAGATAAAGATACAGAATGTCTGAGCAGCAGCACCGTTCGCAGTTTCATTCAGTTCATCTTCACGAGGATATGTGCAAGGGTTGCACGGTCTGCGTTACCGGCTGCCCTGCGGAAGCAATACGCGTGCGCAACGGAAAGGCTCATATTCTGGAGGAGCGGTGCATCGACTGCGGCGAGTGTATCAGAAATTGTCCCAATAAGGCAAAATATTCGCTGACTGCCGATATTTCCGATCTTGAGGCGTATACGCTCAGAGCTGCGCTGATAACGCCGTCGATATACGGTCAGTTCAATATGCATTATTCGAAGCAGCAGGTTCACGATGCCTTTAAATCTCTTGGATTTACGGATATTTTTGACGTTTCCGAAGACGCGCTGCGTATTAGCCGTGCTACGTCCCAGCTGCTGAGCTGCGGAAAGAATCTGCCGAAACCGCTCATTTCTTCTTCGTGTCCGACTATCATCAAACTGATCGAAGTGCGCTTTCCGACGCTGCTGGATAATATTCTGCCCCTGCTGCCGCCTGTTGAACTTACCGCGCGGCGGGCACGGAAAGAACTGGAGGCGAAGGCCGGTCCGTCGGACAGGATCGGTGTGTTCCTTATTTCTCCGTGCTCGGCTAAGATCACCGTGGCACGTTCGCCTGTCGGATACGATTCCACTGCGATAGACGGCGCGTTCTCGTTCGCCGTGCTGTATCTTCCGCTCGTAACGGAACTTCGCAGTATGCGGAGCGACGAAAAGAAAAAGGTGAGTGAGATCGCCGACGAACTGAAAGCGCTTGATTTAAGCGTAAGGGCGCCTGAAGTGTCTGACTGGTATACCGACGCCCCTGACGGTCTTGCATGGGGGCGCGAATCGGGTGAGGCTGAATACGCGGCGCATTTTCTGGAGCATCCTGAAAAATTCAACTGGATCACGTCGTGCGGCATCAGGGAAGTGATCGAAACGCTCGAATCGATAGAGGACGGGCAGCTGAGTTCGTATGATTTCGCCGAACTTGACGCGTGTTCGGGCGGCTGTATAAACGGTCCGCTTATGATAAAGACGGGCAGCGAGGGGCTTGCCATTCTGCGCAACAGGCTGCGCAACCGCCGTGCGCAGGCTGCTGATTTTGCTTCCCGCGGCGGACCCGAAGGCGGAAGACACCGGTCTGCAGAAGAAGCGCAGAATGAATCGTCTCCGGGAATCGAGGGGGAACAGGGCGCTTGCAGCGACACTCGCTGCGGAGGACGCGTCGCAGGACCGTGCCAACGCCGCATCCCCGCTGCTGACCGATCTGCTCGACGAGCCTCCTCCCGATATTGCGGCATTGTCGTTTTCAAAGCAGATCACACCCCGTCCGGCGCGCCGTCTTAGCGACGATTTTGTTACGGCCCGCAAGATGATGCAAAACATGGAAGATATCATTCTGCAGCTTCCCGGACTTGACTGCGGTTCGTGCGGCGCGCCGAACTGCCGTGCGCTTGCGGAGGATATTGTCCGTCATCAGGCTAAACTTGAAGACTGCGTTACTATCATGAAATCACGGTATGAAGAATTGTTGTTCGGTAAAAACCATAAAACTGGAGGCGGTAATGGATCAGGGGGATCTCAGTGAACTAAAGGACGCACTGCGCTGGGAAATGCGCAGCCGGTTGAATTCGTTATGTGCGGATGTGCAGACTGCAGCTGACGTTTCGGAAGCTGCAGATTCCGCATTCATTTTATCGGACGTGTATCGGAATGCAGAAATCGTGCTTACGTTTATTTCGACCCGTCTGGAAGTTGACACGAAGCGGATCATCGCAAAAACGCTCGTCGACGGCAAGCGTGCGGCCGTTCCCCGGATACGGGAAGATACCGACGAAATGGAGTTTTTTTATCTGGACGGTGGCAGAATGGTTGAAGATCAGCTTCAACCCGGAAAATACGGCATTCTGGAGCCGAAAGACGGTGCGGAAAAACTTACTGCTGCGAAGTTTCCTTCAAGAGCCGTGATCGTTGTTCCCGGCCTTGCGTTCGCAAAAGACGGATTCCGTCTTGGAAAAGGGAAAGGATATTATGACCGGTACGCCGCCAGTATACAATCTGCCGGGAAAAATATGCCTGCCGCGCTTGTAGGACTGTGCTTCAGCTGTCAGATCACTGAAAGTGTGCCGCACGATGCAGCTGATATGCGCGTAACGCACATTGCGAGCGAAAACGGATTATACACTATTTTACACCATCCTTCGAGTACAGTCTGAGCGGTGCGGGACCGGAAAAGGCGGAACGGCAGACTGCAGCCGTCTGTTCCTGCGTGGCGCCGGTCACTGCGGCGTAGTCGTTAAGGTACTGTTTGGCATCCTGAAGAATGTCTCCGGTGTGTGCCGTTTCAATTCCGTCGTGGATCAGTTTTGCCGTTCCTCTGTTCGTCTGCGTACCGGAGAGCGAACCGAGTGTCCACACGTTCTGCATTTCTGCGGAAAATGTCTTCCACATCGCCGGATCCTGTACATCCCTGCATAACCGGGACACTGCCTTTTCATAGAGCGTATCCGCCTGTTTTGTCCGGGCTGTCTGTGTGAACGTGATCACGGCCGCCTGCATGCCGAAGGTGGCACTGTCTGCCCGTACCGTTATGCCGGAAAAAACGGCGTCCGCGTCCTTCTGGAGACGGCTGCGCAGTACGCCGACGAGCGCGTTGAACAGCGGAAAGTCTGAGGAACCGGGTGCAGGGGAAGGTATCCAGTACTGCACGGGATCGGAAAAATTTTTTGTCGGAACAAGCACGGCTGGCTGAGGACCGGCGTCTTCGGCGGCGGTGTCGGTCAGAAACAGATGGCGGAGACTTACCGAAATCTTTTTGTTCGCGGGAAAGGCCGGTACGGCAACGGGTTGTTTTGCGCTGTTCCGGTCAGAACGGGCTGCGAGTACGCCGAACGACGTTTCCAGCAGATCGTGTATGCTGTCGGCGTCAAAACTGCCGGTGACGACGAACGTGCAGCGGGACGCGTCGAGCAGAGACGGGTACGAGGAAAGGACGTCGTTATATTTCGTATTACCAAGAATATCACTGTCGCTGTCGAACAGCGGCGGATAGGCTGTGCCGGGAAATAGTTCCCGTACAGCGCGGCTGTAGAGCTGGTTGGTGGTGTCCCCGTCGTGGAGACGCTTTCGGGTACGGGCGTCGTAGATGAGACCGTCGGCCTGAGCTGGCTGTATGTCGCCGTAAATCAGCGCGCGTGAAACACAGGGTATGATAACGTTCATGTCTGCGGATGTGCTTTCTACCGTGATCATTCCGCTTGTCAGGTCGGTTTCGGCAAGCACCGTCGGAATTCCGTCGATAGTCCCGTTTTTTCTCTGGTTGCTGATTTCTTTCTGAATTTCACCGGCGAGCGCATTGATGATAATGGTGAAGAATTCAGGGTTTGAGGCGCTGCTCAGTTTTCCTCCGCTGACGGACAGCATGAGCAGGGTCGTTCCCGTCGTTTCGTTCCGTTTGAGTACGACCGGAATACCGTTGGAAAGCGTGAACGCAGAGAACTGCGGGGCGTTCCGGGAAACGTAATACGGCGCGCCGGATGCCGGGCTGTCCTGGACGGGCGCCGGTACGGCTGAGGGGGCTGTGACGTTTTTGTACAGTTCGTTCGTATACCACGAGCCGTTTTTTTGCGAGACAGGTTCAAATCCGGCCTGCTTGAAACCGCCGGCGTATTTTTTATACACGGCGCTGTTGACAAGTACGAATACGAACGGTTCTTCGCCGTCGTATGCCGCGCGGAGCGTTTCGCCGTCAAGTCTGCTGATCTCACCGGATCGCGCGAGAAGCCTGTCGGAAAGCGGCGCATTGTCCGTGCGGTACCGTCCGTCGTTTTCTACAGCCCAGAGTTCCGACAGTGTGTTCATGACTGCGGCGGAACTGGTATACAGAGAACGCGTGTCTGCAGCAAGTTCCTGGCACGCCTGCTGGAATTCGGCACTTTGCATACTGTCAGCGGCTTTTTTGACGCACTCAAGAAAAAGCGCAGTCTGTTTGTCGGGCGCAGACGCGGTTTTTTCCATGATCGACTGGAATATGAGGCGGGAAAGACCGTTCTTATGCGCTGCGGCTGTGTTGATGTATTCCGTTCCCCTGATTCCGAGTTCTTTGTGCGAAAGCAGCGACGCTTTGAACGAAGATGTGTCGGCGTTGAATACGGCGGCTGCCGTATCGGCCTCCGTCATGGGAAGGCCTGTGTATTGAACGACTATCTGCGTAATGTCAGCAGAAAAAAAGCGGATCGTATATGACGAACCGGCGCTGCTGTCCGCTGTCCGGTGAGGGAACGCTCGCGGGCGCGCTGTCCTGCCCCGGTGCCACAATTCCTGCAGGCCACGCGCCGAACGTGCGTTCTGCGATCGACAGCGCTTCCTGCCGGTCGATCCCGCCGCTTATAAAGAGCGCGCTGTTTTGCGGAGTATAATACGTGCGGGAAATATCGGAAAGTATCGTGCGTGCCTGCGCGGGCGGTATGTTCGTGAACAGAGAAGGGTATACTCCGGAATCCTGTTTCCAGGGGGCGTCTGCGAAAACGCGCGCGTCTATACTGCTGTTGATAAAACCCGCCGTACTGAACGCATAGTTCATGACTTCCGTTTTGAGCGCTGAAAACTGCGCCTGAAGCTCCGCGTCGCTGAAAACGGGAGCGAACGCACACTGTGCAAGCTGGCTGAGCGCGCGTTCCGTATCAGGGGGCGAAACGGTGAGAATGTAGCGTGCCGAATCGGCGCTGCACGAAGCTTCCGCGCGGGATGGGAGCCAGATGTCTGTGTTCTGCCCGTACGAACCTTTTCCTGCGTTCAGGAATAGCCTTGTATATAATGGAAAAAAGCCTGCGTTCTGCGCAGACTGCGCGCTGAATCCTGCGCGGGCGGTGTATTCTATGCGGACCGGTGCGGAGGAGGCATCTTCAAGAATACAGACCGTCAGTCCGTTCTGAAGGGTATATTCTGAAAAGGCTGCGGCTGCGGCAGGTGTGCCTGCATACGAAGCGGGAACACTGTTGAGCAGCAGAAAAAGAACAGCGAACAGTTCTGCGGAACGTTTTTTCATATGCGCCTATTATAGCCGACTGTGCTCTGTTTGACAAAGCACACTGCCGCAGATACAATGGCAGCCGATGCTTAAAGTTACATATACTGATAAAAATAAAGTGAACATAACCGTACCCCCTGAATTGACCGCAGGAAAGCGTCATCTTACTCCTCAGGAAATTCTGATCCTGCAGCAGAATCGGAATGCGTCGGAAGATCCGTTGTGGCAGAACGTGTTTGTCGACGCATCAGAGAACGGGTTTGATCCGTCTCTGGTTAAGAGTTCTGTTTTCAGGGGATATATAGTGCTCGGAAGACTGTGTCCGGCAAAATTGAAATATCACGATCTTGAACTGGACACCGGTATTTACCGTTCGCAGCTCACGGACGTTGTAACCGGAAACGACAACGTCTTACGCAACGTGTATTACCTTGAAAATTACCGTCTGGGCGACCGCGTGATGCTGTTTAACATACAGGAAATGTGCTGTACGAATCATTCAAAATTCGGATGCGGCATCATAAAGCGCGGAGAGCCGGAAGAAAACCGTATCTGGATCAGCGTCGGGAACGAAAACGGCGGCCGTTCCGTACTGCCGTTTGAAAGCATGCTGCCTGCGGACGCGTACCTGTGGTCGCGGTACCGGGACGATGCAAAGCTCATGAAACGGTTCATAGAGCTTACTGAAGCGGATAATAACGGCGAACTCAACACGTTCGGAACGGTCGGCAGCGACGCGGTGATAAAGAATACGACGCTTCTCAAGGATGCGAAGATAGGTCCGTGCGCGTACGTCAAAGGTGCGTTCAAACTAAAGAACATCACCGTTCTGTCGTCGGAAGACGAAGTTTCGCAGATAGGCGAAGGCGTCGAAATGGTGAACGGCATTATGGGGTACGGCAGTCACGTGTTTTATCAGGCGGTTGCCGTCCGTTTTGTTATCGGCCGGAACTGTCAGCTTAAATACGGCGCGCGTCTGCTCAATTCGGTTCTCGGCGACAATTCGACCGTTTCCTGCTGCGAAATGCTTAATAATCTTATTTTCCCGTTCCACGAACAGCATCACAACTCGTCTTTTCTCATCGCGTCGACCGTCATGGGACAGTCGAACATTGCGTCCGGCGCTACGATCGGCAGCAACCACAATTCCCGCAGTCCTGACGGCGAAATGCTTGCCGAACGGGGATTCTGGCCAGGACTGTGCAGCGACTTTAAGCACAACAGCAGATTTGCGGCGTTCGCACTCGTGTCAAAGGGATCGTACCAGCACGAACTCGACATTCCGTACCCGTTCGCCCTTATTTCTCCGGGAGAAAACGGGGATCAGGCGGTGCATATTGTTCCGGCGTGGTGGTTCATGTACGATATGTTCGCGATCGTACGGAACAGGTACAAGTTTCAGAGCCGGGACAAGCGGGTCGTAAAAGCGCAGCACATCGAAACGGATCCTCTTGCTCCTGACACGATGCAGGAAATCATGTCTTCGCTTGACCGGATCGTTAATCTTACTGCGATGATTCTTCCGAGCCTTGATACGGAGGCGGCGGAAAATGCCCGTACCCCGGAGCTGCTCTATCAGTCTGCGAAGGATTTTCTGCACAGGAATCCCGACGCGGATTTTACGCTTTCCGATCCGCAGTGCCAGCGGAAGTACGGTGCGACTATTTTTAAGCCGGTGCAGGCGTATAAAACGTACCGTAAGATCGTGAAGTATTTTGCAGCACGCACGCTTATCGAATACTGTGCGTCGCTGAAAAAAGAATCGCTGTCCTGCGAAGTTATTGAACGTCTGCGGGACCTTCCGCTGTATACGTCGTGGCTGAACACCGGCGGACAGATCATACCGGAAAAAGAGGTTCAGGAACTGTTCACGCTTGTTCGCAGCGGAACGATCGCCGGCTGGGACGGGGTTCATCATTTTTATGACACGTGCGCGCTCGCATATCCGCAGTATAAGGCGAGATACGCCCTGTATCTGTTCGAGCAGCTGTATTCGCGTCCGATCGAAAAATTCACTGACGATATGTATCAGGACATTATTGCGGACGTTACGGTCGTTTCGAGCGACATGTACGCGTCGTCGATTTCTTCCCGCCAGAAGGATTACACTGATTATTACCGGAAAATGACGTACCGCACGACGGACGAAATGACAGCCGTACTCGGGTCGCTGAACGACAACGGTTTTCTGCGGCAGCTGCGTGCCGATACGGAGAAATTCAACAACGATCTCCGTACGGTATTCGGCGGAATTTGTACGGCGGAATGATTTCCGCAATTGACAACACGTCCGTTTTGCTGCATACTGAACGTATGAAATATACAGTTCTACTACTAGCAGATGATTTTCTCACAGATCGCCGTAGTTGATAGTGCTGTATTGTCGTATAAACCAAGAAAATTACAGACCTGTCGCTTAAGGCGGCAGGTTTTTTTTGTTTAAAAAAGTACTGCTGCAGGGCACGGGTAAGCAACAAAAGGAGCAGAACATGAAAATCAATGGTAAGTATCAGCAGTTTCCGCAGATCAGAATGGAAAAGCGCGGCTGGCCCGACAGGCTCATTACAAAAGCACCTGTCTGGGTGTCGGTAGACCTGCGCGACGGGAATCAGGCGCTCATCAATCCGATGGGTGTTGAGCAGAAGCTTGAATTCTTTGACCTGCTCGTAAAGCTGGGGTTTAAGGAAATTGAAGTGGGCTTTCCGTCCGCGTCTGATACTGAGTACACGTTTATACGCCGTCTTATCGAAGAACGCCGGGTGCCCGAAGACGTAACGCTGCAGGTGCTCTGCCAGGCCCGCGAACATCTTGTTAAAAAAACGTTTGAATCGCTCAAAGGCGCCCCGAAGGCTATTTTTCACATATACAATTCTACGTCGCCCGCGCAGCGCAACTATACGTTCGGCATGTCCAAAGAACAGATCACGCAGCTTGCCGTGGACGGTGTGAAGTGCGTCCAGGACTGTCTGGCAGACGCTGCCGGAACGAACATCCGTCTCGAGTATTCGCCGGAGAGCTTTTCAACGACGGAGATCGAGTTTGCTGTGGAGATCTGCGAAGCTGTAAAGCAGCAGTGGGCTCAGACGGCTAAAGACAAGATCATCCTGAATCTGCCGACGACGGTAGAGTGCGCGACTCCGAATATTTTCGCCGATCAGATCGAATATTTCTGCCGCCATATTTCGGGGCGTGAAAACGTCATTATCAGTCTGCACAATCACAAACGACCGCGGCGAGGGTGTTGCGTCGTGCGAACTGGGGCTGCTGGCGGGTGCCGACCGCGTTGAAGGCTGTCTGTTCGGCAACGGCGAGCGTACCGGCAACCTTGATATTGTGAACGTGGCGCTCAATATGTATACGCAAGGGCGTTGACCCTGAACTTGATTTTACGCACATTGAAGACGTTAAAAACGAATATGAAAAACTGACCGGCATGGTCGTGGGACCGCGCGTTCCGTACGCGGGAGAGCTTGTCTTTACAGCTTTTTCCGGTTCTCATCAGGATGCCATCCGCAAGGGCATGGCGGCACGTGCAAAAATGGACAAAGACGCGCTCTGGGACGTTCCGTATCTTCCGATCGATCCGCACGATATCGGACGCCAGTACGAGGGCATTATCAGGATCAACAGCCAGTCGGGAAAGGGTGGAGCCGCGTACATCCTTGAGCAGGATTACGGAATTATTCTGCCGAAAGCCATGCACACTGTGCTCGGCGAAGTGGTAAAAAACGCAGCCGATCAGGCGCAGCGCGAGCTTAAGCCTGCTGAAATTTACGACATATTCGCCAAAACATGGCTCGGAAAAAACACGCCGCTTAAAATTATCGATCTGAACGAAACTCACCTTGAGGGCGGAGAAGGCGGCGACGAAAACGAACAGGTGCTGTGCCGTGCGACGGTGGAATACGAAGGGAAAAAATATGCGGTCGGAGCGAAGGGAAACGGTCCGCTCGACGCGTTCGTGTCCGCCATGCAGCAGACCCCGGCGCCGCGTTTTAACATTACGTCGTTCCATGAACACAGCGTCGGAACGGGCAGCGACACGAGCGCCATCGCCTACGTCCAGATCACGGTTGAAGACGGACGCCAGGTGTGGGGCGCGGGCAAGAGCAGCAACGTCGGAAGGGCAGGTGTTGCTGCCGTCGTGAGCGCGCTGAATTTTTAAGGCGTTTCCGTTTTCCGTGCGGTAAAAAGACTGTTCTTTTTTTGCCGCCGGAAGACTAGATTGTGTATCGTGTTCTTTTTTTGTATACTGAATGCTACATTTTTTATCGAGGCGATCGTTATGTCAAAGTATCCGTTTGAGACTATTGAGCCGAAATGGCAGAAATACTGGGAAGAGAACAAAACGTTCAAAGTGAACGAAGATCCGTCTGTGCCGAAGGGAAAAAGGCGCTACGTTCTTGATATGTTCCCGTATCCGTCGGGAGCGGGCCTGCACGTCGGGCATCCGGAAGGATATACTGCTACCGATATTTACTGCCGCTATCTTCGCATGAACGGATACAACGTGCTTCATCCGATGGGATACGACGCGTTCGGTCTTCCTGCGGAAAACTATGCGATCAAAACTGGAACGCATCCCAAAATGTCGACGATGGCGAACATAGATCATTTTACGCAGCAGATCAAGGCGCTCGGTTTTTCCTATGACTGGGACCGCTGTGTCATAACGTGCGAATCAGATTACTACAAATGGACTCAGTGGATTTTTCTCCAGCTGTACAAGAAAGGGCTTGCGTACGAGACCGACGCGCCGATCAACTGGTGTCCGGGCTGCAAGACTGGTCTTGCCAACGAGGAAGTAAAGGACGGAAAGTGCGAGCGCTGCGGTTCAACCGTTACGCGCAAAACGATCCGTCAGTGGGTGCTCAGGATCACGGCGTACGCAGACCGTCTGCTCACCGATCTTGACGAACTTGACTGGCCGGAATCTGTCAAACTTATGCAGCGCAACTGGATCGGCCGGAGCACGGGCGGCGAAGTGAATTTTACCGTTACGGACAGTAACGGTAAAGCGACAGACGACCGCCTGACTGTTTATACGACGCGTCCCGACACGCTTTTCGGCGCTACGTACATGGTTATTTCACCGGAGCATCCTAGGGTTGACCGGCTTACGACGCCGGAGCAGAAAGCTGCTGTCGCCGAATACGTGGAGAGCGCCGCGAAGAAATCGGACCTGGAACGGACAGACCTGGCAAAGACGAAAACAGGGATATTTACGGGCAGTTATGCCATTGATCCTGTGAACGGACGAAGCATACCGATCTGGATCTCTGACTATGTTCTTATTTCGTACGGTACCGGCGCGATCATGGCAGTTCCTGCTCACGACGAGCGCGACTGGGATTTTGCGGTGAAATTCAGTCTTCCGGTCATTAAAGTTGTCGCATCTAAAGAAGAGATCGCGTCTCTTGCCGGCGGCGATGAAAAAGCCGGACTTGAAATGCTTAAAACTGCCGCCGCCGATCCTGCCGCCTACGAAAAGCTCGCTGCGTCCCGGCCTGACGTGTTTGCCGTGGCCGGCTCGTGCACGCCCGCAGACGGATATACGATCAACAGCGGTTCGTTCACGGGGCTGCCGACCAAGCAGACGATCCGTGACATAGTTTCATGGCTTACGGAGCAGGGAATAGGCAGGGAAGCGGTGAATTACAAACTCCGCGACTGGGTATTCAGCCGCCAGCGGTACTGGGGCGAACCGATCCCGCTCGTTCACTGCAAGTCGTGCGGAACTGTTCCGCTCGACGAAAAAGACCTGCCCCTTAAACTGCCGAACGTGAAAACATACCAGCCTACGGGGACGGGCGAGAGTCCGCTTGCCGGCATAGACGAATGGGTGAACTGCACGTGCCCGAAGTGCGGCGGTCCTGCAAAACGAGAGACGAACACTATGCCGCAGTGGGCCGGTTCGTGCTGGTATTATCTGCGGTACCTTGACCCGAAAAATACGGATACGTTCTGCAGTAAAGAAAATGAACAGTACTGGATGCCTGTAGACCTGTATGTTGGCGGAGCAGAGCACGCTGTTCTTCATCTGCTGTACGCCCGTTTCTGGCATAAAGTGCTCTACGATCTCGGCGTTGTTCATACGAAAGAACCGTTCCACCGTCTGGTGAATCAGGGTATGATCACGTCTTTTGCGTACCAGCGTGCGAACAAAACGCTTGTTCCTGTGGACGAAGTCGAAGAAAAGTCACCCGGCGTGTACGTTGAAAAAGCGACGGGAGAGACGCTCGAGCAGGTTGTCGCGAAAATGAGCAAATCGCTCAAGAATGTCGTTAACCCCGATGAAGAAATAAAAAAATACGGTGCAGACAGCGTACGTATGTACGAAATGTTCATGGGACCGCTGACTATGTCAAAGCCGTGGAACACGCAGGGAATTATCGGCGTGAACCGCTTTCTTGAAAAAGTCTGGAGCGTGGGTGAAAAACCGGTAACGGATACAGATATCCGCGGAACGATCGCCGATAAAACGCTCGCGTCCGCACGCAAAACATACGCGCAGACGGTAAAGAAAGTGACCGCCGACACAGACTCGCTGTCGTTCAATACGGCGGTCAGTCAGATGATGATCTTTATAAACGAAGTGTCAAAACTTGATGCCATTCCGCGTGAAATGTGGGAAGGCTTTGTAAAAATGCTGGCATGTTACGCGCCGCACCTGGGAGAAGAACTGTGGCAGAAGCTCGGGCACAGCGGTACCGTGACGTACGAAGCATGGCCGGTGTTCAGCGAAGAGTTCTGCAGGGAAGATACGCGCACGATCGCCGTTATGGTGAACGGAAAGCTCCGTGCGACGTTTGAAACCGCGGCGGGTACGCCCGGCGGCGTGCTGGAACAGACGGCGAAGGAACAGCCCGACGCGAAGAAATTCATCGACGGTAAAGAGATCGTAAAGATCGTCGTCGTTCCCGACAAGCTTGTGAACGTCGTCGTAAAATAAACCGGATAACGACCATGAACTATTCGGCAGTTGTGTTTGACATGGACGGTACGATACTCAATACGCTCGACGATCTTGCAGCCGCGACGAATTTTGCACTCGAAGCAAACCGGCTGCCGCTCCGGACGACGGAAGACGTACGCCGTTTCGTCGGGAACGGCGTGCGCAGGCTCGTTGAACGCGCCGTTCCCGGAGAGACGCCGCCTTCCGTTATGGACGCGGTGTACGCTGATTTTTCTGCATACTACGCGAAGCACTGCGCCGACCGGACGAAACCGTACGACGGAATGAAGGAACTCCTTTCCCGGCTCCGTACTGCCGGAATAAAAACGGCGGTTGTGTCAAACAAGGACGATTATGCCGTCCAGACGCTCGCACGCGTGTATTTTCCTGCGCTGTTCGACGCGGTCGTCGGCGTCAGGGAGGGCATCAAAAAAAAACCTGCCCCCGATACGGTCTACGAAGTGATGGCACGGCTGGCAGTCGGAAAAGAACAGTGCATATACGTCGGTGATTCCGAAGTCGACATAGAGACGGCCCGTAACGCCGGAATTCCGTGCGTAAGCGTTTCATGGGGATTCAAGGGGCGGCCGTTCCTGCAGGAGCATAACGCCGTCACTATCGTTGATACTGCTGCGGAACTGTCCGCCGTCCTCATGTGCCGCTCACCGTGTGAGCCCTGATCCAGTTTCCTTTCTTATAATAGACGAAGAACACGAGGGATGTTGATATCCACGTTACTGGATAACAGGCTACGACCATGAGGATCGTGTCGTGCGCAGGAACAGCCGTGAACAGCCAGATAACGCGCAGAATACATATTCCGAGCATGGTGATGATCATGGGTCTGAACGTTTCTCCTGTTCCGTGTATGGAGCCAGAGAGCACTTCGACCGGAATATACGTTATAAAGAACGGTGCAAGAAAGTGGAGCATCTGCATGCCCTGAGAGATGACGTTAGTGTCGTGCGTGAACAGCAGAAAAATCCAGTGCCCTGTGAGATAGAAAAATAACGTGTAAAAAACGGACGTTCCGCCCATAATGAGCAGCCCCTGTTTTGTCGCTTCGTGAATACGTTCGTATTTCCCTGCGCCGTAATTCTGTCCGGCGTACGCCGTGATCGCGACCCCGAACGAACTCACTGTCATCCAGAAAATGGAGTCGATCCTTCCGTACGCAGCCCACGCGGCCGCCATGTCCGTTCCGAACGAATTTACGTTAGACTGGATTATAAGGTTTGAGATCGTATACAGCGACGACTGTACGCCGTTGGGCAGCCCGACGTGAACCATGCGCCGGAGCAAGTGGGGCGTAAAGTGCATCCTGCGGAAGTAAAAACGGCAGTCAGGATCCTGCTGGTGGATAAGTTTTACGAAAATGAGCACCATGCAGACTGCCTGCGATATGACTGTTGCCCATGCCGCTCCCGCGACTCCGTAATGAAGTACCGCCACGAACAGCAGGTCGAGCACGATGTTCACCAGACATCCGGCTACAAGAATTATGAACGGACTTCTGCTGTCGCCGAGTGCGCGCAGTATGCCTGACCCCATATTGTAGATGAACATCGGGAGCACCCCGAGAAAATAAATGCGCAGATACGTGACCGACGGAGCGAGAATGTCGTCAGGCGTCGCAATAACCTTCATTGCCCACGGCGTGATGAGCACGCCGACAACTGACAGAGCGATTCCTGCCCAGACTGACAGCGCCATGCCGGTATGGATCGAACGGCTGAGTTCCCTGCGGTGCTGTGCGCCGTAGAACTGGGAAATAATGATCGTTGCGCCGGTGGAAAGACCTGTGAAGAAACCTACGAGAAGATTTACGTACACTGCGCTTCCGCCGCTTACCGCAGCAAGCGCTTCCTTTCCGATAAACTGACCTACGACGACGGCGTCGACCGTATTGTACAGCTGCTGAAAGAACGTTCCGAGCAGGATCGGGAAAAAAAATATGAGCAGACCTTTCCAGACCGGCCCTTCGGTTATGGAGTTGTTTATTTTTACTGTTTTTGTCACGAGCGTATAATAGCAGATTTCCCATCCCGTTGAAAGTCACGCTGTCATAAGGTATACTATTCGCATTATGGGTGGAACTACGAAGAAGAACGGCCTGCTTTCCGCCGCTGCGAAGGCAGCTGCAAAAAGTACCGCAAAAAAGACAAAAAGTCCGGCGAAACTTTCCGGCGCGGGAAGTAAAGCTGCATCACAACGGGCCAAAAGCTCTGAAAAGCCTGCCGCAAAAAATAAGCCGGTAAAGCGGGCAGCTGAAAAGTCTGCCGTAAAGGCAAAATCGTCCGTCGTGAAGTCAAAGACCGCTGCGGCTGCGGCAAAAACCTCTGCCGGAAAAACGAAAACGGCGGCAGGAACGGGCGCTGCGAAAGAAAAGGTGAAAACGGTTTCAGTAAAGAAACCGGCAGTTCGGTCCGACCGTATGCCCGAAGACGCTTCTTCTTCTTCCGCGTCTGTTCAGCCCGCAAAAAGTCCCGCTGTGCCGAAAACGCGCGCACCCGTAAACGGCGTGTACGACGAAGACAGTATCCTTCACCTTGAAGGACTTGAGCACATACGGCTTCGTCCGGGTATGTACATTGGAAGTCTCGGCGACGGTTCGAATGAAAACGACGGTATCTACATTCTTCTCAAGGAAGGGATAGACAACGCGGTAGACGAATTCTCCCAGGGATTCGGAAAAAAAATAGACATAGACATTCACGACGGGAGGGTAAAGATCCGCGACTACGGCCGCGGTATTCCGCTCGGCAAGCTCGAAGACTGCGTTTCCAACGTGAACACGGGCGCAAAATACAACAATTCTGTTTTCAAACAGGCGATAGGCATGAACGGCGTCGGCATCAAGGCGACGAACGCGCTTTCTTCCTACTTCCGCGCGGCTTCGATCCGGGACGGAAAAATGGCTGTTGTCGAATACTCGCGCGGTAAAAAAACGGGGGCAAAGACAGGTGCCGCCAAACCGGACGCCCAGAACGGTACGTATCTTGAATTCGTGCCCGACGAGGAACTGTTCGGAAAATTTACGTTCAACATGGAAATGATCGAAAAACGCCTGTGGAATTACGCGTACCTTAATCCCGGTCTGGTCATCAACTGCAACGGAAACGAATACCGCAGTGAAAAGGGGCTGGAAGATCTTCTGACGAACGAAATGGGCAGCAGTAAACCGCTGTATCCCGTTTTTACATATAACGGTAAAGACGTGCAGTTTGTCCTTACCCATACGAACAGCCTTGATAAATTCATCTATTCGTTCGTGAACGGACAGAGCACGGAAGACGGCGGTACTCACGTGACTGCGTTTCTCGACGGTTTTGTTAAGGGGATAAACGATTTCTACAAGAAGGAATACGACGCACGCGACGCGGCGGGAGGCCTGTTCGTAGCGCTTAAGATTGGGATCGACAATCCGATGTTCACGAGTCAGACGAAAAACAAACTCGGCAACGTTGAGATCCGCGCGCCGGTCATTAAGGAAACACAGTTCGCCATAGACGACTGGCTTCGTCATAATCCCGTTGTCGCAGGCGAGATCGAAGATAAAATCATAAAGAATCAGAAGGCCCACGCGGAAATTAACAACGTGACGGATAAACAGATCCGTGACGCGGCTAAGTCGGTCACGCTTAAAATTCCGAAACTGAAGGACTGCCGGTACCATCTGCAGGACGGCGAAAAAGGCGCCGAATCCATGATATTCATAACGGAAGGCGATTCCGCGACGGGGTCTATGGTCGGTTCCCGCGACGTGGCGACGCAGGCGATATTTTCCCTGCGCGGTAAACCGGAGAATATGTACGGTCGCCGAAAGGCGGCACTGTATGAGAACGAAGAGCTCAAGAACCTTACTTTTTCTCTCGGTATACAGAAGGATATGGAAGACCTGCGGTATGAAAAGATCGTCATAGCTACCGACGCTGATAACGACGGTTTCCATATCCGCAATCTTGTTCTTACGTACTTTCTGCTCTATTTTGAAGAAATAGTCTTGAGCGGCCACGTGTATATCCTTGAAACGCCGCTGTTCCGGGTGCGCAACAAAACTATGACCGTGTACTGCTACAGCGAAGCTTCCAGGGATAAGGAACTGAAGGTCCTGGGTGCGAACGCCGAAGTAACCCGGTTCAAGGGGCTCGGAGAGATCAGTCCTGCGGAATTCGGACAGTTCATTCATGAGCGGAAGCCCGGTGAAAGCGAGGATAAGGGAATTCACCTTACTCATGTTACGATCGAAAAGCTCAAGAACATTCCGCAGGTGCTCCAGTTCTACATGGGAAAAAACACGCCTGAACGGCGTAATTTTATCGTTCATCATTTGGCATCGGAAATTGACGCATAATTAAAAAAAACATCCGTGCTGCAGAGTGGTGTTTATTTTTTGAACGTTTACAACGTTGTAGTGCTTTTAATTTGACAATGTAGTATTATGAGTTATAATCTTAGAACGTAATATCTTAACCGGTACAGAATTCCGGAAAGATTTGTGGAGGTGTAAAATTATGAAGAAATTAGGTGGAGCAATCGTAGTGCTTGCTATGGCGGGCAGTTCTTTGTTCATGGGCTGCGGCAAACAGGCTGCAAAAGTACAGAACAAGGACAAGCCGCTCGTATTCTTTAACCGTCAGCCGTCAGATCCGACGACAGGCTCGATTGATATGGCGTCTATGAATTGGAACGACAAGACTTACTATGTCGGTTTTGATGCCGCGGGCGGTGGTGCCGTTCAGGGTAAACTTATCACGGATTTCCTCGCAACAGCCGATCCTGCCAAGATCGACCGCAACGGCGACGGAACAATCGGATACGTACTCTGCATCGGAGACGTCGGACATAACGATTCAAAAGCCAGAACGGAAGGTATCCGCCGTGCCCTTGGAACCTGGAAAGGTTCAACGGACCCGGGAGCTGCACAGCCTGGTTCTGTCACTGTCGGAGGCAAGACGCTTAAAGTTGTCGAGCTTGAAGGCAAAGCCATGACAGGAACCGACGGTTCAACATGGAATGCGAACGCCGCAACGGAAGCAATGGGCGGATGGGCGACAAAATTCGGAACAGCAATCGACATGGTCGTTTCAAACAACGACGGTATGGCAATGGGCTGTCTGCAGGCGTCAAACTACCCGGCGGGCGTACCGATCTTCGGATATGATGCAAACGCAGACGCTATCGAAGCTATCGGTGCCGGAAAACTTACCGGAACCGTTTCACAGAACGTGGATGCACAGGCAACCGCAACGCTTCAGGTTCTCCGCAACCTGCTTGACGGTCTGACAGGCGCAGACGTATACACGAAGGGAATCTCGGAACCGGATCAGTACGGCAACAAGATCTCTGCCGATATCGTTTACAAATCAGACACGAAAGCTCTGCTCGCTCAGAACACGGGTGTTAACAAAGACAACTGGGAACAGTACAAAGCTGGAAACCGCGATCAGGGAATCAAACAGACAAAAGCTGTTGAAAAGAAAGTCCTGCTCACGATCTACAATTCAGCTGACAACTTCCTTTCATCTTCATACCTGCCGGCTCTTAACTACTATGCTCCTCTCCTCGGAATCAAACTCTCCGTGGTTCAGGGAGACGGTCAGAACGAATCGAGCTGCATCGACAAGTTCACGAACCTTATGAACTACGACGCGTTCGCCGTTAATATGGTCAAGACCAATTCCGGCCGCGACTATACTGACAAACTCAAGTACTAGTCATCCTGTACAGAGTTTATTGTGACTGATTGAGATGGAAAAGACCATGTTCCATTCAGGAATGTGGTCTTTTTTTTACACTTATGAGGGTAAAGATATATGGATGATATTGTCCTGCAGATAAAAAACCTTTCAAAATCTTTTGCCAAAAATAAAGTTCTGGACGGTATTAATCTTGAGGTAAAACAAGGCTTTGTCCTCGGCCTTATGGGTGAGAACGGAGCCGGAAAATCCACGATGATGAAATGCCTGTTCGGAATTTATTCGAAAGATGAAGGGCAGATCATGCTGTGCGGAAAACCGGTCGATTTTAAAAGTCCGAAAGAAGCACTCGAGAGCGGAGTGGCTATGGTTCATCAGGAATTGAATCAGTGTCTGGACCGTTCTGTTATGGATAATCTGTATTTGGGAAGGTATCCGAAACGTTTCGGCGTAATTGACGAAGCGAAAATGCTCAAAGACAGTATAAAACTTTTTAATTCTTTGAATATGAACGTTGACCCGCATACGATCATGCGGACCATGTCTGTTTCGCAGCGCCAGATGGTGGAAATTGCAAAAGCGGTCTCCTACAACGCCAAAATAATAGTTCTTGACGAACCTACGTCGTCTCTTTCCGAAGCCGAGATCAGCAAACTTTTCTCGATGATCAAGGAACTGCGGAAAAAAGGCGTTTCGTTCGTGTACATTTCGCATAAAATGGACGAAGTGTTTCTTATCTGCGACGAAGTTGCCGTTCTTCGCGACGGAAAGATGATCCTGAAGAAGGGTACCAAAGAAACGGAAATGAACGAACTTATTTCCGCTATGGTCGGACGTTCGCTTGAGAAACGCTTCCCTGATGTTGACAACAATCCCGGTGATTGCATCTTTGAAGTACGGGATCTCACGACAAAATACGAGCCTATCCTGGAAAATATTTCTTTCAGTGTACGAAAAGGCGAGATATTCGGACTTTACGGGCTTGTCGGAGCGGGACGTTCTGAACTGCTGGAGTCTATGTTCGGCATCCGCACGATTGCTTCCGGTGAGATGATATACAACGGGAAAAAGCTGCATTTTAAAAACAGCCGCAACGCTATGGAAAACAGTTTTGCACTCGTCACGGAGGAGCGTAAATTCAACGGAATGTTCGGTAAAGCTTCTATAGAATTCAATACGACTATTACAAATTTGGAAAGTTATAAAACGAACGGTATACTTTCGTACCGGAAATTATACGAGGCTGCAAACCGTGAAATCAAGACGATGAATACGAAATGCGTGTCACCTGACGAGATTATTTCGTCTCTTAGCGGCGGCAATCAGCAGAAAGTGATCATCGGTAAATGGTTTGAACGTCAGCCGGAAATATTTCTCATGGATGAACCGACCCGGGGCATCGACGTAGGCGCAAAGTACGAAATTTATCAGCTTATTATTAATATGGCTAAACAGGGTAAAACGATCATCGTCGTTTCAAGCGAAATGCCTGAAATTCTCGGTATAACAAATCGTATTGCCGTTATGTCGAATCACAGGCTTGCCGGAATAGTTAATACGAATGAAACTGACCAGGAAGCGCTGCTGAGGCTTTCCGCAAAATATTTGTAAAAACATGCGGGAAACGTGGAATAAGGGGAACATTTGCGAATGAGGAGGATATATGGAAAAGGAACGCACTGACTATCTTGAAGAAGACAGTAAATTACAGGAATACAGCAGCAGGCTCCTCGAGCTTCGTCGCGACGGTGTAAACAAGATCTCCGAACTCAGGCTGGAAATTGCGGCAGCGAAGCGCAATATGCTGCTGGATGCGGAGGCTAAAAAAAAGCTTATTGCTGCAGACTTGAAGGGAATCGCAGAGGCTAAAATAATCGCCCGGCGGAACAAAGCTGAAGCCGATGCGCTTTCAAAAGAAGCCGTCGCATATGCGAACAACATCGCAGCTACGTACATTAAGGAAACGTCCGCCGTGCAGGACAAAGTTATCCTGCAGCTGACCGCGGATTATAAGAAAAAATGCAGCGAGTTAAAAGCGGAAGCGTCTTCGAAAAAAAATGAGATCATTAAATCGTACGAGGGAAAGACCTCCCGCGCCGAAAGAACTGCGAAAAAAGAGGACCTGCGCATAAACGCGTACGAACTCCAGTCGTCGCTGTTCGATGCGAAAAGCAAGTACGCTTCTGAAGTAAACAAGGCTAAAGCCGTAAAGAATCAGGCATACGTAGACCACGTGCAGAAGAACAGGGCGCTCCGTAACGGTACGACCCGGCTGTCCGAGAATATGACGCTCAGCTGGCAGAACTATCTGTATCAGTTCAAGCCGTCGAAATTCCTGCTGGACAACGGTCTGTACATTGCGATCCTGATATTCTTTATCGTATGTATCATTGTCGCGCCGCTTTCCGGCAACGGACAGCTGCTTTCGCTTCCGAATATTTTCACGATCCTTGAGCAGTCGTCCGTGCGTATGTTCTACGCGCTGGGCGTAGCAGGACTTATTCTTATAGCGGGAACCGACCTGAGCGTCGGACGAATGGTGGCTATGGGCGCCGTCGTAACGGGTCTTATCCTGCACCCGGGGAAAAACATTGTTACGTTCTTTCACATGGGACCGTGGGATTTTACTTCACTCCCGCTGTTCGGACGGCTTGGACTGGCACTGTTCATTTCGATCGTGCTCTGTGTTACGTTCAGCGCGTTCGCCGGCTTGTTTTCTGCAAAGCTTAAGATTCACCCGTTTATTTCGACGCTCGCGACACAGCTTATCATCTACGGCCTTCTGTTCTTCGGAACAAGCGGTACGCCGGTAGGCTCGATCGACAGCGGAATTAAGGACATGATCGGCGGAAGGTGGACACTCGGCGTTATCGGCGGTGATATTGTGACGTTCCCGAAATTGATCATTCCTGCGATCGGCGCAATCATCGTTGCGTGGTTCATATGGAATAAAACGACGTTCGGAAAGAACATGTATGCGGTAGGCGGAAACGCTGAAGCGGCAAGCGTGAGCGGTATCAGCGTGTTCTGGGTAACGATGGGGATATTCATCATGGCCGGCATTTTC